>Ga0153956_1002514_pt1 | contig 13321 bp, 15 predicted proteins | sample TSFL040MetaG_FD_104704 | JGI IMG/M metagenome (GOLD analysis project Ga0153956, IMG submission 104704) | Attine ant fungus gardens microbial communities from Florida, USA - TSFL040 MetaG | ecosystem: Host-associated > Fungi > Mycelium > Unclassified | place: USA: Florida, Wekiwa Springs... | reverse complement strand
ATGCGAACTTCGGAATTAAAGGGACACTGGCAAGTTTATGATTCTCGTGTGGTTCAGGTTCAGAAGTCCGCTTCACCGACTCGCTGCGATAGTGTGGCGGACTTCTGAACCACCACACGAGCCTCGACGCAAATTTCAAATCGAAAGCCCGCCTTCATCGGGAGGCGGGCTTTTTGTTTGAGGAAGGTGTGGGCGGGCCGGCTGCTATCCAAGCACGCGGACCGGCGCACCCTTGAGCCACGCCTGAATGTCCTCGACCATCTCGGTGTAGTAGCGCCGGTAGTTTTCCGCGGTGACGTAGCCGAGATGCGGCGTCAGCACGACGTTGTCGAGCTTGCGCAGCGGGTGATCCGTCGGCAACGGCTCCTGCGAATAGGTGTCGAGACCCGCTCCGGCAATCCTGCGCGCCTGCAAGGCTTCCAGCAGCGCCGCTTCGTCGATGATCGGTCCGCGCGCGGTATTGACGATGTAAGCGGTCGGTTTCATGCGCGCGATATCCTCGCGCGAGACGAGGCCGCGCGAGCGTCCGCTGAGCACCACATGAACGCTGATGACATCGGCGGTCGCGAACAGTTCGTCCTTGGTCGCGTAGGCGACCCCGGCCTGTTCGCAGGCCTCGCGGGTCAGATTGGTGCTCCAGGCGATCGGTTTCATGCCGAGTGCCTTGCCGATGCCTGCGACCTGCCGTCCGAGCTTGCCGAGACCGACGATGCCCAGCGTCTTGCCCTCGACGTCCTCGCCGAGCGTGACCTGCCAGCGTTCGCCGGCTTTCATGCGGGCATTTTCAAAGCCGATTTTTCGCGTCAGCTCCAGCATCAGGCCGATGGCGAGGCCCGCGGTCGGATTGCCGACCGCGCCGGTGCCGCACACGGTGACGCCGCGCGTTTTCGCCGTGTCGAGATCGAAGGAGGCGTTACGCATGCCGGAGGTCAGGAGCAGCTTGAGCTTGGGCAGCGCGTTCAGCACATCCGCGCCGAACGGCGTGCGCTCGCGCATCGCGCAGACGATCTCGAAGTCCTTCAACGCGGCGATGGCGGCCGCGCCGGAGGCGAACGGTTCGGTGAAGACGGAGACGTCGACGCGATCGGCGAGCGACGGCCAGTCCGCCAGTCTCAAACCAACATTCTGATAGTCGTCGAGAATTGCACAGCGCAGCCGCGTCATCGGACATTCCATTCCTGTGAACGAAAATGACGGCCGTAGGGAGCAACGGCCGTCCTGATGGTGGAGCGGCCATGGTCGCGCGCAATCGCCGCGCACGCAAGCGGCGGACGATCCCGGCGCGGTCAGGTCAGCGTGATCGCGGGGGCTGGCCGTGCTTGGCGCGCCAGGCCGGGCCCGGTCCGCGCATGTAGTGCAGCTCCGGCCGGTAAGGCTGGAACGCGGTGGCGATGAAATCGCGCCAGAACGCGCGAATCTCGTGGAGGGGGCCGGACCGGCGGTCCTGTCCCTTGGCCTGGTTGGAAGCTGACGCCGATACGCTGGTCGCCATGACTGGTCTGCCGTGTTGCGTGCGGCCGTCCTGCCGGAAGCCGCTCTGAAATGCGCTGGTCCGCCGGTTTTAGGGGCACTCGATTAAAAAGCCCTTCGAATCGCGGGGGACGGCGGAATCCGCGCAGCAATCTTTCCGCACGGTTAAGGCAAGGTTGCCCTTTCGGACCTGCGCCGCTACATCAGGCGCAGCAAATTCCCCGACACCCCGGTTTTCAGGAACTTCGATGGCGCGCCAGTTTGTCTATTTCATGCAGGGGCTGACCAAGGCTTATCCGACCCGCAAGGTGCTGGATAACGTGCACCTGTCGTTCTATCCGGACGCCAAGATCGGCGTGCTCGGCGTCAACGGTTCCGGCAAATCGACGCTGCTGAAAATCATGGCGGGCCTCGACAAGGACTACACCGGCGAGGCGTGGGTCGCCGAAGGCGCGCGTGTCGGCTATCTCGAGCAGGAGCCGCAGCTCGATGCGACCAAGACCGTGCGCGAAAACGTCATGGAAGGCGTCGCCAAGCAGAAAGCGATTCTGGATCGCTACAACGAACTGGCGATGAACTATTCCGACGAGACCGCCGACGAGATGACCAAGCTGCAGGACGAGATCGAGGCCGCCGGCCTGTGGGATCTCGACAGCAAGGTCGATCAGGCGATGGATGCGCTGCGCTGCCCGCCCGACGACGCCGACGTCACAAAACTCTCGGGCGGCGAGCGCCGCCGCGTGGCGCTGTGCCGGCTGCTGCTCGATCAGCCCGACCTGCTGCTGCTGGACGAGCCGACCAACCATCTCGATGCCGAGTCGGTGTCGTGGCTGGAAGGCCACTTGCGCAACTATCCCGGCGCGATCCTGATCGTGACCCACGACCGCTACTTCCTCGACAACGTCACCGGCTGGATTCTCGAACTCGACCGCGGCAGGGGCATTCCCTACGAGGGCAACTATTCGTCGTGGCTGGTGCAGAAGCAGAAACGGCTGGAGCAGGAAGGCCGCGAAGACGCCGCGCACCAGAAGACGCTGGCGCGCGAACAGGAATGGATCGCCTCGTCGCCGAAGGCGCGTCAGGCCAAGTCCAAGGCGCGTTATCAGCGCTATGAGGATCTGCTCAAGCAGGCCAGCGAGAAGCAGACCCAGACCGCGCAGATCACCATTCCCGTGGCGGAACGTCTCGGCCAGAACGTGGTCGATTTCGAGGGGCTCAGCAAAGGATTTGGCGATCGCGCCCTGATCGACAATCTCACCTTCAAGCTGCCGCCCGGCGGCATCGTCGGCGTGATCGGCGCCAACGGCGCCGGCAAAACGACGCTGTTCCGCATGATCACCAAGCAGGAAGAGCCGGACAAGGGCACCATCACCGTCGGCGAGAGCGTGCATCTCGGCTACGTCGACCAGTCGCGCGACGCGCTCGACGGCAAGAAGACGGTGTGGGAGGAAATCTCCGGCGGCAACGAGCAGATCCTGCTCGGCAAGAAGGAAGTCAACTCGCGCGGCTATTGCTCGTCCTTCAATTTCAAGGGCGCGGACCAGCAGAAGAAGGTGGGCGCGCTGTCGGGCGGCGAACGCAACCGCGTGCATCTGGCAAAAATGCTGAAGTCCGGCGCCAACGTGCTGCTGCTCGACGAACCGACCAACGACCTCGACGTCGATACGCTGCGCGCGCTGGAAGAGGCGCTGGAGGATTTCGCCGGCTGCGCCGTCATCATCAGCCATGACCGCTGGTTCCTCGACCGCATCGCGACGCACATTCTGGCGTTCGAGGGCGACAGCCACGTCGAATGGTTCGAGGGCAACTTCCAGGACTACGAGAAGGACAAGATGCGCCGGCTGGGCCAGGACAGCATCATCCCGCACCGGGTGAAGTACAAGAAGCTGACGCGGTGAGGGACTGACGGCCCGCCGATTTTGTGCAAGTATCTCTGCCGGTCGAGCAGCGGCTGGTTCTTACCGACGCTTGAATCGGTGGCACGCTAACCTAACGCTTTACGCGCGCACATCGCTTACTCCACCTTCTCCGCCAGCCACATCTTGATCAGCGACTGATACGGCACGTCGCGCTTATTGGCGGCGATCTTGATCTGCTCCAAGAGGCTCACCGGCAGCCGTAGCGAGATCGCTGCGGTCGACGGCTTGAGATTCGGAAAGCGCACGCGCTGTGCCTTGCTCCAGTCGAGATAGTCCGTGGAGTCGTGCGTCTCCCAGAATTTCCGCTCCTCGGCTTCATTCTTGAAGGTGGGAATGGGCTTAAGCTTGCTCATAGACCTTCCGCTCCTTTCGGTTCATATCCCGTGCTGAAATCACGCGGATCAGGGTTTCATTCTGCCTCAGCGTGAACGTGACGTGCAGCAGGCGACCTTGGGCCGTTTGTCCCAAAGCGTTGAAACGCTGTTCGCCTCCGCTGTGCTTTTTATCCTCGGCAATGATCAGCGGATCGTTGAAGAACAGATTTTCAGCCTCCGCCGGGCTCACGTCGTGCTTGTCCGCGCTTTTGCGGCGGTTGCCGTCGTCCCATTCAAATCCGGCGATGCGGCCGAGGTCGATCATGTTTGTATATTATGGAAATATACGTATTGCGCAAGTGGCGTTTCGCAGGATCGCGGCCGACGCTTGTCGGACACGCGGACCTGCTCCACGGCGGCGGCGACGCTCGTGGCCTTGCAGCCCCTTTCCGGATGGCCTAAGGGCAGGCCACCGCCTAGAGCCCTTCCGCTTCTGACGGAATCAGAAGCGGGGCTCTATGATTTTGATTTGACGCGTTTTCTTCACGCGAACCGGTATCCACTTCGCTCGAAAACGCTATAGAGAGGATCGCGACCATGGCCGACTGGAGCGCACAGCAATACCTGAAATTCGAGGACGAGCGGACGCGCCCGTCGCGCGATCTTCTGGCGCAGGTGCCGCTGAGCGCGCCGCGCAAGGCCGTCGATATCGGCTGCGGTCCCGGCAATTCGACGGAGCTTCTGGTCGAGCGCTGGCCGAACGCCGAGATCATGGGTATCGACACCTCCGCCGACATGCTGCGGCAGGCGCGCGAACGGCTGCCGAAGCAGACTTTCGTCGAGGCCAATGTCGCGCACTGGGTGCCGCCGGCCAACACCGACATGCTGTTCGCCAACGCGATCTTCCAGTGGGTGCCGGACCATCTGCGGCAATTGCAGCGTCTGCTTGGCGCGCTGCCGGCCGGGGGCGCGCTGGCGGCGCAGATGCCGGACAATCTGGACGAGCCCAGCCACGTCATGATGCGCGAGGTGGCGCATGCGGGCCCGTGGCACGCGACGCTCGCGGATGCCGCGCGCGCGCGCGACGTGCTGCCGAAGCCGGGCGCCTATTACGACGCGCTGCGGCCGCTCTGTCGGCGCATCGAGATCTGGCACACGATCTACAACCATGTGCTCGACGATGCCGCGGCGATCGTCGAGTGGGTCAAGGGCACCGGCCTGAAGCCGTTCGTCGATCCGCTGGAGCCGGCAGACCGGAAGGAGTTCATCCGCGCGTATACCGCGCGGGTTGCCGCGGCCTATCCGGCGCAGTTCGATGGCAAGGTGATCCTGCGTTTCCCGCGTTTCTTCGTGGTCGCGGTCAAGTAAGCCGATCACGATTCGACGTCATCCGGCCGCGCGGAGCGAAGCCGGCGGTTCTAATGGCCTGACGCTCATAAAAGAATTGGCATTCATAAGAACGCCGCGCGCCGGAGGCGGGAATCGCCGTATGCTGCGCGGCGTCCCGCGTCGCATTTTGCCGCAGCCTGTTGTCCCGATTCCGTCACAGAGCATCGCGTAGAACATTTCCCCGCCATGACGAGAGCCCGCCATGTCCCTGTCGCCTGAAACCCCGCTCCCCCCGAAGGCGCCGATCGCCGCCCTGCGTCCGCTGCCGCTGCTGATCTTTTCGTCGCGCTGGCTGCAACTGCCGCTCTATATCGGCCTGATCGTCGCCCAGGGCGTCTATGCCGTGCTGTTCCTGAAGGAGTTGTGGCACCTCATCGCGCACTCCTTCGATTTTACCGAGCAGCAGATCATGCTGGTGGTGCTGGGGCTGATCGATGTGGTGATGATCTCGAACCTGCTGGTGATGGTGATCGTCGGCGGCTACGAGACGTTCGTGTCGCGGCTCAATCTCGAAGGCCACCCCGACGAGCCGGAATGGCTCAGCCATGTCAACGCCAGTGTCCTCAAGATCAAGCTCGCGATGGCGATCATCGGCATCTCGTCGATCCACCTGTTGCGGACCTTCATCGAGGCTGGAAATCTGGGCAGCGCGGCACGCGCCACCAATTACACCGAGACCGGTGTAATGTGGCAGACCATCATCCATGTCGTGTTCATCGCGTCCGCGATCGGCATCGCCTATGTCGACCGGATTTCGAGCCAGTCGCTGAATGCGCCGAACGGCGACGCGGCACATTGACGATGGCGGCCGGGCCGACGGCTGCGGCCGCGTGGCCGCCACCGGTGCCGCGCAACGAAAAACCCGGCCGCGACCAGGCCGGGTTTTCCAATCGGATTTAGTCGGATCGCTGTGGGTTAGATCAATCGCAAACCCGGACGCGGCGGAAGCGCCAGCCGTATCCATCCCAGAACTTCTCGCGCACCATGCGGCACGGCGGCTCGTCCACGTAGACCGGCGCCGGCTCGGCATAGGCCGGACGGCTGTTGGCAATCGCACCGCCGATGATGGCGCCGCCCAGCAGGCCGCCGAGAACGCCGGCCGCAACCGCGCCGCCGCGAGCTTCCGCCTGCGGAGCGGTCGCCAGCGATCCAAGCGCAACCGTCGCGGCCGCGAGGAGGGCGAAAACTGTCTTTCTCATCTTGGGGTCTCTCCTGAACGATTGCGCCACGGTCGGGCGCCGGGGTTAGGGCTGCTCACACGCCGTCGTTGAAGCGGGCTGTCTCATCCGGACGCGCCCATTATCAAGCTGACGTAAACATTTGTAACTCATTTGCCTGAAAAAAGGCTTTTTCAGGCCCTCGCGTGCAGCGCTCCGGAAGCGGCACCATACCTTCCGGAGGCTGATTCGTTAATCCGGCAGGGCTGAATCAGCCGCACACCCGGACGCGGCGCAGCCGCCAGCCATAGCCGTCCCAGAAGCGCTGGCGCTGCCAGTAACAACCGGGCGCCGCCACATAGGCCGGGCCGCCGTAGTAACCGTAAGGTCCGTAGTAGGCCGGGCCATATCCGTAATAGCGCGGACCATATCCGTAGTAGCCCGGTCCGGCGAGGGCGCCGCCCAGAAGGGCGCCGCCAATGATCCCGCCGGCGACGCCGGCCGCGATGCGGCCGCCACGCGCTTCAGCGGCCTGGGGTGCAGCCAGCGCTGTCACCAGCGTGCCGACCGTTGCCAATGCCATCAATGTTCTCTTCATGGCTGTAACCTTCCTTCTGCAGCAATCGACAGCGGGGTATCGATCTGTCGACGAAGGATTCCACATCCGATTTGAACGATGAATGAACGGCGGAAACCCAATCCCGCCATGATCGCCGCTGGAGAATGGTTATTTTTAGCGATATATTTCAGGATGTTACAAAATCCGGCGGGAAGCGCGGCGACGGCGCGGGCCGCCCGGCGCGGGGCGTTTTGACCAGTTTGGAATTGCTTGAAAATGCCGGTTTTCCCTTTGCCTCGGGGGGGATCGTTCAATATCGATGATGGCGTTCCACATCGGGCCCGCCAGCTTTCATGATCGTCTGTTCCTGTAACGTATTGACCGATCACGACGTCCGCTCCGCCGTGACCTCGACGGACGAGCTCGCGCGCTCAGCCAAGCAGGTTTACGGCTGCCTCGGATGCAGCGCCGAATGCGGCCGCTGCGCGCGGACCATCACGAAGATCATCAACGAAGCCCTTGGGGCGTGTGCCAGCTCCTGTTGCGAAGGTTGTCCCCACACCGTCGCGCACGTAGAATTCGAGCAGGTTCAGGCGGATATCGCCGCCTGACAGACGGCTGCGTGCTCCCGCGATCCACGACGGACTCACCGAAAATGATGGCTGACGGACGCGCTTCGCAGGGATTGTCGCCGTCGCCGATCTGATTTAGAAGTGTTCTAAATTAGACCGGCTCTCCCGCGGGAGGGCCGGCAAGTCCCAAAACAGCAAGTCTCAAAACAGAAAGACAGGAGTGGCTCCATGAAGGGCGATCCAAAAGTCATCGATTTCCTGAACAAGGCGCTCCGCCACGAACTGACCGCGGTGAACCAGTACTGGCTCCACTACCGTCTGCTCGACAACTGGGGGCTCAAGGATCTCGCCAAGAAGTGGCGCGCCGAGTCGATCGAGGAGATGCAGCACGCCGACAAGCTGATCGACCGCATCATCTTCCTCGACGGTTTTCCGAACATGCAGGTGCTCGATCCCCTCCACATCGGCCAGAACGTCAAGGAGGTGCTGGATTGCGACCTCAAAGCCGAATATTCGGCCCGCGCGCTTTATGAAACGGCCGCGACGCATTGTCATACGGCCAAGGACTACGTGACCCGCGACATCTTCGAGAGCCTGATGAAGGACGAGGAAAGCCATATCGATTTCCTCGAGACCCAGATCGACCTCGTCAAGAAGATCGGCGTCGAGCTCTACTCGCAGAAGCACATCGGCGAACTCGATCACGACTGATCGCGGCACCTGCGCATTCAAAAGCCGGCACGTCATCGCGTGCCGGCTTTTCTGCGCCTGTCGTCAGGCCGGGTTCGCCCCGACCCGTGTTACCGCCCACAACGCGAAGGCATAGGCGAGGGCGACCTCGTCGAGCCGGTCGAAGCGCCCCGACGCGCCCCCGTGTCCCGCACCCATGTTGGTGCGTAACAGCACGGGCCCTCCCGAAGCCATGGTCGCGCGCAGCCGCGCGATCCATTTCGCCGGCTCCCAGTAGGTGACGCGCGGATCGGTCAGGCCGCCCATGGCGAGGATCGCCGGGTAATCTTTCGCCGCGACGTTCTCGTAAGGCGAGTAGGACAGGATGGTGCGGAAATCCTTGTCGCTCGCGATCGGATTACCCCATTCCGGCCATTCCGGCGGCGTCAGCGGCAAGGTGTCGTCGAGCATGGTGTTGAGCACGTCGACGAACGGCACCTCGGCCACGATGCCGGCGAACAGCTCACCGGCGCGATTGGCGACCGCGCCCATCAGCATGCCGCCGGCGCTGCCGCCATGACCGATGATATGTTTTGCCGAGGTATAGTTCGCCGCGATCAGCGCGCGGCCGCACGCGGCGAAATCGTCAAAGCTGTTGGTCTTCTTCTCGCGCTTGCCGTCGAGATACCAGCCCCAGCCCTTGTCCGACCCGCCGCGGATATGCGCGATGGCATAGACGAACCCGCGATCGACCAGCGACAGCCGGTTCGCCGAGAACGAGGCGGGCATGGCATGGCCGTAGGAACCGTAGCCATAGAGCAGCAGCGGTGCCTTGCCGTCGCGCGCAAAATCCTTGCGATGCAGGATCGAGACCGGCACCCCGGCGCCGTCGTCTGCTGTCGCCATGATGCGCGTGGTGACGTAGTCGGCGGGATTATGCCCTGACGGAATCTCCTGGCGCTTGCGCAGCACGCGCTGCCGCGTCGCCATGTCGTAGTCGAACACCTCGGCAGGCGTCGTCATCGACGAATAGCCGAAGCGCAGCGTCGTGGTGTCGAACTCATAGCCGCCGTGGGTGTCGAGCGAATAGGCCGCCTCGTCGAAAGCGATGGAATGCTCGCCGCCGCTTGCGAGATCGCGAATGACGATCGAGGGCAGCGCGTTGGCGCGCTCGAGCCGCACCATGTGACCGGAGTACAGTTCGAGATCGAGCACATAGGTGCCGGGGCGATAGGGGATCAGGTCGCGCCAGTTCGCGCGTTCGGGCGCGGCCAGCGGCGCGGTCGTCACCTTGAAGTCGATGGCCTCGTCGGCGTTGGTCAGGATGAAAAGCTCATCGCCGCGATCGGCGACCGAATACTGCACGCCGTCTTCGCGCGCCGCGATCAGACGCGGCGTTGCATCCGGAATGGAAAGATCGACCAGCCGGTGTTCGGAGGTTTCATGATCGCCGCCGGCGATCACGCAGAAGCGGCCGCTGGCGCTCTCGTGAATATGCGTGAACCAGCCGGTGTCCTGTTCTTCGTAAACAAGAACATCGTCGGTCTGCGGCGTACCGAGCCGGTGACGGTAGACCTGCATCGGGCGATGGTTGTCGTCGAGCTTGACGTAGTAGAACGCGCTGGAATCCGCGCTCCAGACCACGCCGCCGTCGGTCTCCTCGACCACGTCTGCGAGGTCGGCGCCGCTGTCCCAGTCGCGGACGCGGATCGTAAAATATTCCGAGCCGCGATCGTCGGCGCTCCACGCCTCGAGGCGATGATCGGGCGAATGCCGGACGCCGCCGAGCTGGAAGAATTTCCTGCCCTCTGCGAGCGCGTCGCCGTCGATCAGAAAGCGGGCGTCGCCGCCGTCGCGCGGCTGCCGCCCCACCATGCGATGCTGGCCGCCCGCGCGGTATTTCGCGAAGTAGGCAAAAGGGCCGTCGGGCGAGGGAACGGTGGAATCGTCTTCCTTGATGCGGCCGCGCATTTCCGCGACGAGCCGCTTCTGCAGCGGCTCGGTCGCCGCAAGCAGCGCGGTGGAGTAGGCGTTCTCGGCCTCCAGATGCGCGCGGATATCCGGCGCCAGCAGGGACGGCTCACGCAGCACCTGTTGCCAGTTGGCGTCCTTCAGCCAGGCGTAGTCGTCGGTGAGCGCGATGCCGTGATGGGTATAGGTGTGAGGTCGGCGATCTGCGGCGGGTGGCCGTGAGGATGTCATGAAAACTGCCTGGTCTGGATGCGGCGGATGGCGCGGGGAGGGTCGCCCCCTCATGAACGTGTCGCGTGTTCATAGTGAGACACCAGGGCCACGACAAGCGACCGGCCGGAATAGCGGAAATGCCGCTCGTTACGGCCTGCGCTTTTTCACCGGTTCGGCCGCTTGTATCGGGCAGCCTGCCAGAGCCGCCTGCATCGCGGCCGCCGAACCGTCGAGCGGATATTCCGCCGTCGTGCGTCCGAGATTGAGCGAACGGACCCGCAGGGAGAGCTTCTTTGCACCGGCGAGTTCGTCGAGGAACTGCGTCGCCGCCACCTTGTTATCGATGACGATGGCGGTCTCTCCGGTCAGAACGCGCGACTCGACGTTGTCGTGGCCGGGCTTGTCGTCGAAGCGGTAACCGAGAATCGTATTCTTGTCGGGACCGATCTTGAACTCGAAGGCGAAGCGTATCAACGGGGCCGCCCCGAAGCAGGTGATCTGCATCATCGACGATTTCGGAAAATCGACGTAGGTGTTCGATGCCGGGGCGCGAACGCTTGCGCTTGGCAATTCAGCGCCGGTGATCCGGTCCGTCTGGTGCGCGATCTGCCAGTTGCCCGATGACGTCTCGCCGCTCGCCGTCACATAGGGATCGCGCGCGCATCCACCCAGCGCAGACACCATCACGACAAACGCAACGATACGCACAGCACGGTCCCCCCAGACCCATGCGTCGCAGTCTGCAACCGGTGCGGGAAATCCGCAAGGGCCTCAGGCGCGCATCGAGGCCAGGTACGGTCCGTACCGCTGCGAAATCAGAGCTGGGTCTTGTAGCGCGCGACGATGTCGGCCTGGGCTTCGGGTTCGCCGAGGCCGGTCTGGTCGTGGATGATGGCGGCGACGCTCGGCATCACGTCACGCTCCACCTGAACATCGCGTGCCCACAGCTTTGAGCGCATCAGCGCCTTGCCGCAATGGAAATAGGCGTCGCTGATCGCGATGTTCAGCGCCGCGCGCGGCGGCTTGCCGAACTCTTCCATGGTGGCGAGCAGCGCCGGATCGGCCGACAGCCTGCCGGTGCCGGTCACGCGCAGGGTCTCGTCGATGCCCGGCACGAAGAAGATCAGTTGCAGATGGCCGGGGCTTGCCGTGATGTTCTTGAAGCTGTCGATGCGGTTGTTGCCGGAGCGATCCGGCAATATCAGTTCCGAATCCGAGATCACATGCACGAAGCCGGGATTGCCGCCGCGCGGCGAGGCGTCGACGCTGCCGCCGGGCCCGGATGTCGCGAGCACGCAGAACGGCGACATCTCGATGAATTTTCGCGAGTGCTGATCGAGCGCGGGACGGACCTTCGCCATCACGCGCGGCGTCGGTGCGGGATAGATCGCGGCAAGATCGCCGGAGGTGAGATCGGTCATCGGAGGCTCCGCTGGACTGGCATCGCGCGCAATCTATCATCGCGCAGGCTTGCCCGCTACCCGCGGCCGCTTCGGTGCCGCAAAGCGCCGGTGCGATACCGGCTCAACAATGCCACGGCCGGTACGGTTTCACATCGTCCGCTGCGGCGCGGTCTTCAGCAGATCCCGCAATTGCCGGCTGTACCATTTGGCGTCGCCGGTGGTGAGGTGCCCGCGCGTGTCGGAGCTGGCCGGGATCAGGAACAGGCGCGCGTTCCTGATGCGCTTCATCGCCGCGTCCGTCACCCCGGTTTCCGGCGGGTTGCGCTCGTCGTCCGCGGAATTGATCGCAAGCACCACCGCCTCGATCTTCTCCAGTCCCGCGGACGGGTTGAAGTCGTGCGACGCGTCCCACTGATACACGAAATCATTGGCATCGGCTTTCACCTGAACGGCAAGCCGCGTGTCCACCAGCTTGTCGGCTTTCTCGGCCGTCGGCGCCAGCATCTGCCAGGCGAGGGTGCCGCCGCCCGTGGCGATGCCGAAAGCCGCGATGGCGTATTTCATCATCGGCGGCTGCGATGTGTAGTTGCCGTTGTTGTAGGCGGGGTCGTTGCGGATGGTCTCCAGCATCATCCGCCGCAGCATCCAGTTGCGCGCCGCCATCTCGGTCGGTTGCGAGGCCATCGGCGCCAGCGCATCCATGTAACCGGGATATTTCTCGCCCCACAGCCAGGTCTGCATGCCGCCCATCGAGTTGCCGATGATGAGCCGCACATGCTTGACGCCGAGGCCCTCGCTCAGCAACCGGTATTGCGCGACGACCATGTCATCATAGTCGTATTTCGGAAACGCGGTCTTCATGCCGTCGGAGGGCTTTGACGATTTTCCGTGGCCGATGCCGTCGGGAATGATGATGTAGTATTTTGACGCATCGAACGGCTGACCGGGACCATAGAGTTCGCCCGCGAAAGCCGGCGTCAGCATGCTCGCCGCCGAACCGCCGGAGCCGTGCAACACCAGAATCGGCTGGCCGGTCGGTTCTCCGATCGTGGTGTAGTGCAGCCGCAGCTCGGGCATCGTCTCGCCGGTGTGGAATTTGAAGTCCTTCGCGATCCAGTCGCCCTGCTTCGGCGCGGGATAATCGGCCGCGCCGGCGGCCATCGGCATCGATGCAAGAGCGGTTGCGAAAATCGCCGGGAGAATCGTCCGGACTGCGCGCATGGTGTCTGCTCCCTGTCGTGTTGTTCTTGCCTGCGGCAACTATAGCAGAGCGCTCCGTTGCGGGGGAGCCGGCTGTTGCGGCGAGGCGGATCAAAGCGGCTCAGGGCGATCGGCGAAAGTCTGCCGGCTGCGGTTCGGAGCATCGCGATCCCGCCGGGGCGGCCGGGCCGCCGGTAGCGGCGGCGATCGCGCGGTTCGCGACGTCGCCCGTGCCGCCCAGCATCTGCTGGCCGCGCTGCAAACGCAGGCGCCGGCGCGCGATCGCGAGGTGGAAGCGGAGAAGGCTCGCGCCCGCAGCCGGGCGCGGTTCGGCTGAGTGCGGCAATTCGGCATGCGCGGTCCGGGCTAGTGTCCCGATTCCGAAGTTCGCATGTCCTTGCGGCGACCTTTGATGCGAACTTCGGAATTAAAGGGACACTGGCAAGTTTATGATTCTCGTGTGGTTCAGGTTCAGAAGTCCGCTT
>Ga0153956_1002513_pt1 | contig 13323 bp, 10 predicted proteins | sample TSFL040MetaG_FD_104704 | JGI IMG/M metagenome (GOLD analysis project Ga0153956, IMG submission 104704) | Attine ant fungus gardens microbial communities from Florida, USA - TSFL040 MetaG | ecosystem: Host-associated > Fungi > Mycelium > Unclassified | place: USA: Florida, Wekiwa Springs... | reverse complement strand
TATGTTTGGCGTGGTACCTAAAACTATCTGGCAAAAAACCAATCCGGCCGATGCTAATAATTTGTGTACCTGGGCCATGCGCCTGCTTTTGATTGAAGACGGTGATAGGTTGATATTGATAGACACTGGCATTGGAGATAAGCAGGATGAAAAGTTTTTCAGTCACTACTATCTGCATGGCGACGACACTTTAGATAGATCGTTAGCTGCATATGGCTTTCATCGCGATGATATTACAGACGTTATTTTGACCCACCTGCATTTTGATCACGTTGGCGGGGCAATTGTTCGTAAAGGGGATAAATTTGTCGCGGCGTTTAAAAATGCGGTTTATTGGAGTAATGAGAAACATTGGAACTGGGCGGTAAATCCTAATCCTCGCGAAAAAGCATCGTTTTTAAAAGAAAATATCCTGCCCATACAGGAAAGCGGGCAATTGAAGTTTATTGATGCTCACGACAATGTAAAATTCAACAATGATATAGCTATACGCTTTGCCTACGGGCATACGGATTCAATGATGTTACCGTTAATAAATTACAAAGGCAAAAAAATATTATATGTGGCTGACCTGCTGCCATCGGCAGGTCACTTGCCCCTGCCTTATGTCATGGCTTACGATATGTTTCCGTTACAGACTTTGTCAGAAAAAAAGTTATATTTAGAAGAAGCTTTGGCAAATGAATACATATTGTTTATGGAGCATGATCCTGATATTGAGTGTTGCACTTTGCAGCAAACAGAAAAGGGAATACGCCTGAGAGAGACTTTTAAATTGAATGATATTTAAAGTGACGCCACAAAAACCATGCAATTAATAGCTGAAAATGAATAATTTATAAACATTTTTTTATACTAAAATAAAGGCAAACTTTTTTGTACCTTTGCACGTTCAATTCTCAAACTACGAAATCGAGGTTAATAATATAAATGAGACAACTCAAAATTACACAATCCATTACCAACCGTGAATCTCAGTCACTTGATAAATACCTTCACGAAATTGGTAAAGTTGACCTAATAACAGCCGAAGAAGAAGTAATTTTAGCACAAAAAATCAGAGAAGGTGACCAGGCGGCATTAGAGCGTTTAACTAAAACCAACCTTCGCTTCGTTGTATCGGTTGCTAAACAATATCAAAACCAGGGCCTTACTCTGGGCGATTTAATAAACGAGGGTAACCTTGGCTTGATCAAAGCCGCAAAACGTTTTGACGAAACTAAAGGGTTTAAATTCATATCATATGCCGTTTGGTGGATTCGTCAATCAATCCTGCAGGCTATCGCAGAGCAATCTCGTATAGTGCGTTTACCTTTAAACCAGGTAGGCTCATTAAGCAAGATCAGCAAAGCATTTTCAAAATTAGAGCAAGAGTATGAGCGCGAACCTTCGCCAGAAGAGTTGGCTGACATGCTTGAAACTACCGTTGATAAAATCTCTGACACCTTGAGTAATTCAGGCCGTCATGTATCAATGGATGCCCCGTTTGTACAAGGTGAAGAAAACACGCTGTTAGACGTATTAGAAAATTCTGAACCAAATACCGACTCGATCCTGATCAACGAATCGTTATCAGAAGAGATCAAACGTTCACTGTCTACCTTAACTGAGCGCGAGCGCGAGATCATAGTATTGTTTTTTGGTTTAGGCACTAATCATCCGCTTTCATTAGAAGAAATTGGTGAAAAATTTAACTTAACCCGTGAGCGGGTACGTCAAATTAAAGACAAAGCGCTGCAACGTTTAAGACACACCAGCAGAAGTAAAATTCTGAAATCATACTTAGGTTAATATACGGCTTACGAAAGCCTCCCGACTTATAATCGAGGAGGCTTTTTTGTTGAAATCATTTAGCTATCATTATTGATAAATACCGCAAACAGCACTGGCAACTAATTCAGTGTCGTAAAACCTCACTCGCCCGGCAGTTTCTTTTTTTGCGCGTAAAGGTTACAAGTAGCATTTTCATAATTAAAAACGAATCTCCGTTTTATTGTATATATGCCTTATCAGGAGTAGCCGCTGGCCTGCCTTCAATAAAATAAAATTTGCATAATAACCTGCATAAATCCATATAATCACTCCTGCTGCCGTTCTCCTTATAGTCTGTTTCTGATTCTTTATTATTTATCTGATCTGATATCCTATCAGACCTAGCTTACCTTTAGGATAATACATTTTTATGTTCCATTATTTTTTTATCCCTATCTAAGTAAGTTTCAGCTTTTAACATCCTATCGAAAGTATATAATTTGCACGAATAATTACGTCCGTCTTTACTATATTAATCTAGTTAGGTAAATCATTGAAACCATACAAATTTGTCGCTCAAAAAAACTATTTTTGCGGCTGAATGAAGCACATACGTAATTTTTGTATCATAGCGCATATTGACCACGGCAAAAGCACTCTTGCCGACAGGTTATTAGAGTATACCAACACCATTACCCAGCGCGAAAGTCAGGCCCAATTACTGGATGATATGGACCTGGAACGCGAACGCGGTATCACCATAAAAAGCCATGCCATACAAATGGACTACGTGCTTGACGGCCAGAAATATGTTCTGAACCTGATTGACACTCCCGGACACGTGGATTTCTCATACGAGGTTTCCCGCTCCATCGCAGCCTGCGAAGGCGCTTTGCTGATTGTGGACGCAGCTCAGGGTATCCAGGCGCAAACTATATCCAACCTTTATTTAGCTTTAGAGAACGACCTGGAGATTATCCCGGTGCTAAACAAAATGGACCTGCCCGGTGCCATGCCTGAAGAGGTGAAAGATCAGATCGTCGACCTGATTGGCTGTAAACGTGAGGACATTCTGGCGGCATCCGGCAAAACCGGTTTAGGCGTGCATGATATTTTGCGTGCTATAGTTGAGCGCGTGCCTGCCCCAAAAGGCGACCCGGAAGCGCCACTGCAGGCTTTGATCTTTGATTCTGTATTCAATTCATTCAGGGGTATTATTGCTTATTTTAAGGTGGTAAACGGCGAGATCAGAAAAGGTGACCGTGTAAAATTCGTAGCTACCGAACGCGAATATATTGCCGACGAAATTGGCACCCTGAAACTAAAACAACTACCTAAAGACGTCATTAAAACCGGCGACGTAGGCTATATTATATCAGGCATTAAGGAGGCGCGTGAAGTTAAAGTTGGTGATACTATTACCAATATTGAACGCCCTTGTGCAGAGGGTATACAGGGTTTTGAAGAAGTAAAACCTATGGTATTTGCCGGTATTTACCCGGTTGATACCGAAGACTTTGAAGAGCTGCGCGAATCAATGGCTAAGCTGCAGTTAAACGATGCTTCATTGGTTTTTGAGCCCGAGTCGTCGGCAGCTTTGGGTTTTGGTTTCCGCTGCGGTTTCCTGGGGATGCTGCACATGGAGATCATCCAGGAACGCCTGGAGCGCGAGTTTAATATGACGGTTATTACTACCGTGCCCAACGTATCATACCTGGCTTACACTACCAAAGGCGAAGAGATGGCGGTAAATAACCCGTCAGACCTGCCTGACCCCAGCAAGATTGACCGTGTTGAAGAACCATATATCAAAGCTACCATCATTACCAAAGCCGATTTTGTGGGCCCGGTAATGTCACTATGTATTCAGAAACGCGGTATGATCGTTAATCAGTCATATTTAACTTCAGACCGTGTGGAACTGGTTTTTGAGATGCCGATGGGCGAGATTGTATTCGACTTTTATGATAAGCTTAAAACCATCTCAAAAGGTTATGCATCGTTTGATTATCACCAGATCGGCTATCGCGCCAGCGACCTTGTTAAACTGGATATCCGCTTAAATGCTGAACCGGTAGATGCGCTGTCATCACTGATACACCGCAGCAACTCATACGATTTTGGTAAAAAGATTTGCGAGAAATTGAAGGAGCTTTTGCCACGCCAGCAATTTGAGATCATTATACAGGCATCAATAGGTGCCAAAATTATAGCCCGCGAAACCGTGAAAGCCATGCGTAAAGACGTAACCGCTAAATGTTACGGCGGTGACATCTCGCGTAAGCGTAAATTGTTAGAGAAACAAAAAGCGGGTAAAAAACGCATGCGCCAGGTAGGTAATGTAGAGATACCACAAAGCGCATTTATGGCGGTTTTGAAATTGGATTAATTCATTAGAATCAAGAGACAAGAATCAAGAATTAAGACCTTGAAGGTTTACAATCTTGATTCTTGTCTCTTGATTCTTGATTCTATAAAAAATGGAACTACTCGACGGAAAATACGTATCAGAAAAACTTAAAGTTGAAATAGCCGAAGAGGCTGCTCAAATATTGGCCGATACCGGCCGTAAACCACACCTGGTGGCTGTATTGGTTGGTCATGATGGCGGCAGCGAGACTTACGTGGCCAGCAAGATGAAAAACTGCGAAAAGGTAGGTTTTAAATCAACCCTGGTACGTTATGAAGATACCGTTAGTGAGGCCGAGCTACTTAAAAAAGTAGAGGAACTGAATGCCGACAAAGACATCGACGGCATCATAGTTCAACTGCCCTTACCCAAACATATCGACCCGGAGAAAGTAACCGGGCGTATTGACCACCGCAAGGATGTCGACGGATTTCACCCTATTAACCTGGGCCGCATGCAGCGTAATCTGCCGTCATTTATTCCGGCTACGCCTTATGGCATTACTTTGATGCTGAAAGAGTACGGCATTGATACCGCGGGTAAATATTGCGTGGTTGTAGGCCGCAGCAATATTGTAGGCTCGCCCATGAGCATTTTAATGGCGCGTAACACCACGCCGGGTAACTGCACCGTAACTATTTGCCACAGCCGTACGCCCGATATTAAAAAATTCACATTAGATGCGGATATCCTGATCGTAGCCATCGGTAAAAAGAATTTCATTACTGCCGATATGGTGAAAGATGGCGTTATTGTAGTTGACGTAGGCATGAACCGCGAAACATCAACCGCTACCAAATCTGGCTTTAAACTGTATGGCGATGTTGACTTTGAAAACGTCGCACCAAAATCATCATGGATAACCCCGGTACCTGGTGGTGTTGGCTTGATGACAATTATTGGGTTGTTGAGAAATACACTGGCTTCGGCCAAGAAAGAAGTGTACCCTTAACAGGCCCGAAGTTACGAATCAAGAAATCGCATTTGTCCTTCCAAAAGAAGCCCTCTATATGCAAGCGAAATATAGCGCCAAATTATTATATCATCGCAAAAATGGAGTTGGCAATGATTGAAAGGAAAACATCAAGCAAAGCAAGCAGGCCTCAAAATGAACACGTACCACTATGAATGTTGATTTCAGAAATATCCACTTGGCCAGTTAATTTTTAAAAGTGATTTCCATATTTTATTTTGTCGGTTTCCCGGCTTAAATATCTAATTTAGGTCCAAGTATGCAATCGTTCGAAGTAGATAAAACCGACTTCCTGCGCATCAAAACCGCGCTTGAGGGTAATGATGCTGAATTAGAGTTAGTTCTGAAGGAGTACCACCCTTCTGAGATTGCTATTTTGTTTGAGAAGCTCCAGCCCGAGGAGCGCGAACGCATCATTAACGTAATGCCGTCCGACCTGGCATCAGAAGTTATTGCCGAGATGGACGAGGAACATCGCCCCGGCGAGCTCCTGATCAACCTTGACCCCGAGAAGCGCTCGGAGATTGTAGAGGAATTGGATTATGATGATGCGACGGACATTATCTCGCAGCTTGAAGAGCATGAGCAGCAGGAGATTCTGGAAGACCTGGATCATGAAGATGCCAGCAATATACGCCACCTGTTAAGTTACGACGAGAATACTGCGGGTGGTTTGATGAACCCCCAGCTGCTTTGTGTAAACATTAACTCCAATAAAAAGGAAGCCCTGGATGAGATCATCCGCCAGTCTGAAGAGATGGAGGAGTTTTACACCATTTATGTAGTGGATGAATATGATGTGCTGAAAGGTGTGGTGTCAATCAAAGACATTATCAAAGCGCACGCTTACGTCAAAATCAAAGATATTTATAAAGACGATCCCATCTTTGTAAAAGCCGACCTCGATCAGGAAGAGGTAGCCAAGCTGATCTCTCAATATAACCTTACGGCCATCCCGGTGGTTGACGACCATATGAAATTGCTGGGCCGCATTACGGTGGATGACATCATCGACGTAATGGAGCAGGAAAGCACCGAAGATATGTTAAAAATATCGGGTGTATCTGAGGATGAGGAACTGAGCGGTAACTGGCTTGAAGCGGTAAAAAGCCGTTTGCCGTGGTTAATTATCAACCTGGCGACAGGTTTTTTGGCGGCCGGTGTAATCAGGCATTTCCCGAGTGTGCAGGGGGGTATCCCAGCCATTGTGGCTTATATGACAATTGTTACCGGTATGGGCGGCAACGCCGCTACCCAAGCCCTTGCAGTTACCGTACGCCGTATCTCTTTAAGCGATTTGACTGATAATCAGGCCTATCGCACGGTACTGAAAGAGTTTTCGGTAGGTATGATCAATGGTGCCGTAATTGGGGTTATTGTGGGCACTTTCGCTTTTTTCTATGACGGCAGTCCGTTAATGGGTTTAGTATTATTTATGGCGATGACAGGTAATTTGATCGTAGCTGGTTTAACAGGTGCGGGTATCCCATTAATATTAAAAAGATTAGGCATTGATCCCGCGGTGGCGTCATCCATCATTATAACTACATTTACTGATTGTGCAGGCTTTTGGCTGTCGCTATGGCTGGCAACAAATCTTTTATTGCATCACTAAATGCTTGTTTACGCTTTTATTGTATTTTTGGAATCTCAAAACTGATCAACATTATGGCAGAAGTTAGACACGACTGGACGAAAGAACAAATAGCTGAAATATATCATACCCCGTTGCTTGACCTGGTTTACCGCGCAGCAAGCATTCACCGCGAAAATAAAGACTATGCCGAAGTACAAATCAGCTCGCTGATATCCATTAAAACCGGCGGTTGCCCTGAAGATTGTGCCTACTGTCCGCAGGCAGCACGTTACAACACCGGTGTTGATGTGCATGCCATTATGCCTAAAGAAGAAGTACTGGCCGTAGCCGAGAGAGCTAAAGCCGGTGGTGCCTCACGCCTATGCATGGGCGCAGCCTGGCGCGAAGTGCGCGACAACCGCGACTTTGACAAGGTGATTGAAATGGTAAAAGCAGTTAACGGACTGGATATGGAAGTATGTTGTACGCTGGGTATGTTAACCGAAGCGCAGGCACAACGCCTGGCCGATGCCGGCCTGTATGCCTACAACCATAACCTTGATACTTCAGAAGATGATTATAAACGCATTATTACCACCCGTAGCTATGATGACCGTTTAAAAACTTTAGAGCATGTGCGTAAAGCTAAAATATCGGTTTGCAGCGGCGGCATCATTGGCTTAGGTGAAACTACTGAAGACCGGATATCGATGCTGAAAACGCTTTCTAATTTGCCGCAGCACCCTGAATCAGTACCTATTAACGCGTTGGTACCGGTAAAAGGTACCCCACTGGCCGAGCAACCGCGTGTATCTATATGGGATATGGTGCGTATGATTGCCACAACGCGCATCATTATGCCTAAAACCGTTGTGCGTTTATCTGCAGGCCGTACAGAAATGAATACCGTTGAGCAGGCTTTCTGCTTTATGGCAGGCGCCAACTCTATTTTTGCCGGCGAGAAACTGTTAACCACGCCAAACCCATCATTTGATGAAGATATGGCCATGTTTGAACTGCTGGGCCTAAGCCCGCGCAAAGCCTTCAAAAACGGCCGACCGGAAATTAAAGAGATCAAGGAAATGAGTATTAATGAGGTGATATAAGGTTAGAGATTAAAGGTTGGTGATTAGAGATTTGTTGCTGACACTGATATTTTAAAATATAAAAGCGTTGTCATGATAATGGCGACGCTTTTTGTTTAATAACTTAATACATCATGCCGAACTTGTTCGACATCCTACTCGCTAAGTAGTTAGACTACCGCCGTAATAAGATCCTGAAACAAGTTCAGAATGACGAAGGAGAAAAAATTTTATCACACCTGCGCACCCAAAACCCACCGCCAGGCAAAGCGGGTTAAAAAGTTAAAACCCTTCCAGCTATTTACAAACTCTATAATATCATCCAGGCATCTGTCGGCAAATTTTTGTTTGAAGTTTTTAGAAGCTAGCTTGTAAGCCTCGTCGGGATTTTGCAGGCCTATGCGTTCATAGATCTGGCGCTTAACATACATGGTACGCACAAATAGGATATTGAATAGAATGACGTAGCTGTAAAGCGTTCGCTTAATAAATCCGGCTTTTTCTGAATACTTTTTTAGCAGCGCTTTGGTAAACAAAATATGCCGGCCTTCCTCGATATTATGCAGGTCGAACATCTTTTTGAGTACCGGGTAAATATTGGGCGATCGGCGCGCATAAGTGCCGTAAACATCAGTCACTAACTCAACGGAAACACTACCCATAAACAGGTAGTCGGCAGGCAGGTATTTGTTACTGAACTTGCCGAAAAATTTGTGTAATCTGCTTTGCGCAATGGGCTTGCCGCCAATTTTGGCTATGGCCTGCGCAAACATTTCCTGATGACGGAACTCTTCGATCAACTCCCTGATCAGAAATTGGTGCTCCACGTCATCAGCAGGCAGCGTAATTAAATGACGCGTCATGAAAACGCAGAAAAGGCATTCGCCCCAGGCGTACGAAGCTATCACTTGAACTAGCTCGTGTCGGCCCAATTCCAATTTTTGGGCAGGGGTAAGCGTTTCGTACAACTCAAGGCCTTGTAATGATGTCAAAATCTCCGGCAGGAAAATATTATCAGGCTCGGGCTCCAGTTGCCAGGGGATATAGGTCTCGGGCATTAAAGGCCGCTCACGGCTTATCTTTATTAAACGCTCAATTTCTTTTACATCCATATTTAAAGATACGCAAAAAGACTACATACCGTTGCCGCTTGCATGACCCAACCTTAACCTTTTGCCGTAAAAAAATGTTTAGCCAACCCATTCCAAAATAAACATTAAGAGAATAACTAAATTATTTATCAATATTATAAAATACTAAAAATATTAGTAATTTTGATTTGATATGAATGCAGTAAGAATAACCGAGAAGCTGAATATATTGGCTGATGCCGCTAAGTATGATGTGTCATGCGCGTCGAGCGGCAGTAAGCGTAAAAATGAGAATAAAGGTTTAGGCAACGCCAGCAATGGTATTTGCCATAGCTATACTGAGGACGGGCGATGTGTTTCATTGCTCAAAATTCTGCTCACTAATTATTGCATTTATGATTGCGCTTATTGTGTGTCGCGCAAAAGTAATGACATAAAGCGCGCAGCCTTTACGGTGCAAGAGGTGGTTGATCTGACCATTAATTTTTACCGCCGCAATTATATCGAGGGATTGTTTCTTAGTTCAGGTATTTTTAAGGATGCCGATTTTACCATGGAGCGCCTGGTGCAGGTTGCTAAAAAACTGCGTACTGAGCATAACTTTCATGGATATATCCACCTCAAATCCATCCCCGGCGCCAGCGATGAGTTGATGCGCGAAGCCGGCCTGTATGCCGATCGCCTGAGTGTAAACCTGGAAATGCCTACCGAAGCCGGCTTAAAACTGCTGGCTCCCGACAAAAACCGCCAGGATATGATCGGCCCCATGCAGTTTTTAAAAGAAGAGATCAAACTGCGAACAGAGGAAAAAAAACTTTTTAAAAAAGCACCCTTATTTGCACCCGCCGGGCAGAGTACGCAGGTTATCATCGGCGCTACGCCCGAGACAGATCAGCAGGTGCTGCAGTCGGCCGATTACTTTTATAAGTCGTTTAATTTAAAGCGGGTATATTACTCGGGTTATGTACCTGTTTTGGCCGATAAGCGTTTGCCTGCACTTAACACCAGCGTACCTATGGTGCGCGAAAACCGTCTGTACCAGGCCGACTGGCTGATGCGTTATTACGGTTTTGAGGTGAACGAGATCGTGAACCAGCAACAGCCTTTGCTTGATCTTGATATCGACCCGAAGTTAAGCTGGGCCATCCGCAATATGGATATATTTCCGATTGATATTAATAATGCCGATTTAAAACTGATTTTGCGTGTACCGGGCATAGGCATATTATCGGCACAAAAAATAATGAGCGCGCGGCGGCATGGTAAGCTTAATTGGGATCAGTTGAAAAAGATAGGCGTGTCGGTAAACCGGGCGCGATATTTCATTACTTGTAACAGTTTGCAGTTTGAGCGGCGAGATTTGACAGGCAGCAACATCAAGCAGTTTATTTTAGCCGAGTCGCAAAGTAAATATCTCAAGAATAAACCCAATCAGTTAAACCTGTTTTAAAATGACGGCGCTATTTTACGACGGTACATTTGAAGGTTTGCTGACGACCATTTTTGAGATCTATGATCGTAAGCTGTCGGCGGTAAAACTGTTTAAAGGAAAGCAGCAGGCCACGGCAATGTTTGAGGATACGTTGGAAGTGGTCACTAGCGAAGTTTACGCATTACGCGTGTTGAGGGGTTTGCGCAAAAAATTGTCGCCTAATGGGGTGCAGCGCGTTTATATAGCCCACATGGCCGAGATGGACAACGAGGATAATAATATCGCAGGCTTTATACGCTACGTGTTTGACAGCACTGAAAATATTGAGGATGATTATGGTAACCGCTATGTAATGCGCCTGTCAGAGATCATACGTATGGTGCGCCGGGAAAAGCACAGAATGGAGGCTTTCGTGCGTTTTCAGAAATTGAAGGACGAAACCTATTATGCTGCCATTGAGCCAGATTTTAATGTGCTGCCTCTGCTTATCAGGCATTTTAAAAGCCGGTATACCGATCAGAAATGGATGATCTACGATATCAGACGCAATTATGGTATTTATTATGACAGGCACGACACGCAATTTATAACGCTCGACTTTGCGATGGCAGGCAAACCCGGCGATGTGATATCAGCTTATACCGAAGACGAAACTATTTACCAGCACTTGTGGAAGAATTATTTTCATAGCGTAAACATAGCGGCGCGCAAAAATACCAGGCTGCATATGCGCCATATCCCTAAGCGATATTGGAAGCATTTAACCGAAAAAATTTAAGCTGATCATCATTTTACGCATTCTAATATCAACCTAAATGAAAAAATATTTCAAAATTGTGCAAAACCCGGATGTGGATAACGCATGGTATAACACCTATATGTTATTGATATTTATTGGTTTTAATGTGTTAATAACTATCGTTTTAGTGTTAGTAACGCGTTAATAAAAACCGAAAGAAAAATTTGCAGAAAGTAACAGATTGTCCCGATATTGATTTTATCAAGAACGACGTACTTTGACAGCCTTACAGGAAGACAGAAATTGAATCGGGTGAGTTTTCGGACAAACTAAAGATCAAGGGAAAGCCTGAGTTATAACAGAAACCTAAATTGCTACGGCAACCGAAACAGAAAATAACTAGCGAGGTATTATGATGCATTGCATATTTTTTACGGAAAATAGCAAACAAATAATGACCTTTGAAGCAATCAGTGTTAGCAAATGATGATCATATCCAGGATCCTTTCAGAAAGGGAACAGATGTATCGCGTTTGAGCGTAAAACAGAGGAGTTAAAGCCCGCGAGGGTTTACAAACAGAATCGAGCTTACAGCAATAAAACGATGTTAAGTCGGTAACCACAGACAGGAAACCGGGTTGAACAGCCTTGCAAAACAACACAGATGAAATCGGGTCGGTCAATTTTACACAAAACTTGATGCTTTACGCGGCACTACGGTGCAGCCTGAAGTTAAAAACGGGTGGTCAAATCGAAAGAGGCGGCACCCGTTTTTGTTTTTTATGGCTTTCAATAAAGCTGCATTAAAGCATACCTTACCTAAAAGTTACGGCCGATAGTTTAGCGTGTTAGGCGCCGGGTAATTGTTATACCTCTTCTGCAGGTTTTACAAAGAATTAGGATTTCATTACTTTGAAAAGAAATACCCTATCGCAATGCATATGCTTTACAACCTGTAAAGATTACTAACTTAGCCGTCATGAACACCATTAATGACGCTTTTATAACATTTAAGCACGGCCTCGCCACCATTTACGATGTGCAGGAAACCGAGGCCATCACACTAATGGTTTTAGCCGAGGTGCTAAATACCTCAAAAGCCGTTATCAAAGCTTTTGGCGACCGCAGGCTGACACTTACCCAACAAGAAGAACTCAACAATATCCTTACCCAACTTAAAACAGGCAAACCGCTGCAATATGCTTTAGGTTACGCCGGGTTTTATGGTTTGAAGTTTTTGGTAAATCCGTCAACACTCATCCCCCGCCCGGAAACGGAGGAGTTGGTGCAATGGATTTTAGATTTTGTTGTTAACAAAGCCTCAAGTATCTTGGACATAGGCACGGGCACCGGCTGTATAGCTATCAGCCTGCAAAAAAATTTGCCGGGGGCACAGGTTTCAGCAATGGATATTTCTGCCGATGCGCTGAATACGGCTAAAGAAAACGCTGCTCTGAATGAAGTTGATATCAGCTTCATCGAGGCAGATATCTTAAATCTCGATCCCGAAATCCAAATTCCGAAATCCGATATTATCGTTTCTAACCCGCCCTACGTTACACTCGAAGATAAAAAACGCATGCACCCCAATGTAACCGACTTTGAACCGCACACAGCGCTTTTTGTACCTGAAAAAGATCCGCTGATATTTTACAGGGCCATCGCTGAGTTTGCATTGAGCAATCTTAAAGAAAATGGTTTACTTTTTTTTGAGATCAACGAAAGTTTGGGGGAAGAAACCGCGCAGCTTTTAATTGACAAAGGATTTAAGGATGTCGAGGTGCGAAAAGATTTGAATGGCAGGGATAGAATGGTGAAGACAATTAGATATTAACACGTCATGCTATATTGCGTAAACAAATATTTGTCATTGACAAAGCGTAATCAATTGCGCGGATGATACTGTATGATAGTCCCTTTCAGATACTCCCTATCTAAATGCGTATAAATCTCGGTAGTAGTGATACTTTCGTGGCCCAGCATTTCCTGTACGGCGCGCAGGTCGGCGCCACCTTCAACAAGGTGTGTGGCAAATGAGTGCCTGAATGTGTGCGGACTGATAGTCTTTTTCAACCCCGTTTGTACTGCCAAATCTTTTATCAGCATAAAAATGTAAACCCGGCTTAACCTGCTGCCCCTGCGGTTCAGAAAAACATAGTCCTCCTCTCCTTTTTTTATGGGGATGTGTACCCGGTCGTGCTCAATCCAAAGCTTAAGCGCTTTTATGGCTTCGCCGCCAATGGGTACCAAACGCTCCTTATTACC
>Ga0153956_1002512_pt1 | contig 13342 bp, 8 predicted proteins | sample TSFL040MetaG_FD_104704 | JGI IMG/M metagenome (GOLD analysis project Ga0153956, IMG submission 104704) | Attine ant fungus gardens microbial communities from Florida, USA - TSFL040 MetaG | ecosystem: Host-associated > Fungi > Mycelium > Unclassified | place: USA: Florida, Wekiwa Springs... | reverse complement strand
CGTTTCCGTTGAGTTCGCCGGCGCTGGGCTTCGGAATATAGTCGGTCGCGCCGCGCGCGAGCGCTTCAAGGCTGATCTCGGCATTTTTCTGCGTGAGCGTGGATGCCATGATCACGCGCGCACCCGGATCGGCGGCGAGCAACTTCGGCAGCGCCGTCAGTCCATCTATGACCGGCATTTCGATGTCGAGAAGCACGACATCGGGCTTGCAGCGTGCGATCTGCATGATCGCGGTCTCGCCGTTGCTGCAGGTCGCTACGATCTCCAGCGACGGGTCGCTGTTCAGGATGCGCACGACGAAGCCGCGCACAACGGCGGAATCGTCCACGACCATGACCCGGATGTGGCGCTGCTGGAGATTGGAGGCGAGAACGTTTGTCATGAAACTCACACCAGTCCGAGCTGCGAAAGTTTGTCGAGCAGCACGTCGCGGTTGAACGGCTTCATGATGTATTCGTCGGCGCCCGCACCGAGCGCCTCCTGAATCTTCGACATCTGGCTTTCGGTGGTGCACATCACGACAGCCGGGCGTTTGGGCATATCCATCGCGCGCAACGCCTTGAGGCATGTCGGGCCATCCATCACGGGCATGTTCCAGTCGAGCATGACAACGTCGGGAACCGACTTTTTGCAGTGCTCGACGGCGCATTGGCCGTTTTCGGCTTCGGCGACATCGAAGTGCAGGTCGCGGAATAGTGAAGCCACCGCGAGGCGGATCGCACTGGAGTCGTCCACGATCAAACAGCTGCGCGCGCTCATGCGGCTTCTCCCATTTTGATCGAGGAGGCGGAGAACCACTGACGGAAGTTGCGCTCGACGTGATGATCGATATCGATGAGGTCGGTGGCTTTGCCCGCCACGATGGCGCTGCCGAGCAGGCCCTCGGTATTGGTGGTGAGATCGGTGGAGATACGGTCCCGCGCGATATCGACCACTTCATCGACGACGATGCCGAGTGAACGGCCGTCCTTGTCGAACACGAGCAGAGGCTGCTTGCCCTGATCCTTCCATTCATGGCCCGGCGCGATCGTGATGAGCGGCATCAGATGATCGCGGTATTGGACCACCGGGCGTCCGCCGACATGCTCGATGGATGCCGCATCCACTTCCTCGATGCGGGCAACGGATTCCAGCGGCACGGCTTTGAGCCCCGAACTGCCGGCGCGGAACAGCAACAGCGAGATCTTGTCGCCGCTCTGCTGTCCATGCGTCTCCGACTGCAGGTCGGTGGTGTCCGCCGGTTCCTTTCCCTGGCCCGCCGCACCGGCAACGCCATTGGGATCGAGGATCATGATGACGCTGCCATCGCCCAATATCGTGTTGCCCGCATAGAAGGGGCTGCCGCGCAGAATAGGCGCCACTGGCTTGACCACGATTTCCTCGGTGTCGAATACGCGGTCCACCACAATGCCGAAGGTGAAGGCGCCAACTTGCGCCACGAGGATGAAGCGGTCGCGCGCGTCTTCCTGATCGCCGAGGCCAAGAAGCTTGCGCAACGAGACGAGTGGCAACAACCGGTCACGCAGGCGCAACACCGGCGCGTCCTTGATGGTTTCGATCCGCGTACCGGAGCGCGCGCTGGCGCGCACCAGTTCGATCACATTGACCTGGGGCACCGCGAAGCGCTGGCCTGCCGTTTCCACGATAAGCGCGGACACGATCGCGAGCGTGAGCGGGATCTTGATGAGGAACGTCGTTCCCCGGCCGGCCACCGAGTTCATCTCGATGGTGCCGCCGATACGCTCCACATTCGTGCGCACGACATCCATGCCGACGCCGCGGCCTGACACGCTGGTGACCTTTTCCGCGGTGGAAAAGCCGGCGCGGAAGATGAACTGCAGGATCTGCTGCTCGCTCATGCCGGCAATGTCGGCTTCGGTTGCCAGGCCGTTGGCGAGTGCCTTGCGCCGCACGCGTTCCACGTCCAGTCCACGGCCATCGTCGGCGATGCGGATAAAAATGTGGCCGCCTTCGTGATAGGCTTCGAGCGTGATCGTGCCGGTTTCGGATTTCCCCGCAGCGCGGCGATCTGCCGGGCCTTCGACACCGTGATCGGCCGAGTTGCGGATCATGTGCGTGAGCGGGTCCTTGATCATTTCGAGGACCTGGCGGTCGAGTTCCGTCTCGGCGCCTTTCTGGATCAGCTCGATCTTCTTGCCCGATTCCACGCAGAGATCGCGCACGATGCGCGGCAACTTCGCCCAGGCGTTGCCGATCGGCTGCATGCGCATGCGCGTCACGCCATCCTGGAGTTCGGAGGTGATATGGCTGATGCGCTGGAGCGGCACCTTGAACTCGTTGCTCTTCTGGCCGCGCTGCAACTGCATGAGCTGATTGCGGGTCAGGACCAGCTCGCTGATCAGCGTCATCAGGTTCTCGATGACATCCACATTCACGCGAATGGAGGACTGGGCCAGGGCGGACTCTTTGACTTCCGCGGCCGGAGATTCCTTCGCCGGTTTCGGATCGATCGCGCGCGGCAATTCGGCAACGGGCGCCGGCGCCGGCTTCGCGGGTTCAACCGGGATGTCGATGACATTGGGGCCGAGAGCATGGGCGACTTCCGCCAGAAGCTCGGCAGCGACCGGAAAGCCGGCTTCCTCGAACACCGGCGCTTCGCTGCTTTCGGGTTCGATGGACTTCGGCAGAGCATCGGGGCGTGCTTCCGCGATCGCGTTGATCTCGGCGATCAACGAACCGTCATTGCCATCTGGTTCCTTGCCGGCGGCTTCCAGTTCGGCCAGCAGCCGACGGATGTGATCGATGCAGCGCAGAATAACCGTCACGGCCTGCGGTGTGACGGGAAGTTCGCCATCGCGGAACTTGCCGAGCACGTTCTCGCCGGCATGCGCGATGGATTCGAGCCGCGGCAGACCGAGGAATCCGCAAGTGCCCTTGATGGTGTGCATCAGGCGGAAGATGTTTCCGAGAATGGTGGCGTCGCTGGAGTCGCGTTCGAAGCGCACCAGCTCCATGTCGAGCGTGCCGAGGCTCTCGTTGGTCTCGGTCAGGAATTCATTGAGAAGATCATCCATTGCCGCCTCCCTCAGGCCTTGCCGCGCACGTTGAGAAGCCGGTCGACGTCCAGCGTCACCAGCAGCTTTTCGCCGACGCGGAACACGCCGTTCGCCAGATCGCGCCACGCTGGATCCAGCGTCGCGGGATTGGGCTCGCGTTCCTCGTCATGCAGGCTCACCACATCGCCGATGCTGTCGACGAGCAGCGTGTAGAACTCACTGTCGCATTCCACGGTCACGCATTTGGAAGCGCCGTTCGCGGCGTCGTCCGGCGCACCGAGCATGAGGCGCGTGCGGACATCGATCACAGTGACGATGCGGCCGCGCAGATTGATCAAACCGCGCACTTCGGACGGGCCCAGCGGAACGCTGGCGATGGCGTCCGGCGTCAGGATGTCCTGCACGCGCATGACCGGAACGCCGAAATAATGGTCGGCAACGGTGAAGGTGACGAAGGCAGCGAGGCCTTCTTCTGCTTGGCTTGTCGGGGACTCGGTCATCGCACGCTTTCCGCTGTTGTTCGCCGGCTTTGGGTGGAGTGAGGGGCGGCAGACCGGAGTGGAGGTAGCAGGTTGGGGAGCTACTCCTGGGGGAAGGCCGGTCTGCCGCGTCCTCGTTCGTTGCCTCTCTTGCGTTCGGCCTAAGCGGCCTTCACACCAGACAGGAAGTCCTGAACCAGACTCTGCAGATGCGCGGACTGACCGGTCAGCGCCTGCGCGGACGTCAGAACCTGGTTGGCGGCTGCACCGGTTCCATTCGCGGCTTCGGTTACGCCGCCGATGTTGGAGGAAACTTCCTGCGTGCCTTTGGCCGCTTCCTCGACATTGCGTGCGATTTCCTGCGTGGCGGCGCCCTGTTCTTCGACGGCGGCGGCGATGGCAGTCGCGATCTGGTCGATCTCGCTGATCGTCTTGCCGATCGATCCGATGGCGCGGACAGCATCCTGGGTCGCACCTTGCACGCCGGTGATCTGCGCGCTGATGTCCTCGGTTGCCTTCGACGTCTGCGTCGCCAGATTCTTCACCTCGGCGGCGACGACCGCGAAGCCCTTGCCGGCTTCACCGGCGCGCGCCGCTTCGATGGTCGCATTGAGGGCGAGCAGGTTGGTCTGATCCGCGATGTCGTTGATGAGGGCGACGATCTCGCCGATCTTCTGCGACGCGCTGACGAGGCCCTGAACCATCTCGTTGGCCTTGCCGGCTTCCGACACGGCGTTCGCCGCGATCTGGCTGGAATGGCTGACCTGGCGGCCGATCTCGGAAATCGACGAGGACAACTCTTCCGTGGCCGAAGCGACCGTCTGCACGTTGGCGGAGCTCTGCTCGGAAGCGGCAGCCACTGCACCTGCCTGTTTGGTCGTCTCTTCGGCAGTCGCGCTCATGGATTGTGCTGATGCTTCCATCTGCGTGGCCTGCGACGACACCGCCTGCACGACGCCACCGACGCTGGTTTCAAAGTTGCGCGTCAGGTCATCGAGCTTTCTGGCACGTTCCTGCTGCTTGGCATGCGCCGCTTCCTGTTCGGCCTTCAGGCGGTCGGACTCGATCATGCTGTCCTTGAAGACCTGCACGGCCGAGGCCATGTGACCCACTTCGTCCTTGCGACCGACACCTTCGATCTGTGTGGAAAGATCGTGCGCGGCCAGTTTGCCCATCGCGTCGGTCATCTTGCGGATCGGCGTTGAGACACCGGTGATGATCATGAAGCCCGCGGCGAGGCAGAAGAGCGCGGCGAAGGCCAGCACGGCTACGATCCAGTCAAAAGCCGACGTATAGGTGCTTTCGATGTCTTCTCGTTCGGCGTGAGCGCCCTTGACCTGAAAATCGATGAGCGCTTTGAGATCGGCCTGGAATTTGGAGAAATCGCTTTTCATCTGCCCGAGATAGAGTTTGGCGGCAGCGGCGTGGTCTTTTTCCGCCAGGGCGATGAAGCGCGCGTTTTCAGACGCATAATCTTTCCACTGCGGCAGCAGGCGATCGAACAATGTGCGCTCCTCGCCGGCGTCGATCGTCGGTTCATATTCGGTCAGCGCCGTGCGCACTTCGCCCGCGATGTCCGTATTGAGGTGAGCGGCTTCGTTGGCGACCATTTCTTCCGTGGGAGCGAGCGCAACAGAGCCCTGAACCTGACGGTAGTGGGTCGTGGCCGTGGCAAAAGCGCCAAGCGCATGTGTCGCCACAAGCCAGTTGCCGACGACCTGTTCGGCGCCGTCATTGACCTTGGAAAGGCGCTGCAGCGAAAAAACGCCCAACACCGAAGTTACAAGCAGCACCAGCGCGAATACGCCGACGATCTTGGTGCGGATAGTGAAATTGTTGAGCCAGTTCATAATGAAGTTCTCCCACGGTTTCGTGCAATGTGACGGGCAAACTTGACGCCAGCTTTTCCCGCTCTTTTCGGAATGTGTCGGAATGTGTCCGCATCGGACGCTTTTGCGCGCAGGATCACCACGTCGCGACAATGCGGCTGCCGGTGACGAGCGCATTGCCCACCGATGGGTCCGCGCCCGGCGATATGACGTACTGAATATCAGGCTGGACGATCAGGTGTTCGTCGATACCGAAGCTGTATGTCGCTTCGAGGCTGGTCTCGGATTTGCCGTCAACGATACCGGCTCTGCGCGCAGGTCTGCCGAAATGTGCGTATGAGACGGCGAACCCGACCTGGTCCGTATCGCGGCCGAAAGGCGCGCTGTAGACGAGGCCACCGCCGAGCGTCGCATCAATAGGGTCGATGTCGCCATTGGCGAAGCCGGCGCGAATCCAGCCGGACAAACCTGCGTGGCCGCTTTCCGGCGCGGAATACAATAAGCCATCTGCGATCGCATAAATGCCGGTGTTCGCATGACTCTGCGCGGTCACATCGAGCGCATCGAACGCGGCGGTGAAATGCCAGACGCCACCGCCGATCGTGAAATTCGGAGAGATGTGATTGCGCGCTTCGAAAACCAGCAACGCGCCTTCATCACTGCTCAGGGTAAGAGAGGTGCGGCCGGGGTGGTCGGGATCTCCTGGCGTGCCTTCGAAAATACCGGCTTTGACCTGCCAGTGATCGCCCGTGATCAACCAGCCGATAACCCCAAGACCCGGTGCCGGAAAAATCGACGGGCCGTTATTTCCGGCCTGCGAAAAATCGGGGCCGATGCCGTGCGAGGCGTTGAGAAAGAGTGCGCCCGTCGCCTGAACATCGAATTCCGAATTGAGATCGACGATTCCGGCCCTGACGCCGCCTTCGCCACCGAAGTCCTTCGCGACCCATGCGTCCAACACGCGCGTTCCGGCTGGGGCTTCGATGTTCGAAATGACCTGCGCGTCGCCCACGACTGACGCACTGAAATTGGCGCCATTCGTCGCTTGCAGATCGACGAAAGCGGACAGTCCGGGCCGGTCGTGATTGTCGCCCACAAAGGTGGCGGTGAGGTCGAGCTTTCCCAGAATTCGGGATTGGCGTTCCAGGCCGCCGCGCACATTGGTCAGCAAATCGGTGGTGTTGATGGCCGACAGATCGACCAATGGCTCGCCCGCCATGGCGATGCCAGCACCAAGCGCGGCCCATGCTGCAAGCACCGGCAGGGATGCGCGCGCGGCCGCGTTTCTAAAGACCTGACAAATCTGGTTGATGCGCACTTTTGCCCCCGAATGACGGGTCGGCGCGGTTCTTCCTGCGGGCCGCGCGACCTGCGATGGGGACGCTAGAAGGTATTTTTAACCTAAGTTTTTCGTAAGGATTTCAGTTTATGTCTGAGCGTAACAGTCCGTTTCCGGGGCGTATTTTTATGGGCACTAGCAAAAACCTCGCGATCGTCGAAGACGATCCGGATATCCGCGCGTTGCTCGAAAGATGTCTGGGCGCGGACGGTTATCGCGTGACATCGCTGCCCGCCGCCGCCGGTCTCGACGACGTTCTGTCGAGCGGCAATATCGATCTGATCATCGTCGATGTCGGACTTCCCGACGCCGATGGCCTGGCGTTGACCCGCCGTATTCGCGAAGACCACGACGTCGGCATCATCATTGTCAGCGGCCGCGGCGATTTGACGGATCGCATCGTCGGGCTTGAGATCGGCGCCGACGATTACATCACCAAACCATTCGAGCCGCGCGAAGTTCTCGCCCGCGTTCGCAGTGTGCTGCGACGCGGCGAGAGGGGCAAAGCGGAAACTCCGCGCGAAGAGCCCCATCAGAGACTCCGATTCAACGGCTGCGTCATCGACATGACGTCGCAAACTCTCACCGATGCGAGCGGCCGCGTCGTGTCGCTGACGAGCGGAGAGTACAAGCTTCTGGAAACCTTCGTGACCCACGCCAATCGCGTGTTAAGCCGAGACCAGCTTCTCGACTATATCTGCGCCAACGACACGCCGGCTTTCGATCGCAGCATCGATGTGCGTATCGGACGCCTGCGCAAGAAGATCAACGATGACTCCAAGCATCCGTCGCTGATCAAGACCGTGCGCAACGCCGGCTATATTTTCGCCACCGCGGTTTCGGCGGCCTGATTTCCGTTCTTGGGCGCGATTGCGCAGCCGTGTCGATTCGGCTACCGGCTCTCGACTTCAACCGGCGGGGGTTGCACCGCCGCAGCGGAAATGCATCCTTCTTTTGAAGCGCATGCCGTGAGAACATTGCCGTGTTTGATCTTCACCCAAGGTCGCGACGCGCGATCGTCTTCGGTATTTTGGGCGCGCTGAGTTTCCTCGTTACCTCGGGTGCGGCTATGGCGGATATCGACTGGCGGACGTCGGCGGAGAAATCCGGATTCGCCACGACTCCAAACTATGATGACACACTCGCTTATCTGGAGCGTCTCGCAAAAGCGGCGCCTGATAAAATCCATATCGAGCGTTTCGGCACGACCGCGCAGGGCCGCCCCATGATGGTGGTGATCGCGAGCGGCAAGCGGCTGTTCACACCCGAGGCGGCGCGGGCGGCGCATGTTCCGGTGATCCTGGTTCAGGCCGGCATTCATTCCGGCGAGATCGAAGGCAAAGACGCGGGGCTTGAAATGCTGCGCGACTTCGCGATTACCGGAAAGCTGCCGCATCTGCTCGATCGCGCCGTGCTGGTGTTTATCCCGGTTTACAACATCGACGGCCATGAGAATTCTTCGCCTTACAATCGCATCAATCAGAATGGCCCGGCGGAAATGGGCTTTCGCGGGCAGGCGCAATATCTCAACCTCAATCGCGACTATGTGAAGGCCGATGCGCCGGAGACGCGCGCATGGCTCAAGCTGTGGCAGCATTGGAAGCCGGATTTTCTGATCGATGTCCACACCACCGACGGCGCGGACTATCAGTACGATCTCACTTGGTATCTGGAAGATCCGCATAAATTGCCCACCGGCGTAAGCGCCTGGCAGCAACAGGCCATGACACAAGTGCTTCCCGCTTACGAAGCGCGTGGGCATCTAGCTTCCATCTATCTGGAGTTCAAGGACGGCGCCGATCCGCTGAAGGGGATTGAGAATTTCGGTTCGGGCCCACGCTTTTCGACCGGTTACGCCGCGCTGCAAGACCGGCCCGCGTTGCTGATCGAGACGCACATGCTGAAATCCTATGCCGTGCGGGTGAGGGCCACCTACGATCTGGTGTCCTTGCTGCTCGCCTATGCGGGCGAGCATGGCGCCGATCTGATGAAAGCCAACGCAGAAGCCGACAAGGCAACAATCGCGCGGGCGAGCGATCCCACGGCAAACGTGCCCGTGACATTCAAAGCCGATCCGAGCGCGGCCGATTACACGCTCAAAGGCTATGCCTACACCGTGACGCCCAGCGACATCTCCGGCAGCAAGTGGATCCAATACGATCCGAAAACGCCCAAGACCTATACGATCCCGAATTCGAACGGCCTGCTGCCGGACATCACCATCGAGCCGCCTGCGGCTTATGTCGTTCCGGCGCAGTGGGAAGACGTCATCGCGCGTCTCGATGCACATGGCCTGCTCTACCGCCGCCTGACATGTTCGGTGAAACTGCAGGGAACGAGTTACCAGATCGATGACCCAGTCTGGAGTGAGAAGCCTTTCGAAGGTCATCACATGCTGCAATCGTTCAAGGCCACGCGCGTCACGCGCGAGGATGCTTTGCCGGTGGGCTCGGTGGTTGTTCCGCTGGATCAGCCCGGTGCGAATGTGGCCATCGCGCTTCTCGAACCGCAGGCGTCGGATTCCTTGCTTCGCTGGGGCTATCTCGATGCGACCTTCGAGCCCAAGGAATATGGCGAGCCGCGCGTGGTGGAGAAGCTGGCGCGCGAGATGCTGCAACGCTCACCCGAACTGGCGGCGGAATTCGCGAACAAGCTCAAATCCGATCCGGCGTTTGCGGCAAGCCCAAGACAACGGCTCGAATTTTTCTTCGAGAAATCCCCTTGGTATGCCGTGCAAGGTGTGGGGCGCTATCCGGTGCTGGGACTGGATAAAACTTCGGCGTCCAAATTGTGCACCAACTAAACGGTGTATGACTTCAGCGACCGGTGAAGGGGCGCCGACTATGGAAATGCACCAGATACGCTATTTCCTCAAAGCGGGAGAGACACTGAACTTCACGCGCGCTGCCGAATTGTGCGGTGTCAGTGTACCTTCGCTCAGCCGCGCAATCCGGCAGTTGGAGAAAGAACTCGGCGGCCAGCTTTTCCGGCGCGAGCGGCACCTGACGCATCTGACCGATCTTGGCCGGCTGATGCTTGAGCATTTTTCCGCTATGAGCCGTGCTGCGGATGCAGCAAAGCAGGAGGCCGCCGATTATGCCAGGCTAGCCGGATCGCGGCTGAAATTCGGCATCTTCGCCTCGATCGGCGCCGATGTGCTGACTGGTTATCTGGCGACTTTGCGCAAGCACGCGCCCGAGCTTGAACTGCACATCTGGGAAGCGCATTGCGAAGAGTTGGAAGGCGCGCTGCTCGGCGGCGAGATCGATATCGCACTGACCAGTTCGCCCAAAGTCGATGAGCGAATCCGTATGACGCCGCTATTCCGGGAAGCCTTCTACATCTCTTTTGCTCCGGGCCATCGCTTTGGCCGCATGAATGCCGTGCCGGTGCGTGAGCTTGAGGGCGAAGACTATGTCAAACGCCTGCATTGCGAATTTCCTTCAAACCTGGCGCAGCTGGGCGTCGCCAAGCCCTACGATGCCGTCAACATTCGTTATGTCGGCGAGCGCGAAGATTGGATTCAGGCGCTGGTGCGGGCCGGCCTTGGCTGCGCGGTGATGCCGGAGAATCTGCCGCTGCTGCCCGGTCTCGAAATGCGCCCGCTGATCGAACCGGAAGTGTTTCGGCAGATCAGTCTGGCGACCGTCGCCGGCCGGCGGCACAGCCCGGCTGTTGCTGCGGCCGTTGCGGCGGCGCAGCACTATCATTGGCCAAGCAACAACGCCGGCTAGATTCAGCCATTCCGACCCCGGCGTTACGCGGAAGCTAACGATTTGTTAGCCAAACGGCGGCTGTCCCTTCCCGACAAAAAATCCCAATTTTCCCCGCCATTTCGCGCGAAACAGGGAAGGGCATCAACGCAGTCAATGAGCAGAGGAGATGCCGTACTGCCAAGAGGGTACGACTAAATAGACGTACGGGAAGTATTTTCCCAAAACCGCTTAACTAAACAGCGCTTTTTCCAAATGCACATCGATTTTGCCATTGAAACTTTGCTTGGTCGGCATGTAATAGCCGCGTTGTTTACAATGTGTTAACCAATATCACTTGGGTTGGGGTTTGTTATGGGGTGTGGCGAAGGCGCGCGTTCCGGCGCACGGAGAAAACTATCCACGGCCTATCGTAACAATACGGCGCTCCTGCGCTGGTTATTGTGTGCGGAATTGGCGCTGGTCGGCGGCCCGGCCATGGCGGGCGGCGCTCTTCCCACGGGCGGCCATTATATGGCGGGTCAGGGCACGATCACCGGCTCGACCGGTGCGGTGACCGTCAACCAGTCCTCCAACCACGGCATCATCAACTGGCAGGGCTTCTCGATCGGCGCGGGAAATCGGGTGCAGTTCAATAACGGCTCGGGCGCGACCCTCAACCGTGTCACCGGCAAAAACCTTTCGCGGATCGACGGTTCGCTCTCCGCCACAGGTTCGGTCTATCTCATCAATCCGCAAGGCGTGGTCGTTGGACCGGGCGGCAAGGTTGTGACGAACGGAAGCTTCGTCGCCTCTACGCGCGATGTTTCCGACAGCGCCTTCATGAGCGGCGGTGCACTTTCCGCCAGCGGCACTTCGAACGGCGATGTTGTCAACGCAGGCACGATCACCTCCGCGACCGGCGATGCCATTCTCGTTGGCCGCGCGGTGAAGAACACCGGCAGCATTTCCGCGCCGAACGGCACGGCCGTGATGGCGGCCGGCAATCAGATTCTGCTCCAACCTGTCGGCGGTGATTCCCGCATTGCGGTGTCGGGCGGCAAGGGCGATGTGACGAATGCCGGCACGGTGAAGGCGGCGCAAGCGGCGCTCGCTTCGGCAGGCGGCAATGTCTATGCGCTGGTCGAGAACAATGGCGGCATCAACGCCACCGGCACCGCCAATGTCGACGGCCATGTGTGGCTGACAGCGGGCGGCACGGCACAGGTCAGCGGCAACGTCTCTGCCAGCGATGCGAACGGTTCGGGTGGCACGGTCACCGCGCGCGCACAGAATATAAGTGTCGATGGTGCGGTGAATGTTTCGGCCACGGCCGCCGGCAGGAATGGCGGCACGGCGTCGATCATCGCGAGGGGCGATACGCGGGTCTCCGGCACCCTCAAAGCTGAAGGTGGCGTGGGCGGCAAAGGCGGCTTTGTCGAAACGTCAGGCGAGACGGTTCACGTCGCGGACAGTGCGAAGATTTCCACGCTGGCACCAGGCGGCGCAGCGGGCACATGGCTGATCGATCCGCAGGATTTCACCATCGCGGCATCCGGCGGCGATATCACGGGCGCGACGCTGTCTTCTGAGTTGTCGAGCGGCGACGTCGAGATTGATTCGAGCAACGGCGGCGTCGCTGGCGCCGGCGACATTTTCGTCAATGACGTTGTGAACTGGAGCGCGAATACCCTAAAGCTGGTCGCCGCGCACGATATCGACATCAACGCCGTAATGACGGCGAGCGGTAGCGCTGGGCTCGACCTTGAGCCCGCTACTGCCAATGGCGCGGACAGCGCGGTTGCAGGCGGCACGATCAATGTCGGGATGAGCGCGAACGGGTTCACCGGCCGTGTGGATTTCACCGGCACGAGCAACACTCTCATCATCGGCGGTCAGAACTACACGCTGATCGACGATCTCAACGGCATACAGAGCATCAACAACGATCTTACCGGTCACTATGCGCTCGCCGTCTCGCTCGATGCCGCAGGTTCGGGCGTTACGCCGCTCGGCACCGATAGTCCTGGGAATGTGTGGGATGGAAGCACCTTCTCCGATAGTGGAACCGTTGGCTTCAGCGGTGTTTTCGAAGGTCTCGGGCACACTGTCTCCAATCTCGCCGTGAACACAGGCCAGGGCAACGGCTCCAGATCTTACGCAGGTCTGTTCGGGTATAATTCCGGCACGATCCGCAATCTTGGCCTCGAGGGCGGCTCCATCAAGGGTGAGTTCGATGTCGGCGCTCTCGCCGGTTACAACACCGGCACGATCTCAAACGACTGGTCGAACGTCTATATAGACGGCGGCGCAAATGTCGGCGGTCTTATCGGCTATAACAAAGGCGGCACAATCGAGAAAAGCTATTCCGAAGGCACGGTCGAGGCTTTCGGCTACTACGCCGGTGGATTGGTCGGACGGCAGGACAGCGGATCGATCTCGCAATCCTATGCAACCGGTGCCGTTACGAGCGCCATCATTTCCGGTGGCCCTACTTTAAGTTATGCCGGTGGCCTGATCGGACGTCTTTTTGGCGGCGCGATCTCGCAATCTTATGCCACCGGTGCCGTCACCGGCCTCGACTACATTGGCGGCTTTGCAGGCTACATTGACGGCGGGACGCTCTCGCAGCTCTACGCCACCGGCTTCGTGAACGGACGCGATGCCATCGGTGGGTTGGTTGGATACAATGCCGGTGGCGCCATCACCGATAGCTATTGGAATATAGAGACAACCGGTCAACCCGATTCCTCCAGCGGCGGTACGGGCGCGACCACAGCGCAGTTGCAGAGCGCACTGCCGTCCGGTTTCGATTCATCGGTGTGGAGCAGGGGACCTGGCCTCTATCCTTATCTAAACTGGCAATACGCCACGACACCGCAGGCAGTTACCGGCATCGCCTATGGCAATTCCGGTGTCAGGCCGCTTCAGGATGGCGGCGTCACCATCTATGCGAATGGCGGCGGCATCGGCGCGGCGAGCACCG
>Ga0153956_1002511_pt1 | contig 13344 bp, 12 predicted proteins | sample TSFL040MetaG_FD_104704 | JGI IMG/M metagenome (GOLD analysis project Ga0153956, IMG submission 104704) | Attine ant fungus gardens microbial communities from Florida, USA - TSFL040 MetaG | ecosystem: Host-associated > Fungi > Mycelium > Unclassified | place: USA: Florida, Wekiwa Springs... | reverse complement strand
TCGTTTCGGCGATTTGGCAACTTGAGTCAGGGACTCTGCAGGTTCGGCCTTGTAGAACCGGATCGGGAGCGGGATGAACCGGCCGATGCGCCGATCGTGACGGGAGCCCGCCCGCCGGCCTTTCGCATCCGCGAAAGCCCCCGCTCCCGGTCGCCAAGTTTTTCGAAGTCAGCGGCGACTCGCCTGTACGCCGCCGCCCACCGCCTGCTGGGTGGCGAAAGCGGCGTCATAATCGGCGGTGGCGGCAAGGACGCGGCGCATCAGCGTGCTGCGTTCACCCAGCGGGCGACTCGTCCGCCCGATCAGCACCGCCACGGCATAGGTTCGTCCGCCGGGCGACGTCAGGATGCCGACATCGTTGTAGCCCGCTTGCTCGCCTCCGAACACCTGGCCGGTGCCGGTCTTGTGGGCCAGGCGCCAGCCGGGCTGGAGCCCACTCTTGAGACGTAGCGCGCCGGTGCGGGTTTCGCTCATTATCCCGGTCAGTCGGTCGGTCGATTGCGGCGACAGGAGCTGCCCGTCCGCGAGGCGCGCCAGCGCATCGACGATGCCGTAGGGCGTCGCACCGTCGACGGGATCGGCGGTGTAGGCGTCGAACGCCTCGCGCCGTACGGCTATGGGCAGAGCGTTACGTGCAGCGTCGAAGTTCGCGCCGATCGAATAGTCCGGCTGCCAGGAAAGGCCGGCGGTCTGGCTTTGCAGCAGCCGCTCGCCCGGCCCGAAGCGAACGCCGCCGATGGTCTTGGCGGAAAGCATCGCGCGGACCGCGTCCGGGCCGCCCAGTACGGTCAGCAGCCGATCGTTCGCGGTATTGTCGCTTTGGGTGAGGGCGCGGATCAGCAGGTCCTCGATCGTCGTGTGGAACCCGCCGGGGCGCAGCACGACGCTGCGCATCGGCTGATGGAACAGCGTGAGGTCGCCGACGCCGACCTCAACACCGTCATCGAGGCGCAGCCTGCCCTGATCGAGGCGGTCGAAGATGCCGATCGCGACCCACATCTTACTGACGCTTTGCTGCGGAAAATAATCGAGGCCGCGATAGTGCGAGGTCCAGCCGGTCTGCACGTCGCGAACAGCAATTCCGACGTCGCCCGGGAAGCCCTCCCCCAGACGATGCAGCGCCCGGTCGAGCTGAAGGGCGGCGCTGGGGACCCCGCGTTGCAGCGGCACGACGATCGGTTCGTCGGGTTGCGCGACGGACAGGATCGGCCCCGTCCTTGCTGCCGCCGCGAGCGCCTTGGACGCGCGCGGATCGCTGATCGGCGAGGCACTGCAGGCCGCGAGCAACATCAATCCGATCATCGATCCGATGGTCGCGATCCTGCTGACGCGAAACCCGGCCCTCCTCACCTCATCGGTTCTCCGCATCATGGCTGCCTCGGGATATTCACATAGATTACCACGGCTTGCCACGTGCTGAATGGCGGCCCCGCCGCCGTCACGGCGGCGATCGTCAAGCAGAGCTTATGACGGGGTTGGGAAAACTAGGTTGTACTCGAGCGGCCAAGCGGGGACTTGGACGGCAGGGCGCCGGCGTGCCGGCACCGAGCCGCGAAGGGATGATCATGGCCCTTGATTGCGTTGCAGACGAAGCCGGTCCGGCGACCGCGCCGGCGGTGGAAGCCGAGTTGCTGTTCGTCGATCGGCCGACCGAGAAGCCCTACGCCTGGGGCGGCGAGCCTCCGCCGGGCGTACCGGCGTTGAGCGGCGTCTTTACCAGGCATCGCGTCCGGCTCGAAAACGTGCGGCCGATCGCCGATCGGCTGAGCCTCGACGTCGAAGGCGTCGCTGTCGTGCGCCACGAAAGCGCGGTCGAGGATTTCTGGGACGAGGCGCAGACGCTGGCGCTCGGCCATCCCGAAGTGGCGGAGCTCGTCACGGAAGTGACCGGCGCATCGCGCGTCGTCGTGTTCGATCATACGATCCGCCGCCGCGCCGACGACGCCTCTGGCCCGGTGCCGGGTTCGGCGCGCCCGCCGGCCAGCCGCATCCACGTTGACCAGACGGTCTGGTCTGGGCCGAACCGCGTGCGCGAGGTGATGGGCCGTCAGGCCGATGGCTTGCTGGCTCGCCGCGCCGCGATAATCAACGTCTGGCGGCCGATCGCCTACGCGGCGCGCGACTGGCCATTGGCGCTTGGCGACGCGAGCAGCATCGCGCCCGACGATCTCATTGCTACCGACCTGCTCTTCGCCCACCGCAAGGGGGAAATCTACAATCTCGCCTTCAATCCCGGCCAGCGCTGGCTCCACGTCCCCGATCTCGGGCCCGACGAGGCGATCCTGCTGAAATGCTGGGATTCGGATCCGAACGTCGCGCGCTTCGTACCGCACTGCGCCTTTGAAGATCCGACCACGCCGCCGGGCACGCCGCCGCGGCAGAGCATCGAGTTCCGGACCATCGCCTTCTTCGACTGACCCTGGACCCTTTGGTGGAGAGCATGTGTGATCGACGTCCATTATTGGCCGACGCCCAACGGCAAGAAAGTCACCATCCTGCTCGAGGAACTGGGCGTCCCCTATACGATCGTGCCCGTCTATATCGGTCGAGGCGACCAGTTTGCGGACAGCTTCCTCGCGATCAGCCCGAACAATCGCATGCCGGCGATCGTCGATACCGAGCCGAAGGGCGGCGGCGCTTCGATCAGCATCTTCGAATCGGGCGCCATCCTCTTCTACCTGGCCGAAAAATATGGGCGCTTCTGGCCGCAGGACGACGTTCGCGCCAAATATGAGGTCGCCCAGTGGGTGATCTGGCAGATGGCCAATCAGGGCCCGAAATTCGGCGAGCGCGGCCATTTCTCGCGCGTGGCCGAAAGCGCGGGCGACCAATCCTACGGCCAGCGCCGCTTCAATGACGAGGTCCACCGGCTCTACGGGGTAATGAACAATCGCCTGTACGATCGCCGCTATCTGGCCGGCGACGATTATTCGATCGCCGACATGATATCCTATCCGTGGACGACCGGCTGGGAGCAGCAGGGCATCGACCTCGCCGAGTTCCGCTATTTCAAGCGTTGGTTCGAAGAGCTGTCCGAACGCCCGGCGGTTCAGCGCGGCATGGCAGTGACGGCCGGTCCGGCTGAGGATCCGGCCAGCCTTTCCTCTGAAGAGCAGGAGCGCCGGCGCAAGATCCTCTACAATCAGCGCGCCCGGCCGGCGCCCGCGGCTTGACGGTTCAGCTGCCCGCGATGGCGGCGCGGGCTTCGGCCGTCTCGGTCGCAAAGAAGCGGTTCTCGGGGCGCGGCAGACCGAGATGGTCGCGCAGCGTCGTTCCGTCGTAATCGGAGCGGAACAGGCCGCGCCGCTGGAGTTCGGGCACGACCCGACCGGTGAAGTCGTCAAGCCCGCCGGGTAGCCACGGGAACATGACGTTGAACCCGTCCGATCCGCGTTCCTCGAGCCAGGCTTCCATCTCGTCCGCGATCGTCTGCGGGGTGCCGACGAAAGCCAGGCCGGCATAGCTTCCGGCCTTCGCGGCGAGCTTGCGGATCGTCATGCCCGGCTGGCTCGCATAAGCCAGCATCCGTTCGCGGCTGGACTTGCCGGCATTACTTTCGGGGATTTCGGGCAGGGGCCCGTCGGGATCGAAGCCGGAGATGTCATAGTCCAGCGCGATCGACAGCGAACGGATGCCGCTGTCGTAGTGGACCAGGCTGTCGAGCCGTTCGCGCTTGGCCTGCGCTTCGGCGACCGTATCGCCGACCACGACGAAGGCCGCCGGCAGGATCTTGAGGTGGTCGGGATTGCGGCCGATCGCGCGCATCCGGCCCTTGACGTCGGCATAGAAGCTCTTGCCGTCGGCGAGCGAGCTTGCCGATCCGAAGATCACCTCAGCTGTCTCGGCGGCAAGCTGGCGTCCCGGATCGGACGCGCCGGCCTGGACGATCACCGGCCAGCCCTGCACCGGCCGGGCGATGTTGAGCGGGCCCCGCACCGACAGGAAATCGCCCTTGTGGTCGAGGACATGGAGCTTTTCGGGATCGAAATAGAGCCCTGCTTTGGCATCGCGGACGAAGGCGTCGTCCGCCCAGCTGTCCCACAGGCCGGTGACCACGTCGTAGAATTCGCGGGCCCGCTGGTAACGGGTGGCGTGCGCCAGGTGCTGCTCGCTGCCGAAATTGTGGGATGTTTCGGGATTGCCGGTGGTGACGATGTTCCAGCCGGCACGGCCATTGCTCAGATGGTCGAGCGAGGCGAAGCGCCGGGCGATGTGATAGGGCTCGTCGTAGGTTGTCGATGCGGTCGCCACCAGGCCGATCCGTGTCGTCACCATCGCCAGCGCCGACAGCAAGGTGAACGGTTCGAACGAGGTGACTGTGTGGCTGCGCTTGAGCGCATCGATCGGCATGTTGAGCACCGCCAGGTGATCGGCCATGAAGAAGGCGTCGAACCTGGCGGCTTCCAACGTCTGCGCGAGACGGATGATGCGGTCCCGATTGAAATTCGCGTCGGGCCAGGCGCCCGGATAGCGCCAGGCGCCGGTGTGGATAGAGACGGGGCGCATGAAAGCGCCGAGATGGAGCTGGCGGTCGCGGGGCACGGTCCGAATCCTTCACATCGACGGCACCGAAATGGACGCGGGCCGCAGGGCCACAGAAGGCCTAACCCGCACGCAAGGCAACGCCAGCTTGAGCAGGCGGCCGACTAGAAAAACTTTATTCCCTATCATATCGATAGGATATAATCTGAAGGCATGTCGAAACCCGAAATCGCTATCGCCCTCATCGCCGCCGAAGACGGCGGCTATTGGCGGCTCGACGAGGTGCTCGAAGGGTTGCGCGGCGCTCGCGCGGAATGGCGTGCGGCGCATCCACGTAACATCGAGCATGGATCGGCCAGCTTCCCGTCGCGACGTACGCTCAGGGAAGTGATGGATATCCTGTGCGGCGTGCTGTTTCCGCTGCGGCTCGGGCCTTCCTATGTTCGCCCGGACAATGAGGATCGCTACGTCGCCGAGACGCTCGAAAACGGTTTGAGCCATCTTTACGGCCAGGTCCGGCGCGAGCTGATCTATGCCGACGAGGAGGCGGATCACGCCGACATCGACGCGGAGGCCCGGCGCATCATCGGTGGCTTCGCCCATGCCCTGCCGACGTTGCGCGGCCGGCTGGACAAGGATGTCGAGGCGGCGTTCGCACGCGATCCGGCAGCGCGCAGCGTCGATGAAATGCTGTTCTGCTACCCGAGCCTGCTGGCGATCATCCATCACAGGCTGGCCAATTGCCTCTACCATCTCGGCGCGCCGCTGATCGCGCGGATCGTCGCCGAGCTGGCGCATGAGGCGACAGGGATCGACATTCATCCCGGTGCGACGATCGGCGAGCGCCTGTTCATCGATCACGGCACCGGGCTGGTCATCGGCGAGACGGCGATCATCGGCGACGACGTACGCCTCCACCAGGCGGTGACCCTCGGCGGCCCGGCGCTGTCGCCCGAGGACGGACGCGGCCTTCCGCGCCACCCGGTGATCGAGGACGAGGTGATCATCTTCGCCGGCGCGACCTTGCTCGGCCGCATCACCGTCGGGCGCGGCGCGGTGATCGGCGGCAATGTCTGGCTGACCGAGGATGTGCCCGCCTTCACCCGGGTCGAGCAGCTCCGGCCACGCCAGAGCCTGCTGACCAGCCTTGCCGACAGCGAGGACGCGTCCTGCAGCCTGTCGCCGCCTCGGACGGCACAGGAGCTCACGGTTTAGCGGCCCCTTGTCCCTCGCCAGGTCAGACTCCCTGGGCGACACCTCGACCCGGCGCTTCGGCGCCGGGTCGCTTCTACGACCATTGGCTACCGTTCGATACGATTCCGGGGTTGGTGGATCGTGGCTGGATTGCGACAAGTCGTTTGTCTCCAGCACGGGATTCGCTTTCCATGATCGCCATCGACGAGCCCGCTTTGTGCTTCGCCCACAGCCTGAAGCGCGAATTCGGCCGAAATGCGCTGGAGGAATGCCGTCGCCGCATCGATAACGCGCTTGCACGCAAGGATGATCGCCTTGCGGGCCTCTGGGCCGAGGCACGCGACAGGCTTCTGTCAGGCCGCGGTCTGCGCCACTGATTGGGCCGCCTTCTGTGCCAGCAGCCGTGCATAAGCGGCGGACCAGGCCGCGGCAGCGACTGCGTCGGGGCCCCGGCCTTTCGCACGGATCCTGGCGGAGCGCACGGCTGCGCGCTTCATCACGCGAACCAGGCGACGCGCGTCGGTGATGACACGCGCTTTGTCGAAGCATGCCATCGCGCCGCGTTCGATCGCTTCGCGCGCGACCGCATTCCTGCCCTTGGTCGAGGAGGAGATGACGACGATCGGCGCATGAGCGGACTGTGCGCGAAGTTCGTCGAGGAATTGCATCCCGTCCACCTCGGGCAGGGCAAGATCGAGCGTGATGATGTTCGGCTCGGTGGTTGCCATCAGTTTCCGGGCTTCCTCCACGCTCGAGGCGACGCCGACAACCTCGCACTCGCGGTCCTCGGCGAAAATATGCTCGAGGATGGCGCGAATCGTGAGCGAATCATCGATGATGAGGACCCGGAAGGGCTTCATTCCGTTTCTCGGGGTCGGCAGGCCACTGGACTCTTCACTCAAACATCAACGTTTCGAATGGGTATCAGCTCCGGGAAAAGGGCTGTCGTTTCCCCGTAAACATATATGACCATTCGATTTTTTCCATATGTAGAGGAAAAAACCTTCTATTCCGTGACCAGGCTGGGCCCGGTCCCGACGGGCTGTTTCCGCCGATGTCGGCCTTCATTCACCGATCAATCCCGCCGCGAAGGCGATGCGCAAGGCCTCGGACAGGCTGCGCACCTCGAGCTTGTCCATCAGGTTGGCGCGATAGATTTCGACGGTGCGCGAACTGATGCCAAGGTCATAGGCGATGATCTTGTTCGGCCGACCGGCAATCAGGCCGGACAGCACGTCGGTTTCCCGCGCCGACAGGCGAGCCAACTTTTCCTTCGCAGTCTGTCCACGGCGCTGGGCGGTGTCGGCTTCCTCGATCTGCCGAAAGCCTTCCTCGATGAAGCGCAGCAGCGTGGCGCGGTTGTAGGGCTTTTCGAGAAAATCGAGCGCGCCGGCACGCATCGCCCGGACCGCCATCGCGATACTGCCCTGGCCGGTGACCACGATCGGCACCAGCCGGTCGAGTAGTCCCGCTTCGCCGATCCGCGCGAGGACGTCGAGGCCCGAGGTGCCAGGCATGTTCACGTCGAGAATGACGACACCGGGATCGAGCGCCATCATCTCCGCGAGGAAGGCGTCGCCCGAGGGAAATGCGCGCACCAGCGCCGAAGAGGCTGCCGAAAGCAGCCCCTGCAACGATGCGCATACCGGCGCATCGTCGTCGACGACGTAGGCCTGTCTGATCATGCTTCATCCTTGAGCGAATCGATGTCCCCTACGGGCAGGGTGAACTCGAAGCGCGCGCCGCCATTTTCGTCATTGCCGGCTGACAAGGTTCCGCCGTGGGCATCGATGATCCGGCGGCAGATCGAAAGGCCCAGGCCGAGCCCTTCGCCGCCTTTGGTCGTGAGAAAGGGGGTGGCGAACTGATCGAGCACCGCCGGCGGCAAACCCGGCCCGTTGTCGACAACGGTGATGCGGACCATTCCACCTTCCTCGTGCCTGGTCGCGAGGCGGATGAGGCGCTCGCCGGCTGGCCGGCTACGGAGCGCCTGTGCTGCGTTGCGGACCAGATTGACGACGACCTGCTCGATCTGGATCCGGTCCCCCAGGAAGGACGCGACCACGGGATCGAGGTCGAACTCCGCATCGATCCGGAGATGGCGGCTGCCGGTCAGGCCAAGCTCGACCGCCTCTTCGAGAACGGGCGCGAGCGGTACGATCCGCATCTCGGTATCCGTCTTGGCAATGAAATTACGCAGGCGGCGAATGATCTCGCCCGCGCGCAGAATCTGCTCGCCTGCCCGCGCAAGGAAATCGGCGACCTCGCTTCCGCTGTCGCCCCGTTCGATCAAGGCTTCGGCTGCGCCCAGGAAATTGCTGCTGGCGGCAAGCGGCTGGTTGAGCTCGTGCGCAAGCGACGCGGCCAACCCGCCGACCGCGTTGAGCCGCGCGCCGTGCGCGTGGGCCGCATTCAATTCCTCCAGCCGCTGTTCGGCTTCGACCCGTTGGCTGATGTCCCGGACGAAGCCGATAAAGAGCCGGCGATCACCCACCCAGGCCTCGCCGACGCTCAGCTCGATCGGCATCTCGGATCCGTCACTGCGCCGGGCAAACAGCTCGCGTCTCTCGCCGATGACCTTGCGTTCGCCGGTCAAGAGATAGCGTGCCAGGAAGCCGTCATGTTCGCTTGACCACGGCTCGGGCATCAGGGTGGCGATATTCTGACCGATGCTCGTCGCGGCGTCGATGCCGAACAGCCGTTCGGCCGCCGCGCTCATGCTCTGCATGCATCCTTGTTCATCGATCACGATCATCGCGTCGGGTACGGTTTCGACGATGGCGCGAAGCTGCGCTTCGCTCTTGGCCAGTGCCATTTCGCGGCGCTCGCGTTCGGTAACGTCGATATTGACCGCGACGCAGTGCGCGAGGCTTCCGTCCGGAGCGTAGAAAAGGTGGCCGGTCCCCTCGATCGTGCGCACCGCGCCGCTGCGATCGGTCAATCTGTAGCGAAGGCGGACCGCGGGTGCGCGATGCTCGACCGCCAGGATCAAGGCTCGGCGCATCTCGCTGCGGTCTTCCGCGGCGACGAGCGATTGCCAGGTGGCAAGGTCTTTTATATCCCCCGGCCCCAGGCCCAGTCGTTCTTCCGCCGAGGCCAGCCAGGTCAGGTTTCCGCTGACGGCATCCCAGTCGACGACCGCAATGTCATTCGCCTGGAGCGCCATTTCGAGGACGGCTTCGCTTCGGATCAGCGCGGCGCGCGTCTCGGCGAGGGAGCCCGTGTCGCTGAGCGCGATGGCGAGGAGGCGCCCTGTCGAGGTTTCGATCGGCTCGGCACGCACGATCAGCGATAGGCGTCCTCCCGCCCCATCCTGCGTCTCGAGCCGACGCACCAGCGAAGGATGTCCGCCGGCGGTCAGATCCGCCTCCTGCAAACGCGTCGCTCCGAAGCCTGGTATGACCGACACCAGCGTTTGTCCGACCGCGTCGGCGGCTGGGTGCCTGAACAAGGTCTCGCAGCCTTGCGACCAGTGCCGGATGCGACCTTCCGGACCGACCAGCACGATTGGTAGCGCATTGAACGCGCCGACCAGGTCTTCAAGCGCCTGGCAGTCGCGACGGCCCCTTGCCAGGACTCTCGCCCACATCAGGAGCGCGAGCAGAAGACAAAGGCTCGATACGGCGAGTATGATCTGGAGCGTGGAAAAGGTCGTCCCTTGTCCGGGCCGCGCGACGATCGGCAGAATGAGTAATGGAATAACCGCCAGGGCGTAGACGCCAGCGGCGATTGCCAGGGCCGCAGGCGTGCGTGCGCCGCGGCCGGCGTGCCGCGCCGTTTCATGACCGCCACGTCCCTTCGACGCTCCGGCAAAGTTCATCAGGGCAGCTTATAACAATTTTGGCACGAATACAGCACATTCAATATTCGTTCGAGGAATTCATGTTTGGTCAATCCTTTATCATTTTGGGCGCGCGATCCGGTTGTACGAATAGATAAGGTGTGGCAACTATTCGGAATGAGATTTGGATTTTTCCAGCAACGAAATTAATGTTCGTTGCTGCCGCCTTTGCTGGCTGATGTCGGCTGCGTTTGCCGTGCGAGGCCGAGGCGGGCGGCAATGCCGATTTCGCCCTGTACCTGCGCGAGGACCGCGTCGAGCGCCACGACAAGCCGGTCATTGCCCTGCGCAAGAGCCTTTTCGATCTGCTTCAGGATGGCGTCGATCGCCTCCTGGCCGTAGCGTACCAAGTTACGGCCGCTCTCCAACTGCTGGAGGATCGTATCGAGCGCCATGGCCAGCCGGTCATTGCCCTGCGCTATGGCGCTTTCGATCTGTCGCAGGACGAGTTCGATCACATCCTGGCCGTAGCGCGTCAGATCGCGGCCGCCATCGATCTGCCCGTGGCGCATCAGGCCGCGGCCGGTCTCGATTTCGGCGAGGCAGCGCGTCCCGAACGACCAGAACAGCCTCTGCTCCATCTCGGTCAGCGGCCGGCGACTGGTTTGATCCATAAGGCAAAGCGTGCCCACCGCCGGTCGGCCATCCGACGATAATGGCAGGCCTGCATAGAAACGGACATGCATCGGACCGGTGACGAGCGGGCTATCCGCGAAACGCGGGTGATCGAGCGTGTTCGGAACGCACAATATTGCCCCGGGATTGTCGATGGCATGATCGCAAAAGCCCAGGGTGAGATCGGTCTCGCGCAGGCCGAATCCCGTACTCACGGGAAGATATTGCCGGCCGCGATCGGTCACGATGATGGCTGCAACCGGGACATTGAACGCGATCGCCGCTTCGTCCGTGATCGCTTGCAGGCGCGCGTCCCCGGCGCGGGCCAGCAAGCCGCTGGCGAACACGTGCGCCTGTCGCAGAACTTCGCTTTCGTCCTTGTCCGACATCGTTCGTTTCTAAAGACCGTGCCGACGATCGCATCGTCGCCGACCGCCCGACCATTAGGGAGTTTTGCGTAGCGCGGCCGGACCGTTGCGGCCCAGGCGCTTTCCTCGGACGTAACTCATGGGCCAAGGCGCTTCCGTGAATTTGCGCGGGGCGCGGTGGCATTCTATCGGGGGGCGTCGTCGGTACGGCTCGACGGTCGGGCCCATCGCACGACCGAGGGGAGGGGGGCTTGGTATTGGCCCAGATCGGTCCGGAAGGCGTGATCAGCTTTTTCGACTACGGCCAGTATATCGCCGTGCAGGGCACGGGCTGTTGGTCGCCGGAATATCTGGATGCGCATTTCGCCGATCTCGCCGGGCTCCTCGGCCGCAGGCGGCGGGACCGCCAGGTGCTGGTCCTGGTCGACCTGACGCGCGCAGGCGTCCAGTCGGATGAAACGGCCGAGCGCATACGCTACTGGACGGCGAACCTCTATCGCCAGAGCGATCGGGTCGCGATCGTCCTGGCTTCGAGCATGCTCAAGGCGCAGATGCGGCGATACGTGATGGTTGCCGACCGCGAGCTTTTTCTGTCGCGAACCGCCGCTTTGGCCTGGCTTCTCGCCAAGCCGGCATGAGGACAGGTGGCCTGGACCTGCTGCGCGCAGACCGACCATGCCATCTTGAAGCCGGCTGGTTGCTCTCCTCGCGAAGCGGCTGTCATTAATGGCGAAATTTCGCTAGGGCGATCGGAAGGGGGGCAGGCATGCGCCGTTCTATCGGGTTGCTGCTCACATCCGGCCTTTTGCCTATCATCGCCCTCGGTGGCGCCTTTGGCGTGGCCAGCCTGCAGTCGCAACGCAACGCGGTACGGATGCGGACCGAGACGACGGCGCGTTTCGCCGCCACTTTGGTCGCGACCAGATTCGGCGATGGCATGCGTGAGGTCAACATGCTCGCGCAGTCGCCGACGTTCGATGATCCGTTCGACCAGCCGCGTTTCAGACTCCTCGCGCAACGGGTGAGAGACGGGCAGTCGGCATGGCGCAGCCTTTCGGTCGCCGATACATCAGGCCGGCGCATGATCGATGTGCCAGCCCCGATCGGTGGCGTGCCGCACGGTCCGGTGATTGATAGGACAAGCTTCGATCGGGCGCTCGCCACGCGGCGGCCGGTGGTCGGCAATATCATCGTGGGGCGGAATGGCCTGGCTGCCTTCGCGGTCCGCGCACCGGTCGTCCGCGACGGTACCGTCCGGTACGTAATCTCTGCAGTCGTTCCGGCCGCGTCATTGGTGCCCCTGCTCAATTTCCGAACCTTGCCGAAAGGCTGGCGCGTCGCGATAGTCGACGGCGCGGGCAATCTGGCGGGGACCTCGTCTGGCCTGAGCGGAGCGGTCGGTCACAAGATGAGCGCGTCCGGCCTGCATTCGCGTCTATCGAGAAAGCCTGGTTTCTACAGCTTCCAACGAGCCGACGGCACCGGCGCCTTCGCGGTCTGGGCGCCTGTCGCAGGAACCGACTGGACCGTGCACGTCGCTGCGCCGGCGGCCTCCTATGTCGCACCGGGCGCCCAGGCACTGGCGCTCATTCTCGGGGCGGTCATCCTCTGCCTCATCCTCCTCGCGATCCTCATCCGCCTGCTGTCTGCCGAGCTGCATCAATATCGCGTGCGGGAGATTGCGGAGGTTCAGGGCCAGCGCATGGAGGCGCTGGGCAGGTTGACCGGCGGCGTCGCGCACGATTTCAACAATCTGCTGACGCCGATCCTCGGTGGGCTCGACATGCTGCGCCCGCGTGTAGCGGAGGATCCGCGTGCGCTCCGGTATGTCGATGGGGCGATGGCCAGCGCCGAGCGGGCGCGCGCGCTCGTCGCGCGACTGCTTGCCTTCTCGCGGCGCCAGACCTTGTCGTCGGTCGATCTCGATCTAAAGCCGCTGCTCACATCGCTCACCGACCTGCTCGAACGTTCGGTCGGGCCAGTGGCGCATGTCAGGCTCGAAATCCCGGACGATCTGCCGCCGGTCCACGCCGATCGTTCCCAGCTCGAACTTGCCATCCTCAACCTTGCGATCAATGCACGCGATGCCATGCCCGGCGGCGGTACCGTGCGGATTGCAGCGAAGGCTGCGGAGGTAGTCGGACCGGCCGATGTCGCTCCTGGCGCCTATGTCGCGATCGACGTGGCCGATACCGGTTCCGGCATGGACGAGGCGACCTTGCGGCACGCGATCGATCCTTTCTTCACGACCAAGCCGGTCGAAAAGGGAACGGGGCTCGGTCTGTCGATGGTCCACGGCTTCGCCGCGCAATCGGGCGGGGCCCTCCGCCTCACGAGTGCTCCGGGTGAAGGGACCGTTGCGACGATCCTGCTGCCGCAGGGCCGCGGCGGGGACCATGCGGCACCCAGGATCGTGCAGGTCCAGGCATCGCGCGGCGGGCGCATCCTGCTGGTCGATGACGACGACCAGGTCAGGCGCGCGACGGCGGATATGCTTCGCGAAGCGGGCTACGCCGTCGTCGAGGCGGTATCCGTCAGTGACGCGCGACGGCTCCTGGCGGAAGGCGAAGCGCCCGACGCGCTCATCACCGACTATCTGATGCCGGAGGAAACCGGCGCGGTGCTGCTCGCCGAAATGCGAAGCCAACGGCCCGATCTGCCGATCATGCTGATCACCGGCCATGCCGAAGCCGCAGAGGATATTCCGCGATCGGTGCCGCGGTTGGCCAAGCCTTATCGCGCCGACGAATTGCTTGCCATGGTCGGCCAGGTCGTCGGCAGTCGCCTGGAGCCTGCCTGACGGCTCGGGTTCGACAGATTTGAGCTCGGCGGATCAGCGGCTAT
>Ga0153956_1002510_pt1 | contig 13346 bp, 12 predicted proteins | sample TSFL040MetaG_FD_104704 | JGI IMG/M metagenome (GOLD analysis project Ga0153956, IMG submission 104704) | Attine ant fungus gardens microbial communities from Florida, USA - TSFL040 MetaG | ecosystem: Host-associated > Fungi > Mycelium > Unclassified | place: USA: Florida, Wekiwa Springs... | reverse complement strand
GGCCGATCGGCATCGAAGTCGTCGAGCCGCTGAAGAAACTGCGCGTGCGCGTTTCCAGCAATGAACATGGCATCGAAGCCGAGCTCACCTTCACCGCGCGCGCCAAGCCGGTGGAAGAGCCACGCTTCACCTATCGCATCGGCCCGTCCACCTTCATGGACTACACGCGGCTGACGCAGAACGGATTTTACGAAGGCTTCGTCTCGGTCAAAGGCAAGCGCATCGCCGTCGACAAGACGTGGCTCGGCACGCGCGATCGCTCTTGGGGCGTGCGGCCGGTTGGCCTGCAGAATCCGCAGCCCATCGCGCCGCCGCGGCTGCCGCAATTCTACTGGCTGTGGGCGCCGCTCAATTTCGAAGACCGCTTCATGCTCTATCACAACAACGCCGAAGCCAGCGGCAAGCCGTGGAACGAAGCCTCGGTGATCGGCGAGACGGGCGAGCGCGATGCGGTGCACATGGAGAAAGCGGGCTCGAAGATCGATTTCAAATCCGGCACGCGCCACGCCAAAGGCGCGGTGATCGAAACCACCGATCCCGAAGGCAATGCCTGGCGGGCCACGATCACGCCGAAATACAATTTCTACATGTCCGGCATCGGCTACACCCATCCCGAATGGGGCCACGGCCATTTCAAAGGCGAGAACGCGCTCGGCTACGACGAATACGAAACCGCCAGCGTGAACGAGAACGATCCGCGTTTCCTGCATGTGCAGGCGATCTCGAGTGCGACGCTGGAAGGCCCGAACGGATTGAAGCGCGACGGCATCGGCGTGCTGGAGCAACTCATCATCGGGCCGCATGCGCCGTCCGGCTTCAAAGAAATCTTCGACACGGCGCCATGAACGACGATATCTCTCCGCGCCTCGGGCGCTACATGGCGAAGATGCTGGGTATCCCGGCGGTGGAGATCGACAGCCTGTTCCGCATCTCCGGCGGCGCGAGCCGCGAGACTTATCGCTTCGCCGCGCGCTATTACCGCGACGGCCGCGCTTATGATCGCCGCCTCATCCTGCGCCGCGATCCGCCGGCGAGCCTGATCGACACCGAACGCGCGAACGAATTCCGCGCCTATCAGGCCTTCCACAAGCTGGGACTTCCGGTTCCGGAACCGGTCGTGCTGGAGCTCAACACCGAAGCGTTGGACCGGCCTTTCTTCATCATGGAGGAAGTGCAGAACTGCACGGTCGCCTCCATCCTGCAGCCGGATCCCTACGGATCGCTCGCGACCAGGATCGGCGATCAGTTCTTCACCACGCTGGGCAAGATCGCCAAAGCCGATCCGGACAAGATCGGACTGGGTGATCTGGAAGGCGCGCGCACGGAGTCGTGGAAGCATGAAATCGCGCGCTGGGAACGCGAGATCGACGAAGACGAGCGCGAGCCGCAGCCCATCGCCCGCGCAGCGATCCGCTGGCTGAAGCGCCATCCGCCACCGCCCGCGCAGAAAGTCTCCGTCGTGCACGGCGATTATCGCACCGGCAATTTCCTCTATGACGCCGAAGGCAATATCCGCGCGATCCTGGATTGGGAGATGACGCATCTGGGCGATCCGCTGGAAGATCTCGGCTGGGCGCTCGATCCCTTGTGGAGCCATCACAATCCGGCGCGGCCGGCGGGCACGGTATCGCGCGAGAACGCCATCGCCTTCTGGGAGCGCGCCAGCGGATTGAAGGCCGAGCCCCGCGCGCTGTTCTGGTGGGAGATTTTCGCGAGCCTGAAGGGCCTTGCGATCTGGATTTCGGCGGCGCGCGAATATGGCGACGGGCGCAACACCGATCCCGTCAATCTTTTCTCCGGCTGGTACTGCACGGCGTTTCACAACAAGGTGCTGGCGGATCGCTTGAGCGCGGTGGGCGCCTGAAAGACGCAGATGAGACCGGAAATCGACAAGATCCTCGAAACCACGGCCGCGCAGCTGATGACACAGATCGCGCCGGAACTGCCGCCTGGTTACACGCAGAGCAGCGCGGGCCTCATCGGCATGATGCTGAACTTCTGCGCGCAGGAATATGAGAACGGCGCAGAGATGCGCGCGAGCGAGAACCGCGAGCTGCGCAACCTGCTGGCGGAACTAGAAGCGACGGTCGAAGACGTGCGGCTGCGCGTGAAGCTGGGTGCGGTGATGGGCGACCGCGATGCATCGCTCAAGATCTCCGATCTCAATTATTCGAACGCGGAACTGAAGAAGCTTCTGATCGAGACCCAGGCCTATCTGGAAACGCGCGACGACGAGAAAGCCAGGCTGGCGCGGCGCGAAATCTGGGCCGTGCTGAAGGCGAGCGCGAAAGCGCGGCTGCTGCATCTGCCGGGGATGTGATCAGGCGGCGCTCTTGTGCGGCCGGCCCTTCGGATGCGCTTTCTCGTACACTTCCATCAGTTTGCGCGCGTCGATCTCCGTGTAAGCCTGCGTCGTGGAGAGCGATGCGTGACCAAGAAGCTCCTGCACGCTGCGCAGGTCGCCGCCGTTCTGCAGAAGATGCGTCGCAAAGGAATGGCGCAATGCGTGCGGCGTCGCGCGTTCCGATAAACCGAGACGTCCGCGGAGGTTCTGCATCAAGGCTTGCGCCTCGCGCGCGCTCATGGATTTGCCGCGGCGCGAGACGAAGACGGCGTCCTTTGGCGACAGAGCGAAGGGGATGAGCTTCGCATAGGCAGCGATGGCTTCGCGGATCACTGGGAGAAGCGGAACGACACGCTCCTTGCGGCCCTTGCCGGTGATGACAAGACCTTCGCCCAGCGGCACGTCGCCGAACTTCAAGGAGAGCGCTTCGGAAATGCGCAGGCCTGCACCGTAGAGCAAGGTGAGCAGGGCGACATTGCGCGCGCCGAGCCATTCGACATCGTTCTGCGCCGCTTCGGCCAAAGTGCGCGCGGCGTCGACTTCACTTAAAGGACGCGGCAGCGAACGGGCGATGCGCGGGCTGCGCACGCTTCTGGCGGCGGGGTTGTCCACCATATCCTCGCGCGCCAGATGGCGGAAGAAGCTGCGGATGGATGCGAGCGTGCGCCGTACCGAGCGATTGCCGAGCCCTTCGTTGCGCCGGTCGGTGATGAAGGCGCGGATATCGGCGGGCGTGATCTTGTCCAGCTTGCGCTCGTCGATCGCGCCGCCGACATGCGTCACCAGAAAATCGAGGAAGCGCGAGACGTCGTCGCCATAGGCGCGCAAGGTGTGCGGGCTGGCGCGGCGCTCATGCGCCAGAGACGCAAGCCATTCGGATTTCAGAGTTTCGGCAGATCGAGCCATGCGCGGATCGCACGTTCCAACGCCCGCGCGAAAAAGGAAAGGTCCGCGGCCGTCTCTTCGCCTTCGAAGCGGCCTTCGCTGCGCGCGCCCAGCACATAAAGCGCCGCCGGCGTGTCGCGGCCGATGCGCAGCCGGAACACCGCCACGCTGTTGCAACTTGCGTCGCCGAGCAGTGCTTCGCCGCCACCGGACAACACCGCGCCGGAACTGTCGCGGCCCAACACCGCGAGCGTGGTGCCATGGGCGATGAGGCGCACGCCTTCGCAACCTCTGGGCGCCGCGTTCTCGCCCTCGACGCAGAGCGCCACCCTGTCGGCGCCGAATGCGGGCGCGGCGGCGGTGGCCACCGCAATCGCTTCCTCGAAAGAGCGCGCGTCTATCAGGTCCAGTACCAGCTTGCGGACGCCATCGCCCAGGCGAATGGCGCGGTCGCTGCGCAGCCCGTCGCGTTCGGCGCGCAAGGCCGCGTTTTCGCCGGCCAGCCGCTCGATCACATAGGACTGCATGTCGCGGACGCGGGCATCGCCGAATCGCTGCGGCAAAAGAAGGCCCAGCAACTCGCCATCTTCCGCGAGCTTTTCGCGGTGCATTCTTATATAGGCCTTCACCGCTTGCGCGGCGGCCATCGCCGGATCGCGAGATTCCGCGCGGTCGCTCATGCCATAATCATCCGGATGCAAGGCGCCATGGTTTCCTTGTGGACCTGCGCGAATCAGTAACGAAAGTGTAGCGATGAAGTCGTTTGCCTTGAAGCCCACGGAAGAAGCGCCCGCGCATCGCGCCGGCGTGCTTCTTCCGCTCAGGCTTGCGGGCGCTTACGACTACGCAACGGAGGAGCCGCTCCCGCGCGGCACCATTGTCGTCGCGCCGCTCGGCCCGCGCGAATATCTCGGTTGCGTGTGGAATGACGGCGACGGGAGCGTCGCCGCCGAGAAATTGAAGCCGGTTGAACAATTGGACGGCAATCCGCGCCTTCCGCCCGCGCTTTGCGACTTCATCGACTGGGTGGCGCGCTACACGCTGACCCCGCCAGGACAGGTACTGGCGCTCGCGCTGCGCGTGCCATCGGCATTCGACGCGGAGATCCCGCGCAGCGCCTTCGTGCGCGGCGACGAGACGCCGAAGAAGATGACCGATGCCCGCGCAAGGGTGCTGGCGCTCTGCGAAGACGGGCTGGCGCGCAAGGTGAGCGACTTTGCGGCGGAAGCGAATGTGACGCCCGCGGTGGTGCGCGGGCTGATCGATTGCGGCGCGCTCAAGGAAATCGCGCTGCCGGAATTCCGGCGCTTTCCGGTGCCCGATCCCGATCATGCGATGCCGGTGCTGAGCGCAGAGCAGCAGAAGGCGGCGACTGCGATGGTGCAGGACGTGCGCGTCGGCGCGTTCGCCGCGCATCTGCTGGACGGCGTGACAGGCTCCGGCAAGACCGAGACCTATTTCGAAGCGGTGGCGGAAGCGCTGAAGCGCGGCAAGCAGGCGCTGATATTGCTGCCGGAAATCGCGCTGACGGTGCAGTTCCTCGATCGTTTCGCCGAACGCTTCGGCTGCCGCCCCGCCGAATGGCATAGCGACCTTTCGCAGAAGGAGCGCAAGCGCACCTATCGCGCGGTGATGAAGGGCGAAGCGCGCGTGGTGGTGGGCGCACGGTCCGCGTTGTTCCTGCCATTCAAGGAATTGGGGCTCATCATTGCCGATGAAGAGCACGAACAGGCCTACAAGCAGGAAGAAGGCGTGATCTATCACGCGCGCGACATGGCGGTGGTGCGGGCACGGCTGGAGAATTGCCCGGCTGTTCTGTCGAGCGCGACGCCATCACTCGAAAGCTATGTGAATGCGGCGGGCGAGCGTTATCACTGGCTCAGATTGCGCGAACGCCATGGCGTGGCATTGCTGCCCGAGGTCAGGCTGATCGATCTGCGCGGCGAGAAGATGGATACCGGCACATGGCTGTCGCAGCCTTTGCGCGAAGCCTTGGCGGTGGCGCTGGGCAGCGGCGAGCAGGCGATGCTGTTCCTCAACCGCCGCGGCTATGCACCGCTGACTCTGTGCCAGAGCTGCGGTCACAAGATGATGTGCCGCAACTGCTCCACATGGCTGGTGGAGCATCGCTATCACCGCCGCCTCACCTGCCATCATTGCGGCTTCGACATGCCGACGCCGAAAAACTGCCCGGAATGCCAGGCCGAGAACAGCCTGATCGCCTGCGGACCCGGCGTGGAGCGGGTGGCGGAGGAATTCGCGCAAGTGTTTCCGCAAGCGCGCATGGCGATTGCCTCATCCGATACCTGGCATGGTCCGCTGGAGACGCAGGCTGCGATCCGCGCCATGGCCAAACGCGAAATCGATGTCGTGATCGGCACGCAGATCATGGCCAAAGGCCATCACTTCCCGCAGCTCACCTTGGTGGGGGTGGTGGATGCGGATCTCGGCGGCGCGGATGGCGACATGCGCGCGCGCGAACGGACGTTCCAGTTGCTGCACCAGGTATCGGGACGCGCGGGCCGGGCGGAGAAGCCGGGGCTGGTGCTGCTGCAGACGCGCAATCCGAACGATGCGGTGATGAAGGCGCTGGCGTCAGGCGACCGCGATGCGTTCTACGAACAGGAGCGTGGTTTCCGCGAGCGCGCCGCGACGCCGCCGTTCGGTCGGTTGGCTGCCGTCATTCTGTCTGGGGCCGACGGAGAGACTGTGCGCGACATCGGACGACAACTCGCCAAGGCCGCCCCATCCGCGCGCGGCGTGAAGATTTGGGGACCCACGCCGGCCTTCTATCACCTGCTCCGCGGCCAGACGCGCGAGCGCCTGCTGGTGCAGGCCGAGAAAAGCGTGGACGTGCAATCCTATCTGCGCGCCTGGCTGGCGACAGTGAAGGTGCCGAACGCGGTGCGCGTGACCGTCGATATCGATCCGGTGAGTTTCTTCTAACCCGGCAGGTTGAGACCGAGTTCGCGGGCGCGGGCCGAGGCGCGCTTGTGGTCGTCGGCGGTGTAAAGCTGGCCGAAGCGTTTGCCGGTGAGCTGGCGGTAGATCAGCTCGGTCACGGCACGGTTCAGCCAGTCGCTGCGGCTTTCTTCGCCGCGCAGCTTTTCGACCATCGCCTCGGTGTCCTTGCCCAGCCAGAAAGTCACCCGGCTTTCGGTTTCCGCCCGGCGCTTTTGATAGGCGGTCTGCCGTTCGCTGTCGGATTTCATCAGGATTTCCCGGCGAATCTTCGTAAATCACCTTACGTGAGTTGCTTTACAAGGCAAGGCCAGAATCGATCGCGCGGCATGCGCCGCTCGTGAAGCAACTTACGGAAAGATGGGTGGCTTACTGAAAATCCCGCACATCCGTCAGGTGACCGGCAATCGCCGCCGCCGCCGCCATCGCGGGCGAGACCAGATGGGTGCGGCCACCGCGGCCCTGGCGGCCTTCGAAATTGCGGTTGGAGGTGGAGGCGCAGCGCTCGCCCGGCTCCAGCCGGTCGGCGTTCATGGCCAGGCACATGGAGCAGCCCGGCTCGCGCCATTCGAAGCCGGCTTCGACGAACACCTTGTCGAGGCCCTCGTCTTCGGCCTGCTTTTTCACGAGGCCCGAACCCGGCACGACCATCGCGCCGACATGGCTTGCGACCTTGCGACCCTTCGCGATGGCGGCCGCCGCACGCAGATCCTCGATGCGGCCATTGGTGCAGGAGCCGATGAAGACACGGTCGATCTTCACTTCGTTCAACGCCGTTCCCGGCTTCAGGTCCATGTAAGACAAAGCCCGCTCGACGCCCGCGCGCTGGTTGGCATCGTCGATCCTGGACGGATCGGGCACCGATGCGGTGATCGGCGCGCCCTGCTCCGGCGACGTGCCCCAGGTGACCATCGGCGCGATGTCTTTCGCATCCAGCGTCACTTCGATGTCGAACTTCGCATCGGGATCGGAATGCAGCGTCTTCCAATAGGCGACGGCAGCGTCCCATTTCCCGCCTTTGGGCGCGCGCGGCTTGCCATGCAGATAGGCGAAGGTCGTCTCGTCCGGCGCGATCAGGCCGGCGCGCGCGCCGCCTTCGATGGTGAGATTGCACAACGTCATGCGGCCTTCCATCGACAGGCTTTTCACCACATCGCCCGCATATTCGATGACGTGGCCGGTGCCGCCGGCCGTGCCGATTCTCGCGATGATGGCGAGCGCCATGTCCTTCGCGGTGACGCCGATGGGAAGCGTGCCGTTCACCGCCACGCGCATGTTTTTGGACTTGGGCATCAGCAATGTCTGCGTCGCCATCACATGCTCAACGTCCGACGTGCCGATCCCGAAAGCGATCGATCCGAACGCGCCATGGGTAGAGGTGTGGCTGTCGCCGCAGACGATGATGGTGCCGGGCAAGGTCCAGCCCTGCTCCGGCCCCACGATATGCACGATGCCCTGGCGGATATCGTCCATGGAGAGATATTCGACGCCGAAATCCTTCGCGTTCTTCTCCAGCGTGGCGATCTGCTCGCGCGATTCCGGATCGTCGATCCCCTTGGCGCGGTCCTTGGTCGGCACGTTGTGATCCGCGACGGCAAGCGTGAGATCGGGGCGGCGCAATTTGCGGCCGGCCACGCGAAGGCCTTCGAAGGCCTGCGGGCTCGTCACCTCATGCACGAGATGGCGATCGACATAGATGACGGCGGACTCGCCCGACGCCTCATGCACCAGATGGGCATCCCAGATTTTGTCGTAGAGCGTTTTGCCGGCCATGTTCTTCGCGCGATTGCTGTCCGGCCGGGACTATAGCGTGCGCAAGATTGGAAACGAAAGCGCCGCAACACGCGACAGAATCGAACCTAGTGGGGACTCGTCGCGTAAAGCACGATCATGATGATGATAATGGCGATGAATTGCGCCAGCACGCGCCAGCGCATCAGCCGGTTCGACCATGACTTGGCCGTGTCGCCGCCCACCCAGAGCGTATAGAGCCCGGCCGACAGGATCAGGGCCACGACGATGATGGCGATGAAGACAACGACTTTTGCCATGGCCCTGTTTTAGCAGATTTGCGCGGCGCACGGCGCGGCCTTTTGACCCCGTGTCGCCAAATATCTAGGCTGCGTCACACCAGCCGCCGCGATGGCCGCCCGCATAGGGACGCGCGAGCTTCTTCGCGATCATCGCGTCGCCGATATCGCCTTTCGCATCGGAAACTTCGGCGTCGATGCGCCCGCCATATTTGTCATTGCGAACCTGGCTGAGACGAACGCTGCCGCCTTCGATGCGCCGCGCGAGATAATCGCGAGCGGCTATCGCGCGGCGATATTCGTCGTCGCAGCGTGCGTGCAATTCGGGCGCATCGATGCCTGCGATACGCACATGCACGGCGATGGTTTCGCCCAGCCAGATTTGCGCATTGGCTTCGAACGTGTCGCCGTCGATCACATGGACGACATCGGCGCGGACCGGACCTTCAAATCCTGCGGCCGCCACACGTTCCGATGCCGGCGCCAGATCGCTGACAGGATTAAGCCATCCCGCGAGAACGATCAGACTTCCGACCGCCACGCCCGCAAGAAGTTGAGTGGGAAACACAACGCGACTCCAGATTGCAACCACAGGTGGCAAGTCTGGAACATAATGAGAACGACCTAGGCCGTCAAGCTACCAAACGCCGGTGTTTGGCATCGAGGCCCAAGGCTCTGCCGGCGGCAGCGATCCGCCTTCCTGGAGCAGCTCCACCGAGATTCCATCCGGCGAGCGCACGAAGGCCATGTGCCCATCGCGCGGCGGGCGGTTGATGGTGACGCCGCCATCCATCAGCCGTTTGCAGGTGTCGTAGATGTTGTCCACGCGATAGGCGAGATGGCCGAAATTGCGTCCACCTTTGTAATCCTCGGTGTCCCAATTGTGGGTGAGTTCGACCAGCGGCGCCTGATCTTTCGCCGCCCGTTCGACATCGCCCGGCGCGGACAGGAACACGAGCGTGAAACGGCCGCCTTCATTGTCGATGCGGCGCACTTCCTTCAAGCCGAGCTTGTTGCAATAGAAATCGAGCGAGGCGTCGAGATCCTTCACGCGGACCATGGTGTGCAGATAACGCATGTTGAAAATCCTTATGCGAGGCTGTCGATCTCGGCATCGGAAAGATTGCCGGGAACGATGGTGACGGGAATGGGATAATGGGCCGCCGTCGCAACGGTCGCGACCATAGGGCCAGGACCTTCTTTCGCGGTAGAGGCAGCAAGCACCAGAATGGAAATATCGGAATCGCCCTTGAGCAGTTCCATCAGCGATTCCATCGCGCGGCCTTCGGCGATGATGAGTTCGCAGATAATGCCGGAAAGTTCGTTGACGGCTTTTGCCGCGTCGTGGATCAGCGCTTCGGCTTCCTGATGCGCTTCATCGCGCATGATCTCTTCCACGCCGCGCCATTGCTGGAAATCGGCCGGCTGCGCCACGCAGAGCAAGGTCACGCGCCCGCCCGTCGCCATGGCGCGGCGGGTTGCGAAGCGAATGGCGACTTTGCATTCCGGCGTCTTGTCGACGACGACAAGGAATTTGCGCGGCGCTCTGGCAGTGTTGTTCATCGCCAGCATTTTCGCATGTTGCCGGGCCCAAGGCGAGATGGGGAAAATCCCCGTTCGCCCCGCTTTATTGCCCTTGCTGAAGCGTTCGGTGGAAGAACTCCAGATAGGTCCGCCAAAGCTGCAACTGCTTGGCATTGCCGCGGATACCGTGACGCTGGCCGGGATATTCCATCATGTCGAAGGTGACGCCGCGCGTCTGCAACGCTGCGGTGAGACGCGTGGTGTTGGCGAGGATCACGTTGTCGTCCGACAGGCCTTTCAGCAGAAGCAGGCGGCCGGAAAGATTATCGAGGCGGCCCAGAATATCGGACTGCGCATAGCCTTTGGCGTTATTCTGCGGCGTTCCCATGTAACGCTCGGTGTAGCAGGTGTCGTAGAAACTCCAGTCGGTCGGCGGTGCACCCGACGCGCCGGCAGCGAAGCCGGCGTCTTTCGCCGTCAGCAACTGCAACGTCATGAAGCCGCCATAGCTCCAGCCGGAGACGCCGACGCGCTTGGCATCGACATAAGGCAGTGAGCGCAGATAGTTCGCGCCGACAAGCTGATCCTTCACCTCGACGGTGCCGAGCTTGCGGTCGATCGCCGTCTTGAAGGCAACCGAACGATTATAGGAACCGCGATTGTCCAGTTTGAAGACGACATAGCCCGCTTCGAGCAGAAGCTGATCGGTCGTGCTGCCCCAGCTGCGCTCGACCATCTGCACATGCGGGCCGCCATAGACTTCGATGATCGCGGGATATTTCTTCGCCGGATCGAAGCTGACGGGCGTCGCGATGGAATAGTGCAGCACCTGGCCGTCATCGGCTTTCAGCGTGCCGTATTCGGGCACGCGCCGATCCGCGAGATAGGGATAGTAGGGATGAGTCTTGTCGAGCTTGTTCTCTTCGATCCAGCGGACGAGCTTTCCGTCCGGCGCATAGAGGCCCGTGCGCGGCGGTGTCATCGGATCGGAATAGGTACCGGTGAATGCGCCGCCCTTCTTCGCCACCGTCACATCCCACCAGCCATGACCAGAGGTCAGCGCATGCGGTGTGTCGGTCTTCAGATAAGAGATCGTGTAAAGCTGCATCTCAAGCGGCGTTTCGATGGACGCGGAGAACAGCACATCTCCTGAGTCCTCGTTCACGCCCTCGATGGAGGAGACCGGCCAATCGCCGGAGGTGACCTGGCGTATCGGCTTGCCGTCACGCGCATAGAGATAGATGTGACGATTGCCCGATTGCTCCGACGACCACAGAAAGTCGCCGGACTTGAGGGGCTTGAAATCATTCGACAGCTCGACCCAATGCGATGAGGTTTGACTGAGGATCGCTTTGCAAGCGCCGCTGGCGGGATCGCAGGCCAGAAGGTCGAGCCGCTTCTGATCGCGTGACAGGCGCTGCGCATAAAGCGTCGCGCCATCCTTCGACCATGCGACACGGGCGAGATAGAAATCGGTATTTGCACCCAGATCCATCTTCACGCGCTTTTGCGTGGCGATATCCTCGACATACAGCTCGACAATGGCATTGGGACGGCCGGCGCGCGGATAACGCTGGTCGACGGACGTCAGTCCTTCCGCACCGACTTCGAGGCGCGGAATGATATCGACCGTGCCTTCGTTGACATGGGTGAGTGCGATCCTGCTTTCATCCGGGCTCCACCAATTGCCGGTGAAGCGGCCCATTTCTTCCTGCGCGACGAATTCCGCCGTGCCCCATGACACCGGATCCTTGCCATCGGTGGTGAGCGCCGTTTCCTTGCCGGTGGAAAGATCAAGGGCATAGAGATTGTCGTCGCGCACGAAGGACACGTAATGGCCCTTCGGCGAGACTTTGGAATCCACTTCATCGGATTTGGTGTTGGTGAGGCGGCGCACTGTTCCGCTTGCGCGATCCGCCAGATAGAGATCGCCATCCACCGGCACGAGCACGAATTTGCCTTCTTCATCCCAGTGATATTCGACGACGCCATGCTGGCTGATGCGCATGCGTTCGCGGCGCGACTTCTCCGCTTCGGAGAGTTCCTCATGCTTGGGCTCCAGCGTCGCGGAATCCACCAGCACGAAGGGGGCGCCGCCTTTGGTGTCCGCGGCCCACAAATCGAGCGCGTTCTGATCGGTCGATTTGCCCTTCAGCCAGGTGACAAGCTCGCCGTCGGGCGAAAGCTGCACGTTGCGCGCCGTCGGGCCGTTGATGGACGGATCGGAGAACACACGCTCCGGCGTGAGATGATCGGCGAAGGCTGGCATGGCGCAAGCAAAGCAAAGTGCGGCGGAAAGCAAAAGCGATTTCATGAGGATTCCCCAACGAAGGTGCGCACGCTCGCGCCAACCGCTGCTGAGGTCAATCGGTTTCGGGCAGTTTGGCCTTCAACTGATAGAGCAGATCGAGCGCTTGTTTCGGGGTCAGCACATCGGGTGAAATTTTCCGCAACTCTTCTTCGACGGCACTCGGTTCGTTCGCGGCCGCCGCGACAGGCGCATTGGCAGCGAAGAGCGGCAGATCGTCGATGCGCGCCAGCGGCTTGTGGCCTTCGCGGCCTTCTTCCAGTGCACGCAACACCTCTTCCGCACGGCCGATTACGGCAGCCGGAAGGCCCGCGAGCTTGGCGACGTGGATGCCGTAGGAACGATCCGCCGCGCCGGGCGCGACTTCGTGCAGGAAGACGATGGTGTCTTTCCATTCCTTCACGCTCATGGTGACGCAGGCGAGCGAGTTGAGCCGCTCCGCGAGCGCCGTCATCTCATGGTAATGCGTAGCGAAAAGCGCGCGGGATTTGTTCTTCTCATGCATGTGCTCGACAGCAGCCCAGGCGATGGCGAGGCCATCGAACGTCGCGGTGCCGCGGCCGATTTCATCGAGAATGACGAGGCTGTGCGGTGTCGCCTGATTGAGGATCGCCGCTGTTTCCACCATCTCCACCATGAAGGTGGAACGGCCGCGCGCCAGATCGTCTGCAGCGCCGACACGGCTGAACAGTTTGTCCACGATGCCGATATGCGCACTTTCGGCGGGCACGAACGCGCCCATCTGCGCCATCACGGCGATGAGCGCGTTCTGGCGCAGGAACGTCGATTTACCCGCCATGTTCGGGCCGGTGACGAGCCAGATGCGCTTGGTGTCCGGCGACAGGTCGCAATCGTTCGGAACAAAAGGATTGGCGTGATCGGCAGCAAGCGCGGCTTCCACCACCGGATGACGGCCACGATGAATTTTGAAGTTCAGGCTGGCATCGACAACCGGGCGCACATGCCGCGCGGCAACCGCAAGCTCGCCAAGCGCCGTCGTAACATCGACACGCGCCAGCGCATCGGCGACGCGGGCGAGCGAGACGCTTGCATCCAGAATCGCCGCCAGCATCGTGTCGAACAGCTCGCGCTCGATGGCCAATGCCTGATCGGCCGCTTGAGAAATGCGCGTGGCGAGCGTGGCGAGTTCATCCGTCGTGAAGCGCACGGCGCTGCCGATGGTCTGGCGGTGACGGAAGAGCGTACGGTTCTCGCCCTCCTGCAGCTTGTCGCCATGTTGCGGCGTGACTTCGATGAAATAGCCCAGCACGCCATTGTGCTTGATGCGCAGCGC
>Ga0153956_1002509_pt1 | contig 13349 bp, 9 predicted proteins | sample TSFL040MetaG_FD_104704 | JGI IMG/M metagenome (GOLD analysis project Ga0153956, IMG submission 104704) | Attine ant fungus gardens microbial communities from Florida, USA - TSFL040 MetaG | ecosystem: Host-associated > Fungi > Mycelium > Unclassified | place: USA: Florida, Wekiwa Springs... | reverse complement strand
CTGGGGGAGACCCGCTCGAGCTCATTCAGTACGCGCCGCGAGCAGGGATCAGAGAAGACCAGGGCCTTCGCCTTCCACGATGCCGTCATCTCCCCATGAGGCGGAAAGGTCAGCAGCTTTACTGAGTGTTGCTCGTTCATGGCTTCCGGTACTGGGACTGTTTACGATCGTTTCGAGTTCGACATTAGCCGTCCCGGCCCCGGACCGTCTAATGACTTAAGTGATTTTCTCTCGACAAGTCAGCTATATAACCGCGTTATAACCGCCATCACCCTGGGTCGTTACTGAAGACCCCGCCTTCGTGGTCCAGGGTTTGCGCTGCTGATTTCCGCACAGTCCAACCCCGGACCTGCTGCCAACCAGACAGACACGGTCCGCTCTTGCTGTGGATCAACGTCCACTGCCCGCCCGGGTCGCTTGTGAAACCGGTACTTGGGACGGTTTACTTCCGGCCGCAGGGCCGGGCACGGGGTTTGCAGCTCAGGTGCCATGCGCACATCACTATCAAATCTCACGGCCCGGACCACTGCCTGCGCACTCACTGCGCTCGCCGGTCTGTCAGTCACCGCGATCATCGTGAGCCGTCCCGCACACGCCGAGAATGCCGTCGCTTCCGGCACCACCCCCGCCGGTCGGGCGGCGATCGCCAGCCGCCGCGCCATTTTCCTGCTGATCGGCAACAGCTTCCGGCCGGTCGCCGAGATGCTGCGCGGCCCGGTGCCGCCACAGGCGAACCTGGCCAAGTACGCAAACCGCGTCGCGCAACTGGCCGATTTCCTGCCGGAGGCGTTCCCGGACATCTCCAATGGTGGCGAGACTCGCGCCAAAGCCAATATCTGGAATGATCGCGCGGACTTTGACCGGCTGTTGCAACAGTTCCGGGATCACACAGGGCAGCTCACCCAGGCGGCATCGAAGCACGACGATGCCGCGTTGAAAGCCGCCGCCACCGCCGTGGCGCAGGACTGCAGGAGCTGCCACGAGCACTATCGCAGCGAATGAGCGAGGTATGGCGGCGCCGGCCCGATGAGTCGGGGCGGAGGCAGGGAGCCAGTGAAGCAGTTCTCCGGAAGGGAATTACTTGGTCAGGGGCTTGTAGACGTCGTGGCAGGTCTTGCAGTTCTTGGCCACGTCGCGCGCCGCGGCAGCGGCGGCGTCGAAGTCACCCTTGTTCAGGGCCGCCGCCACTTTCGCCAGGGACGCTTCGCCGTCCTGTGCGAACTTGACCGCGTCGTCGGTACCGCCCTTCTTGCTGAAGTAATCCTCGGTTTCCTTCAGCACGGACTGGATGGTCTGCGCATCGGCGAGCGCCTGATCCTTGTTTTTCGCGCCGATCACCGGCTGCAGGTCCTTGTTGGCATCGTCCATGTCGCGCATGGAGTCGTCATCGAAATCCTTGAGATCGATGTTCTTGTGCTGAGTGGGATCGGCGTAGGTAAGGCCGGTCAATGGACCGGCCAGCAACAGGCCCAGGGCCAGCGGCGCCAGGCGCCGCATCAGTTCTCTGCTCATTGAATGTTCAGGCTTCCAACTAATACGGAAGGATGCCCGGGCAGGGGGAACCCGGGCATCCATGGCCGGCGACCATCCGCGCCGGAATCGTAACCTCGGCTCAGGCGATCAGTTCCTTGACGACATCGCCGTAGACGACCGTCGGGCGCTCGGAACGGCCGCTGTTGAGGAAGGTCACCTTCAGGTGATCCAGGCCAATCAGGTTCAGCACGGTGGCGGTCAGGTCATAGGTATCGACCGTCTTGCCCACCGCCTTGAGACCGATCTCATCGGTACCGCCGAAGGTGTGGCCCGCGTTCGAGCCGCCGCCGGCCAGCCACTGGGTGTAGCCCCAGGGGTTATGGTCGCGGCCGTTGCCACTCTCGCCGTAGGAGGTACGGCCGAACTCGGACGCCCATACCACCAGGGTGCTGTCCAGCAGGCCGCGGGACTTGAGATCCGCGAGCAGGCCCGCGATCGGCTTGTCGACCATGTGGGCGTTGGCGGTGTGGTTCTTCTCCAGTTCCTTGTGCGCATCCCAGGAGATCTCCTCGCCCTCGACCTCCACCGGACCGGTCACCACCTGCACGAAGCGCACGCCGCGCTCCACCAGGCGACGGGCCTTCAGCAGCATGCTGCCGTAATCCTGCACGTTCTTGTCACTGTCGTTGATACCGTACAGCTCCCTGGTGGCGTCGGTTTCCTTGGACAGGTCCACGGCCTCGGGCGCGGCCGTCTGCATGCGGTACGCCAGGTCGTAGGACTTCAGGCGCGCCTGGAGCTCGGTGTCGTGCGGATAGCGTGCGCCATCGTGCTGGTTCAGGCGCCGCAGCAAGGCCAGGTCATCGCGCTGCTGGGCGTCGGTGTTCAGGCTCGGCCGGGTCAGATCGACGATCGGCGTCGGACCCGGACGGAACGCCACGCCCTGGTACACCGCGGGCAGGAAGCCCGAGCTCCAGTTGATGGCGGCGCCGCCACTCGGCTCCTTGTCGCCGCCATACAGCACCACGTACGGCGGCAGGTCCGGGTTGGCCGCGCCCAGCGCATAGGAGATCCAGGAACCGAGGGTCGGACGTCCGGGATTCAGGTCACCCGTATTGAGCTTGGTGATCGAGATGTCATGCGTGGCGCCGATGGTCACTGATGACTTGATGAACGCGATGTCATCAGCATGTTGCGACAGGTTCGGCAGCAGGTCGGAGAACCACGCGCCGCTCTGGCCGTACTGCTTCCAGCTGCGCTTGTTGGACACGAACAGCTTGCCCACGCCACCCTGGGTGCTGGTCTTGATGCCCTGCAGGAAAGACCCCGGAACGTCCTGCCCCGCGAGCTTCACCAGCTCGGGCTTGTAGTCGTACAGGTCCAGGGTGCTCGGAGCTCCTTCCTGGTGCAGCCAGATGATGGACTTGGCCTTCGCCGCGAAATGAGTCGCCTTCGGCGCGAGCGGATCCAGGGCCGCATCGGGGCCGCCCGCCGCCAGGTCGGCGGCGCGCGCCACCCGCAGGCTGCCGGGCAGCAGGCCGCCCAGCGCCAGTCCGCCCAGTCCCACGCCGGCATTCACCAGCAGGTTACGACGCGATGTATTGAAGCTCATGGTATGTCCTCGTCTCTAATACTTGTGTTCGTTAAAACTTGTAGGCGAACTCGTTGGAATTCACGAGCGTGTGGACCAGATCCACGAAGGCGGCATCGCGCACCGGATTGGGTTCAGCGGGGGTCTTGAGGCTCGTCTTCTCAAAGGCGCCGATGGGCTGGGCGATCTGAAGTTTGCCGTCCACACCGCCCTCACCGATGACTTTCTGGTGATCCACCAGGAAGCTCTTGAGCGTCGATTTCTCGAACTTGTCCGGCGAACGCGCGAACAGGATCTCGTACAGGCGCTCGATCTGCCTGTCCGGATCGGCACCGGCCTCGCGGATCACCCGGCCGGCGAGGGCCTGCGACCACTGGAACACCTGCTCGTCGTTGTACAGCACCAGGGCCTGCAGCGGCGTGGTGGTCACATCGCGCCTGCTGTGCACCTGGTTGGGCGAAGCCGCGTCAAAGTTCGCCAGCATGGGATAGGCGACCGAGCGGCGGGTGAATACGTAGATGCTGCGCCGGTTCCACTCCTCCTTGTCCTTCGTCACCACCCAGTTCGGCAGGCCGGTGAAGCCGTTGTCACGCACGGCTCCCATGCCCTTCGGCAGCGGCGGCAACACAGCCGGACCGCCCAGTTTGTCGTTCAGTTCACCGGATGCCACCAGGATGGAGTCGCGGATCTCCTCGGCATCCATGCGGCGGCGCGGGTACACCGCCAGCAGCTTGTTTTCCGGATCGGCCTTGTAGACATCGTCGCGCGAGTCCGAGGACTGGCGGTAGACATTGGACAGGAGGATCTCGCGCACCAGCTGCTTGCTGCTCCAGTTGTGTTTGACGAAGTCGGCCGCCAGGTAATCCAGCAGTTCCGGATGAGTGGGCCTGGTGCCGGCGCGACCGAAGTCGCTGACGGTCGCAACCAGGCCGGTCCCGAAGTACCAGGACCACACGCGATTGACGTACACGCGCGCCGTCAGCGGGTTGGCCGGGCTGGCGATCCACTCGGCCAGCGCCGTACGCCGGCCGGAGGACGTTGCCGTCGGCACGATGTCGGGCTTCGCGCCCTGGGCAATGGCCTCGGGGAACAGCGGCTGGACCTCCTCTTCCCTGCGGTCCTCGGCACCTCCGAACAGCTTGTAGGTCGGGGGCGAGTCGGCATGACCGAGCTCACCCACCGCCGTGATCGTGTTATTGGGGCCGTTGTCCGTCGCATTCTGCTTTCTGAGCTTCTGGAACGCGTCATCCAGCTGCTTGTACTTGACGTACAGCTCCGCCTTCTTGGCGTCGTAGTTCGGATCGTCCTTGTTCTCGCCGACATACGACAGGTAGCCGCGGGTAAAGGCACTGCCGCCCTGGGCGTTTTCGCCGCCGGTGACGTTCTCCCAGCGGTGGTTTACCCAGCGGTCGAGGGCATCCCATTGATCCTTGGGCTTGAACAGGTGCGCCTGGCTGTCCTCCAGGTAACGCTCCTTCTGGTACCTGAGCGCCGCATCCCGGACCTGGTCGTCAATGACCTTCATCTGGTCGCGCAGGGGCTTGATCGCGGCCAGGTACTTGGCGCGCTGCTCTTCGGACTGCTTGTCGGCCTGCACCTTGGCGTTATCGTCGAACTTGATGTTCCTGATCTCGCTGGTGTTGGCGAAAAAGGCCTGGAGCTGGAAGTACTCCTTCTGCGAGATCTTGTCGAACTTGTGGTCGTGGCAGCGCGCGCAACCCACGCTCTGTCCCAGGAATGCCGTGCCGGTGGTATCCACCATGTCGGTGGTGATCTGGTACTTGCGCTGCAGCAGGTCGCGCGCGTTGGCGTTGTCCGGGTACTGCGTCAGGAACCCGGTGGCGATCAGGTCCTCCTTGGTGGCGTTCGGGATTTCATCGCCCGCAAGCTGTTCCCTGACGAACTGGGTATAGGGCTTGTCGCTGTTGAAGGCGGCGATGACGTAATCGCGGTAACGGAAGGAATCCGCGCGCGTCTGGTCGTTCTGGAAGCCGGCGCTGTCGGCGTAGCGCGCGAGGTCCAGCCAGTGGCGGGCGAAACGTTCACCGAAGTGCGGCGAGGCCAGCAGGCGGTCCGCCAGATGTTCGTACGCTTCCTTCGAATGGTCGTTTTCGAATTCCGCAACCTGCTCCGGGGTCGGGATCAGGCCCCAGGTGTCGAGGGTCGCGCGGCGGATGTACGCAGCCTTGCCTGCCTCATCGGACGGCTTGAGATTCGCCGCTTCGAGCTTCGCCAGCACGAAGGCGTCGACGGGCGTCCGCACCCACTTCGCATCCTTCACCGCCGGCACGGCCGGCTCACTCACGGCCTGGTATGACCACCAGCCTCGCGAGGCCTTCGCAGGCGCCGCCGCCGGCGCCGCCTTGCCCGCGCCGTCAGCGGCAAGAGCGGTCAGCGCGGTCACCGCGCTGACCGAAAGCGCGACAAGGATATTGGTCTTCTTCATGATGGAATTCTTCCGTCCCTAATTCAGGTGTTCACGGCGTTTGCACACGCTAGCGGAGCCCGGATTGATGCGTCCAATAGCGTTTTTTCCCGCACTGGTAACCGATTTATATGTGACCGCTTTGTAACCGTACCGCCTGCGCGGGCCCGTTCGATCTGCCGGAGCATGGCGCGACTGGCGCCTGAAATACGCGCCAATCCTTCCAGCGTGAGGTCGCGCTGGACACGCAGCCCGTGCAGGTTGCGCCCGACCACTTCGGCAAGCTGGCCGGCGCGGCTCTTTTCCTTTTCGTGTCCATCACGGATTGACTCAGCAAGGATCGGCCCAGCGGCCGGACGGTCCAAAGCGCGGCCTTGGCCCGGCTTCATGATGCGGATCCGTCACCACGTTGCAAGGAGCGTGGCCCGCGCCACGCTCCTTGCAACGGGTCACCTGAGGTTCAGGTGCACCTGGAGGCCCAGGTACCGCTGATCCCCCGGGAAGGCAGTGATCGCGGCGGTGTTACTGAAGGTCGTGATGTCCTGGTAATACCACTTGTTGAAAATGTTCTTGCCGATGAAATCCCACTCCCACTTGCCGTCTTCGGTTGCGACACCAATTCCGGTGTCCACGATGCTGTAGGAACCCTGCCAGCCATACTGTGACAGGCTCGCGGAGTAGTTGGCCCGGGAGCGGAACACCTCGTTGACGTAGGCATGGACCACATATCTGCCGGTGAGCGGAAAGTGGAAGTCCGGCCCGATGCTGGTGGTGAACTTCGGTGCATACGGCAGCTGGCGACCCGTCAGATTGCACTGCGTGGCGCCTATGGCCTGCCCCGCGGCGTTCACTTCAGCGGATACGTCCGCGGGGCACGGCGCATCCTTGAAGCTGGCGTAGATCGCACGGTTGTAGGCGCCGTTCCAGACAATGCCGAAATACTCGTTCAACGTGTACTGGGTGTCGAACTCCACTCCGGAGAGTCTCACCTTCGGCACGCTGCCCAGGTAGGTGCGGTAGCCGCTGGACTGGGTCGGATCGACCACGGTGATGTTCTGCTGGTAGTCCGCGACCTCGGTATCGTACAGATTGGCATTGACCGTCAGGTGATGGTCGAGGAACTGCGATTTGACACCCAGCTCGAAATCCAGAGTCTTTTCCGGCGCCACTGTGTAGGCTGTCAGCGTCGTGGTATTGAACAGCACCGCACCGGATTTCTCGCCGTGACTTGCCGCGGCGTAGAGCATGACGTTGTCGTTCAGCTTGTAGCTAGGATTGAACAACCACGCATAGGACGTCGCGCTGAGCGACGTCTCGGGTACGCTGCCGAGCTGGGAGGACGGTAACACGTTGTTGAGGACGCCCTTCGCCGCGGCGATCTGGGCCGCCGTGGCGTTGGAGTACTCACCGTCCGCGATGTCCGCTGCCAGTGACGAGCTGTCCACCAGGTACTTGCTGTAGGTATTGTTCTTGTCCTCATGCGTCACGCGCACGCCGGTGGTCAGCGTGGCGGCATCACTCAGGTGCCAGTTTATCTGCCCGAACGTCGCATAGCTCTTCGTGTTTGGCGACGTGCACTGGGCATAGTTGGCGCCTTTAAGAGAGTCGATCAGAAGGTCTTCGCCGATGTCCCCCGAGAGGGCGGCGTACTGGGCATTGCTCGCATAGAACGCCCCCGCATCCGCACCGTAGACCGAGCGGTCGCAGGAGTTGATGTGGGAGTTCAGGAAGTACAGGCCGGCGGTGTAGTCAAGCAACTGTCCCACGGCGGAGTTGAGGTGCAGCTCCTGGGACACCTGCGTCTGGCGGATGATGGCGCCACCCCGGGCGATGTCGAAGTGCGTCCAGTCCGAATCGTTCTGGGCATCGAACAGCGAATTTCGGACGGCCGATATGGACGTCAGGGTAAACGCCGGCAGTTTCCAGTCGACCTGTGCCGATATGCCACCACTATCGCCGGTGGTCGGACGGGAGCCGTCGTTGTCAACCGTGTCGCCATCACCGATATACGGCGTGTACCCGTCAAAGTACGAGCGTGCCAGGCGGGAGCTATAGGTCGTCCCGGAGTACGAACCCGCCACCAGTGTCCGCGATACGCCATTGGCGAAAGTGGCCGGATCGCTGACCAGCGGCGCCTCTCCCCAGGGAAGGGTTTCCCGGGACACGAGCTTGTCCAGGATGAGCCGGGCAGTGAGGTTATCGGTCGGAGTCAGCAGGAACTGCAGCCGCCCGCCGAAGCGGTTGCGGCCATCGAAGGTGGTGTTGGTCAGGTGCGGCGCGACGTCGTTCATCGGGCCGTCGTTGCGCTCACTGAAGAACGAGGCCCGGTAAGCCAGCAGACCATCCACCAGCCCACCGGTGGCAGTGAACTTGCCATCCAGGTCATTGTATTCGCCATAACCGAGCGTCGCGGTATAGTCCTCATTGAAGCTCGGCGCCTTGGTTACGACCTGCACCACGCCAAGGGTGGTGTTCTTGCCCAGCAGGGTGCCCTGCGGGCCACGCTCCACCTCAATATGGTCGAGATCCGGGAAGTTCCCCCAGGATTGGCCGATGTAAGCCATCGCGACACCATCGACCACCATGCCAACGCTGGGTTCCAGTGCGTCGTTGGCAGTGTTCTTGCCAACGCCGCGGATGGCGATGCTGGTCTGTCGGGCATTTGGAGCGTTAACCAGCAGGTTCGGCACGAGCTTGGCGAAATCAGTGACGGTCGCATCGTTCAGTGCGTTGAGCTTGTCGCCGTTGATCGCGCTGACGGGGATGGGCACATCCTGCAGGCGCTCGGTACGGATGCGCGCACTGATCACGACTTCGGCGATCGACTCGGTGCCGCCGGCGGCCTCGCCGCCCGCATTGGATTCGGACTCTGTATCCGCTGCCGCAACCTTGGTCACGCCGCCTGCGGCGGTCGCCACGGCATCCGCTGCCACGGCCTGCGTCATGGCACAAGCACCCAGGATCGCCGCAACCGCGACCGCAACGCGGCTTCTGCTGAAAATCGAACCGGAGGCATTACGCTCCGGAAGATGAGTTGCGCGATCTTCTCGAGGCATGGTCGTTTCCCTTTCAACTTTTCTTTGGACCCGCGTTGCGGGAGAACAAAGCAAAAAGCAAGGCTCGTGCCATTTCTTCAATATCCTTCCATGCGCGCCATCACCCGCTGATATACAAGGATTTTTTCCGTCCTGGATAACAGACCTTGTTTCAGATAGGTGGCAGCACTCCTGCATTTGCGGAGCGGCAATGCTGTGGACGCAACACCGTACCTGCACGCGTGCCCGCTCAGCCGCACTCCGGCGGTTATGAGCAGATAAGCCCGGGGCATGCGGCATCGTGAAAACAAAGGGGCCACAACTTGCGTTGCGGCCCCTGGGTGATCGGTCGGGAGACCTCACACACGATGTAGAGCACCAGCGAATCCCAGGCCACGAGAGGCGCTGTCATGGCCACCACCACAGCCAGCGCGGGAAAACGGCTTTCAGGCTCAGGTAGTGGCCGCGTGCTGTGACCTTGGCTCGGGCCGCTGCGACTGCAGGGCCGACTCCGCCACCGGCTTCACCCACACGTCACCGCGCGGCTGGAACAACGGATAGAAGATCTGAACGTACCAGGGCTCGCGTCCACCCACCCTTGGATCTCCTGGAACGCCAAAGGCCGCAGGATACTTGCGGCTGATCAGCGCGGTGCCGTAGAGCACGTCCCAGAAGAACAGCAGATTACCGAAGTTGCCACTGTAGTGTCCGACACCGTCGCCCTCATTAAGGGCATGGTGGGAGAAATGTGTGGCCGGCGTAGAGATGGTGCGTTCGATGACCCAGGCCACCGGACTCAGCCACTTGTACCGGTACAGGAAGGCATCCCAGCGCAATTCACTGTGCGCGCTCGACGTCACGATGTTCTTGAAGATCTGGTAGGTGACATAGGTCTCACCGAAACCAAGGTACACCAGGATCGCTGCGGTGAAATGATTGGGGAACAGGATCTGGTATACGAAGCTGTTGCGCGATGACATGCGGATGCCCATGTAGGGCGCCGAGTGGTGCGCCAGGTGCAACGGCCACAGCCGGGGAAAGGTATGGCAGGTCCGGTGCCACCAGTACTGCGCCTGGTCTTCGAATACCACGAAAGCCAGGAACTGCGCCCACACCGGTACGCCAGCCAGGGCATGCGAGTACCGCGGCATCAGTTTGACGGTGAGCGCTGCCGCGATGAACGCCGTGATGGGCGGCACTGCGAACTTGCCAAGGCTGTAGCAGCCAAAGTCCACGACCCAGTCGTTGAGCGCGATACCGCGGATTTTGTACTTGCCCGTGACAAGTTCCGCCACGGTCAGCGCCAGGTAAACCAGCGTCGAAACACTGACGATGGTCAGGATGTGGTGCAGCATGTCTTTATGTAACCGGTCTGTGACCCGCAATCGGGGGGAGGGATACATGCGAATGCCATACCAATGATTGAGGTCGCGTAAGCCCCTGAATTTCATGGTGCGCCGCGACCCTGCCTGGACCTTCGGGTGTTGCCTTGGCAGCACCGCGTGCAGCAGACTGCTGAAAACGCAACACCCTGTATCGGGCTGCTGCATCGGAGACATGCATGACCTTTTCACGCGATCCTCGTATCCACCCCGTGCCGATCAGCGACCTGCGGCCCACGCAGCTCACCGTGGGCATGCGAGAGGTCAAGGCCAAACAAAAGAGCTGGCGCGAACACGCCGACCGCAAGAAGCCCGACTTCCTGGGCAGCCACATGATCCCGGTGGTGTGGGGGCCCAAGGGCTACTACGTCATCGACCACCATCACCTGTCCCTGGCCCTGCACCAGGAGGGCGTGAAGAAGGTCGCCACCACCATCGTTGCCGACCTGCGCCGGCTGCCGCAGGAGGCTTTCTGGATCCACCTGGACAACCGCGGCTGGATGCACCCCTTCGACACCCATGGACGCCGGCGCGACTACGACGCCCTGCCCAAGTACATCTGGGACCTGAAGGATGACCCCTATCGCAGCCTCGCCGGGGAGCTGCGGCGCAGCGGCGGCTTCGCCAAGGACACCACGCCCTTCAGCGAATTCCTGTGGGCCGACCACCTGCGGCGCAACATCAGGCCGAAACTGCTGCAGCAGGATTTCGCCAAGGCCCTGGTGCAGGCGTTGAAACTCGCCAAGAGCCCGGATGCGGACTTCCTGCCTGGCTGGTGCGGACCGATCACCTGAGGGCTTGCCGGCCCGTATCCGGTCCGCGCGCCATCGGCTACAACTGCGATGCGGGCGCCCGATAGACCACCTTGCCGCCCACGATCGTCAGGTCCACCCGGGTCTTGAGGATCTCCGACGCCGGCACCGTCAACAGGTCGTGGTCCAGCACGATCAGGTCCGCGAATTTGCCCGGCTCGATCGAGCCCTTCTTGTGCTCGTCCCAGGCGAGATAGGCCGCATCGCGCGTGTACAGCCGTATGGCCTCCGCGCGCGAGACCGCCTCGTCGGCGCCGAACACCCTGCCGTCCGACCCCTTACGGGTGATGGCGGCATACAGCCCCACCAGGGGCCCGATGGGCAGGTTGTCACTGCCGAAGGCCAGCTGCACGCCGTAGTGCAGCGGTGTGGCCACCGGGTTGATGTGCTGCAGCCGGTAGCCATCCAGAGTCTGCTCGTAGCGGCCCTCGAGGTTGTACAGGAAGTTCGGCTGCACGGCGGCATAGACATGATCCCGCGCCAGGGTCTGCATCGTGGCCACCGACGGGATCATCGTCAGGTGCGCCAGGAACCAGCGATGATCCTGACGGGGATGCGCGGCCAGTTCCTTGTCATAGATGCCGGTCATGGTCTCGATGGCGGCATCCCCGATGGCGTGGATGCCCAGCTGCCAGCCCAGGGACGCCGCGGTATGTACCATCTCCTGCGCCTGTTCGGGAGTCATCAGGGCCTTGCCGCGGAAGCCCGGCATGCCCTTGTAGTCCTCCTTGGTCAGTGCCGTGGGCCCGGTGAACCCGCCGTCATAGGGATTTTCGCCGATGGGCCCCAGCTTGAGGCGATCGTCGCCATACCCCGTGTGGTGCGGAAAGGCCTTGAGGCGCGCCGCGCCGGGGTAGGCGATGTACGCCGTCATGCGCGGCAGTTCCGGTCCCAGCTCGGCATAGATGGACTGGAACTCCCGCCAGGTGTGGAACGAGGGCGGACCCTTGATGCCGCCCTGGTCCGGCGGCTCATCGTCGATGGCGGTGAAGGCCTCCATGAAACTGGTGATTCCCAGGCCCAGCAGTGACTTCAGGCTCTGGATGTAACTGGGGCGCATCTGCGCGGGCGTGTCCGGCGGCACCAGGTCCAGCAGCAGGTAGGTGCGCTCGCGGATGATGCCGCCGGGATTGCCGGCGGCATCATGCTCGATCAGGCCACCTTCCGGGTTCGGCGTCGCAGCCGTGATATGCGCGAGGCTGAAGGCGCGGCTGTTGCCCACCGCGCTGTGGGCGCCGGCGCGGACCAGCACCACCGGGTTATCCGGTGCCGCCTGGTCGAGATCGGCACGGGTGGGATTGCGCTTCTCGGCAAGCGCAGCCTCGTCCCAGCCGTAACCGGTGACCCATTCACCCGGGCCCAGTTCGCGGGCCTTGGCGGCCACCATGGCCTGCAATTCCTTGATCGACCGCGCCCGGGACGGGTCGATGTCACGGTGCGACAACCCTTTAAGGTGCAGGTGGGTGTCGATGAAGCCCGGCATCAGCATGCGGCCCTTGAGGTCGATGCTGCTGACGGGCGTGTAGCGCTTGGCGAGCTCCGGGCCGCCGACCGCGACAATGCGGCCGTCCTTCACCGCCACCGCGGAGCGGATCGAGAACTTCGAGTCCACCGTGACGACCTTGCCGTTGAACAGCAGCAGGTCCACCGGTTCCCCCGCGTACACCACGCCGCACAGCAACGCGGCAACTCCCCATCCGGCGAGCCGCCGGCCCCGGATCTTGCGCTGCATCATTTACCGGCCACCCCCATCGTTTATGTCCTTAGGGCACCACTTCAGCCCGCGTTCGTCAATCCACCCGCGGTTGATCTGCCCCTGATGCAATCGCACACTAGCGTTTTGCCTCCTGGATTCCATGACACCCTCCAGAGCAGATCGTCTCGCCGACCTGGCGGCGGGACTCTCCATGGCTGGCCTGCTGCTGCCCGAGGCCGTGGCCTACTCCGGTCTCGCCAACCTGCCGCCTGGCGCCGGAGTCATCGGCCTGTTCGCGGGCCTGGTCTGCTACGCCCTGATCGGCCAGAGCCGTTTCGCCATCGTGTCGGCCACTTCCTCGTCCTGCGCCGTGCTGGCCGGCGCGACCCTGGCGCTGTCCGCGCACAGTGACGTCACCCGGCTGATGTATTCCAGCCTGCTGGTATCCGGTGCAGGGGTCGCCTTCCTGCTGGCCGGCAGCGCCCGCCTCGGCGCCATATCCAACCTGATCGCACGGCCCGTGCTGCGGGGTTTCAGTTTCGGCCTGGCGCTGGTGATCGTGATCAAGCAGATCCCCGCCCTGGCGGCCATCAGGACCAGCAGCGGCGACTTCTTTCCGCTGCTCGGCCAGGTCGTCCTCTCACTGCACAACGCCAACCCAGCCGCAGTGGGCTGTGGCCTTGCGGCCCTGGCGGGCCTGTTCACCCTGGAACGGGTGCGGCTGCTGCCGGGGGCCCTGCTGGTGATCATCGCCGGCATCCTGGCGGCGCCCTGGTTGAGTGCGCACGCCGTGGCACTGACCGGCTCCATTCACCTGGGCCTGTCCTTGCCGCAGTTCAACCGGCCGGACAGCTCCTCCTGGCCCCAGCTGGTGGAACTGTCCCTGGCGCTGATGTTCATCCTGTACGCGGAGTCCTACAGCTCCATCCGCACTT
>Ga0153956_1002508_pt1 | contig 13350 bp, 9 predicted proteins | sample TSFL040MetaG_FD_104704 | JGI IMG/M metagenome (GOLD analysis project Ga0153956, IMG submission 104704) | Attine ant fungus gardens microbial communities from Florida, USA - TSFL040 MetaG | ecosystem: Host-associated > Fungi > Mycelium > Unclassified | place: USA: Florida, Wekiwa Springs... | reverse complement strand
GACCCGGGCGATGATCCGGCCGATCCCGTACTTCTCCTTGGCGACCTGGCAGATCAGGATGTTGTCCTCGTCGTCGCCGGTGACAGCGATGACCATTTCCGCCCGTTCGATGCCGGCTCGTTCCAGGACCCAGAGCTCGGAGGCATCGCCGTAGAGCACGTTGTGCTCGAGCAGTTGCTCGACCCCGAGATAACGCTGGCGGCGGTTCTCGATCAGAGTCACCTCGTGGCCCTGGCCGAGCAGCTCCCGGGTCAGGTTGACCCCGACCTTGCCTGCTCCGGCGACGATCACGTACATCTACTCGCCACCTTCCAGGTCAGAGACCCTGCGCAGCTTCTCTTCCAGCATCTCGACCGCGACCTTGGTCGGGCAGATGGTCAGGAGCCCCTGTTCGCGATACCACTCGGCCCTGAGCGGGTCGAGGATGCGCGCGATCACCGTGTCGACCTCGTATCGGCGCTGAGCGATCTGCGAGATGACGATGTTGGTGTTGTCGCCGTTGGTGGCGGCGACGAAGGCATCGGCTTCGGCGATACCCGCTTCCTCCAGCGCCTGGGTCTCGAGCGCGGTCCCGACCGTGAACTGGCCGCCGGCTTCTTCCCACGGAGTGTCCAACTCGACCTCGAGACGAGCGTGAGACTCCGGGTCACGATCGAGGCAGGAAACGGTGTGCCCATCGGCCAACATCGAGCGCGCAACGCTGGAGCCGACCCGCCCACATCCCACGATCAGAACAAACATGGGGCAAGCTTAACTGCACGGGTCCGGGCCGGACCGGACCCTACGTGAACCCGCCCGGCCCGAAACGACAAATGACGGATGGGCAGGCTCTTTTTGTGGCGGTTCATTCGCTTCTCGGGGCGGTCAGCAGGACGCGGCAGGGGGCTCGTTTCAGGACGTAGGCGGTGACCGGGCCTATCTCGTCGGGCCGGTAGTCGCCGATCCCGCCCAGCTGGGCGCCGCCCTTGATCGGACTGGGTGGCTCAGCCCCCATCACGATCGCGTCCACCCCGAGCCGGCGGGCGTTGAGGACGATGCCGGCACCGGTTTTACGGACCCTCACGATCTCGACCTTCACCTCGACGTCCTCGTACTCCGAGGCGACCTCCGCCGCGCGCCTCGTCGCACGCTGAGCCTCGTCAGCGACTTCCTCCGGCAGGGGATCCTTTATCGCCCGGTTCAACGGAATCTCGATCAGGTAGAGGATCGTCATCACCGAGTGGCCGTCGTATTCGTCAGGGTCGCCCTCGGCGGCCATGCGGCCGGCAGTCGAGACGATGTCGTCGTCAAGCCGGGTGCCGAAGATCGGGACCAGGATGTTGTGGAAGTCGATCGAGACCCGGGGCCTGGTCAAGGCCTTGGCGTCTACGCTCACCTGCTTGGTCAGGCTGACCTGCTCGATGACCTTGCGGTAGACCACGTAACCCAAGAGGCCGAGTCCTAGCCAGCCGAGACCGACCCAGCGGGCCGAGTCATGGAAGATCAGCACCGAGACGAGAGCGAGACTGCTGAGCAGGGCGCCGAGAATCGCGGTCAGCGGCCGTTCCGTACCGGCGATCGTCAGATTGAGCGGCGCCCTGAATGGCCGCTCCGCATCCGGCATGGTGCGCCGCAGCTTCAGCACCGAGAGGTGCGCGATGGTCATCGCCAGGGTCGCGCCGAAAGCGTAGATCCCCGCCAGCACCTCGACGTCACCGATCATCGCCAGCCCGAACACGGCCAGGGCGCAGAGGATGATCGCCTTGTAGGGGACCTCGTAGCGCCGTCCCAACTGCCCGAGCCAGCTGGGAATCTGCCGATTCACCGCCAGCGTGTACGTATGCCGGGAAACGCCGAGCATCGCCGTGTTCGCCGCCCAGATCAGGGTTCCGGCAGCGACGATCGCGACCAGCCACTGCAGGCACTTTGAGAGCCAGGCGGGATGGAAAGCCTCGACCACTCCCAGGACCGGCGCCTCTATGAACCTGCCGCCGAGGTCGGTGACGGGCCCGTGGGGCCCGATGTAGACCGGGACCGCCATCAGGGCGACCGCCGCCATCAGGGCGTAGAGCAGAGGCACGATCCAGACCGCCCGGGTCACCACCCGCGTGAACTGGCGGGGGTTCAGGTCGAGGTCGGGCGCCAGGTTCGACACCGCCTCTATCCCGGCGTAGGCCAGCATCGCGAGGACCGCCGCGTAGATCACGTCGCGGACCCCGGGACTGGTGAACAGATCCACGTGACGGGTCAGATCGGCCGGGTCCATCACCACGAACAGACCGATGACGACGACCAGCAGCTGGGTGAGCAGATCGATTCCGGCCAGCACCACCAGGAACCGGGGGCGGCGCCGAGCCGGGATGTCGAGCAGGTTCAGGACCGTGATGTAGACGACGACCGCGGCGATGATCACCGGCACCCAGATGGTGTGATGGATGTCGCCGGTGATCGGCCGCAGATAGTGAGGCACCGAAAGGACAGCCAGCGCGATGACGATCAGGTAGTCGAGCAGGATGACCCAGCCGGCCACGAAGGCGATCAGCTCGTTGAAGGCGTGGCGGGCGAATGAGGATGAACCGCCCCGTTCCCGCAGCATCGCGCTGCCTTCGAAGTAGGTGAATATCGTGATGACGAAGAGGGTTCCCGTGGCGACGAAGATCAGGGGCGTGAGCCCGAGCCCGCGTTTGGCCACCACGCCCAGTGAGAAGTAGATCGAGAAGCCGACCGCCGCGTAGGTGACGATCAGCAGCCAGAGGGCCCCCGACTGCGGGGCCTTCTCGGGGATCTTCACGTCCCTCATCTTCACTCCGACTCACCCTCGTCCCGGGCCACCTTGCGTTGGACCACGTAGCGACCGACCCCGACGCCGATGAAAGCCAGGCCGATCAGGAAACCGACCGACAGCGGGCCGCCTCCACGGACGACGGTCATGACCAGGATCACCGCCCCGATCGCCGCGTAGACAGCCGAGAAGGCCCGGATCGAGCGATCGTAGGCACCGCCTCGCCTCACGCCGTCACCGGTATGAGAGCCTGATGGTTTTCACTGGACCCGGGGTCTTCCGAGACGACGATGACCCGGCAGGGCCGTTCCCTGAGGAGGGTCTCGAGGGTCTTGCCGTATTGGGGGATGCCGCGACGGGAACGAAGGCCGATCACGATCGCGGCCGCGTTGGAGGCCCGGGCCTGACGGGCCAGGAAGTAGCCCTCCTGCCCGGGCCTGACCCTTTCCACCCGGCCCGACACCCGCAAGCCGGCGATCAGCTTGGCTCGTTCGATCTTGCTCTGGGCTTCCTTCTCCTCTTCGACCATCGATCCGTCCAGCGGCAGGTGGGTCGGCACCGTGAGCAGGGCCGCGATGTGGATGCCGCGGCGTCGGTCCGAGGTCAGCTTGGCCGCGGTGGCCATCACCTCCTCGGAGAAGGGCTGATCGGCCGGGAAGGCGACGATCACCGACTTGTACTCGATCTCCTCCACCCCGAGCGGCTCTGGCAGCAGCACCTTCACGGTGCCGGTCAGGGGCAGCTCCTGGTGGCGGCGGTACACGAAGTACCCGACCAGCCCCAGGGCCAGCCATACCATTCCCACCGCCAGCGTGATCGGATTGAGGGCCATCACCACCACCCAGGCGCTGAACGTTCCGAGGCCGCCGAGAACCGCCGTGATCGGGATCAGCGAGCCACGGAAGCGGAAGTTGCCCCGGGGCATCCAGTCCCGTTTCTTGTCCGGCTGCTTCTGACGTAATCGGATGACCGCCGCGTGCGCGATCGTGAACGACAGCATCGCGCCGAACGAGTACATGGTCGCGAGGAAAGAAGCCTGGCCCGGCAGCAGCGTGATGATCGCCAGCACCGCGAAGAAGATGATCGCGATGTAAGGCGTGCGGTAGGTCGGGTGGATCTGCCGGATCACCTCCGGCAGCTGCCGGTACTGACCCATCGAGTAGCTGAGCCTCGAGACCCCGATCAGTCCGGCGTTCGTGGCGATCACCAGGATGACCGCGGCCAGCACACCGACGTAGATCCTCAGGATGTTCGTCAGGCCCTCCGTCAACCCCAGGTTCTCGACTATGCCGAGAATCGGATCGTCGGCGAACTTCGTGCCCAGCTCGGTGACGTACTGCCCGCCGTCCAGATGAACGGGCATCGCCGAAAGCGCGACGATCGGGATGAACAGGTAGAGCGCCAGAACCGCGATGACGACCAGGGCCACGCCCTGAGGCACCGACCGGGCCGCGTCCTTGGCCTCCTCGGACATGTTCGAGATCGTCTCGATGCCGGTGTAGGCGATCATCCCGACCCCGATGCCGAGCGCGAAGTCGGACCAGCTGGGAGCGACACCGAGGTGGACGTTCGAGACGAGCGTATCCGCGTTGAAGACCAAGAACATGCCGATCCCGACCAGGATGACCTGGGTCGCGAGGTCGGCCACGGCGAGGATGATGTTGAGCCGGGCCGATTCCTGCCCGCCTCTGACGTTCAGCCAGGCCAGGAAGACGATCACGGCGGCGCCGCCGATGATGTCGCCCGGGGCATGGCCGAGCGCCGGCCAGAACACGGCCAGGTAGTGGGGCACGAAATAGGCCGAGATCGCGACCGTGATCGTGTAGTTCAGCATCTGCGCCCAGGCGGCGATGAAGCTGACCAGCTCGTTGAAGGCATGACGGCCGAAGGAGGACGAGCCCCCGGCCTCCGGGTACATCACGGTCGCTTCGGCGTAGGTCGCGGCAGTGGCGACGAAGATCAGCCCGGCGATCATGAAGGCGACCGGGGTCAGACCGAGAGCGAAGGCCGCGGTGACGCCCAGGGCGTAGTAAATCGACGAACCGACGTTGCCGTAGGCGGCGGCGAAGAGGGCGCCCGCGCCATAGATCCGGCTCAGGCTCTGGTCGCGCGGGATTCGTTCAGCCAACGCGCATCAGCTCAGCCGGTGCCGGCGGCGGACCTTCCCCAGGCCCACTCGAGCACTACCTTCAGCGATCCGTCAGGAGCCGTGTCAACCGTGATCGGTACCGGCATCGACCCGCGCATCTCGCCGATCAGGTCTCCCCCGTCTTCGACCTCGAGCACGAAAGTCGCCTGATCGTTCGACCGCTCGACCGAAACCACCTTGCGCACGGTCGGCAATCCCCGCAGCGCCGTCTCGGCCACCGCCGCCATCGCCAGCTCCGGCAGTGGCGAGACGCTGACTCTTATCTCTCCGACCGAATCGCTCGCGGCGGGAACTTGCGCCGGGGCCACTGGAACGACCGCCGGCGGCGCCAGCCTCTCGACCGCGGCCACGAGCTCCTTCACTCGATCGGCGAGGGTCTGGACTTCTAGGCTGACCCGGCCCACCGAGGCGCGGAGGTCGTCGATGTCGGAGGAATCCGTCTGTCCGGAATCTGAGCCCACTCCCTCATTCTAACTACACCTCATCCGGTCTCCGCCGGATGGCAAGAGAAAGACGACCGGCTAAGAGGGGCTGTAGACCTGGGCTGAGATCACGCACCAGTTGTTGTCCGCAACGGGGTCGTTCACCTTCCAGCGCGAGGAGACCATGATGCGATCGCCGTTGTCCAACTGGACGAACAGCATGCCGTTGTTGGGCAGGCGCATGATCAACGGCCCGGCGGCCTGGTTGGCCTTGAAGTCCTCGGAGCCTTCCCGGGTGTAGACGCTGCCCCCTATGCCTGCTGAATCGACGATCAGGCGTCGATATCCGTTCGGCCCCGCCTGACAGACGGCCTGGACGTTGCCGAGCCCCGGGAAGTCGATGGCGCTGGAAGTGTTGGCCGGGGTCGCGTTGGCTTCACCCCGCCAGACGATCTGGACCGAGCGGGCCAGAGGATCGGTGATCTCATCGGTCTGTGTGCGGAAGGTGGCCTGGACGTGGCACTTCGAGCTCCTCGGGCTGTTGAAGTCCCAGACCCAGCTCAGATCGAAGGTGGTCGGTGGCGCCAGGCTGGTGCCGCCCGGCCCGTCGAGCGGCCCGCGATCGGAGATGATCCCTTGGAAGGTGCCGGTCGAGTTCTTCTCGGCGGGGGTGAACTTGTTCATGCCCTCGCGGAAATCCGGACCGGTGCCAGTCGCATACTTCGCTTCGCGCAGGGCCTTTTCGCTCCAGGAGCCCCAGTTCTTGTAGGTCCAGGTCATCATCGCCGCCTCGCGGCCGGAGTTCGACGGGTAGAAACGCACCCACTGCTGGTCCGGGCTGCAGACGATCTCGCCGTATCCGATGCCGGGAGCGATGAAACCACCGACCTGACGGCCTTCCCAGTTGCCCTTCGCCCAGTCGACGACGACCTTCTGGGTCAGCTGGCCGGTGGTGGCGACCGGCTTGGCGTTGCCGCCACCCTTGGAGAATTCCCAGGACTGGACCGAGGTCTGGTAATCGCCGGTGGCGTTGTCGACACCGGTCAGGCGGACCCGGTACTTGCGGGCCTTGAGCTTGCCCTCGATCGGCAACTCGACCAGGATCTGCTTGGTGCCGATGGACGGGACGACGGTCTGGCTGACCACTCCGCCCCCCGGTCCGATCAGGGAAACGCGGGTCTTGCCCACCTGAGTCCGGCTGACCGGCCGCAGGATGAAGCGAACGCTGCCGACGTTGTCCCCGATCCTGGTGCTGAGCGGGATCGCCTTCAAGCCGAGGGTCGCGCTGATGAAGCGCCAGTGGCGCTGCTTCTTGACCGGGCGGCTGCATCCGGCTTTGCGTGACACGACCGAGACGGTGTACCGGCCAGCCTGCATCCGGTTCAAGACCTTCATGCGGACCAAGGTCGTCCGGCCGCGCGCCATGCCCTTGCTGCTCTCGCCGACGACTCGACCCTTCGCATAGGTGACGTTGCCATGCTTGACCTTGACCTGGAAACCGAAGATCTTGGGGCTTTTCGGATTCAGGTAGATCCAGGCGTAGCCGTCTTCGAGCAGCCCGGTCGGGTCATGGGTGCTCATCTTGATGTTGATCGGCAGGGTCGAGCAGGGACCTTTGGCCCGGTGCTGCTTCTTCGCCGCGTTCGAGGCAGCGGGCATCGCCGCCAGTGAGAGGCCCAGAACGATGAGAACGAGAGATGCAGCTATACGCCGAAACACTGGAATCATGATCTCACCCCGTACTAAACCTTCATTCAAGGCCAAGTAGCGGCGAAAGCTATTCGCCAGCAGTGCCGGTACCGTCGGTCGTGCCCGAGCTGCCAGAGCCGCCCGAATTGCCGGTGCCCGATCCGCTGCCCGACTCGTAGAAGATGATGTCCGGCTCCGAGCTTCCGTTCAACCATGCCTGCTCCGTCGCCTGGGTCTCATCCGGCAGCGGAACCAAGGCGGCATTCTCAGCCAGACTCTGAGACCGCGAGAGGCTCTGGGTGAGGAAGTCGTTGATGTCCGGGTCCTTCATGTTCTTGTAGTTGATCGTCAGCAGCAGCTGACGGGCCAACGGGTAGGTCGCGTTGGTCACGGTGGCCTGCGACGGGAAGACGCATTCCGGATGCTCGAAATCGTTCGAAGCGCTGACCTCCATCGGGCGCAGCTGCTCCTCGAACGCCTCGTAGTAGGAGAATCGGAACAGCCCCAGGGTGCCCCTGACCTCGGCCAGGCGGCGCAAGGCGGCCTGGTTGGCCTGGTTGTAACGACGGGCGGCGGGAAGAGACTTCTGGAGATTTTCGAGGTTCTTCTCCGCCTTGGCCAGGTTGGCACGATCACGGGCCTGATCGGCCGGCGGGCGCTCGTCGGCGATGCCCTTCGCCACCTCGGCCCGGGCGTCACGCACGGCCCGCCGATTCTCGGCCAATGAATCGAGGATGTCCTCGTAGACCTGACGCGAACGTTCAAGCTGAGCCGCGGCGCGGAAGTCCCGGTTGCTGCCGACCACGGTCCGGCGCACGCCGGCATCGGTCGGAAATGCCTGGTAATCGCTGCGGAAGTCGAGCATCGTCGGCTCCGGGGCTCCCAGCACGTACTGACCGAAGAATCCGAAGGTGTTCGAGTCTTCGTCCGGGCCGGCGACCTTCAGGCGCGGCTCGTTCGCGTCTCCGCCTAGGTCGTGGCCATAACCGACCTGGCTCCAACTGTTGATGGTCGACCCCGCCCGGAACATGTCCCGCACTTCCTGGAAGGAGAGGCAGTCCGTTCCGACATCGGTCTCGTTCTTGATCGCCAGAACGACCGCATCGGAGGCGACCTGGAACTGAACGGGTTGAATGCCGTTGGCAATGCACTCGTTGTACTCCGAAGCCGAGATCGGCCGAGCCGAGTCGACGATGTCGGACTGGCCGGAGCAGAACTGCTGGAAAGCCTGGTTCTCGCTCTCGTCGGTCACCTCGATGTTGGCGGTGCCGCCGGCCCTGTCGTACTGCTGGACCAGCTTCGGGGTGAGCGAGCCCTGGGTCTTGCCGTTGATCCGGATCGTTCCCGCGACCCGCGGAGTCGGCTTGGCCTGCTCACTCGTCGCCGTGCCCGACGACGGCGGCACGTACCTGGCCGACGCACCGGCATGCCCGGCCGACTCGGGGGCCTGATCCGGGTTGACGCCACAGCCGGCGACCAGCAGGGCCAGGATGACCGAGGCGCCGGCGAAGGCTCCCGCCTTTCTCTTCAAAGGCTGTTTCACTGGCCACCTCCCACCGTGTTGCCGGCGGCCGCACTGCCGGACTGGACCTGCGAATTGACTCCCCCGGTCTCCGGACCTTCCAGCCCGACCTTGCTGAGCGGCGGATCCTTGTAGATCTGGGGCAGGGCGATGACTTCAAAGTCGGAGAGTGTGAGCCAGGAGAGCTCGCTGCCACGGAGGATCTTCGACGAGGTCCCGAGCGGCGCGTAAAGGCTGGGCACCGCCGAGCGGTCGACCACGATCGCACCGTAGGTCCTGAGCGCGGTGAGGATCGCATCGGCCGATCGGCGACGCTGACCCTTGAGCGCCTGCAGCTGCTTCTCGTTCACCCGGACATCGGCCCGCAGACGGAGCCGTGCGCCGGCGGGCAGCGACTCGTTGTTGCCGACGCCGTCGGTGACCGAGGCAGGCTGGACGAAGTTGCGGCGGGCCAATCCGGGCACCGAGATCGCCAGTGCGTGGTTGATCTGGCCCCGCTCGAGCTCATCCGGGCCGATCACTCCGGCAAACAGCGGAAGCCCCGAACCACGGGCACCGACCGCCCGTTCCGGATCGACGCTCACCGGCTTGCTGAAACCAGGCCCGTCCAGCGTCCAGGCCTTGCCGAACTGGTACGAGATGGTTCCATCACCCTCGCGACGGGCGCGCCAGAAGTCGTAGCCCATCCCGTTCTCGCGGTCGATCACGCTGAGCCAGCCGTCGTAACGGGGATCCGGGGTCGTGTTGGCCGGAACCGAAAGGGACGACGGAACCTTGGGATCGGGAGAGCTGCACTTCGACTGGCGACAGACGAACTTGGTCGGCACCGAGTCTTCGGTGTTCGCGGCCACGATCAGTGGCGCCCATGCCTCGCTGTTGACGAAGAGACCGTCGTCGACGATCTGCCGATTGAAGGTCTTGAATCCCTCCACGCCCGGCTGCTCCCAGACGGCCCGGCGCTCGGTCGCCAGTTCCAGCATGCGATCCGAGTTGCCGGCGACGGGAAGGCCCACGGCCGTCGTGTTCCAGGGGCTGTCAGCCGAGAAAAGACGTCCGTTGGCGACCGGGTCGGAGCTGGCGGTCACGGCTGAGCCCGTCCCCGGGACCGTCTGGCCGGTGGTCGCGTCGGCGGTGGCCGTATCCCCGGTCGCACCGGTCGCGCCGGACTGGGCCTGAGACGAATCGCTGCCCGACTTCTTGCCAGCCTCGTCGTTCGAACCGCAGGCGGTGACCAGCAGTCCTAGCAGGGCCGTGAAGGCGATCACGAGGATCCAACGCTGCATGTTGCGCTGACGCACTACTCACCCTCCAGGGCGGGAGCCGATGAAGATCCGTTGTTCGGTTCGACCGTGCTGGGCGCGGTGCCGGTGGCCGGCGAAGGCGAGGTCGGAGTGACCGTCGCCGCGGACGGGGTGGTCAGACCAGGCCCGTTGGGATTGACCGGAGTGGTCGGCGTGACCGGATTGGGCTCGGTTCGCGGCGTGCTGGTGCCGGACTCGCTGTTGCTGTCCGGCGGCTTGGTCGCCGCGACCTTGACCAGGACGTACCGGGCGGTGCGGAAGACCGGCTCCATGCCGGCGACGCCGCCCTGGACCGCGGTGGGCCACTTCTTGGCGATCTGATCTCCGGCTCGACTGGTGGTAATCAGCATGTAGTTGACCTCGCCGAAGGGATCGTCGACGGTGGCCTGCCAGTCGTCCTCGCCCTTGTCGACGCGGTCGTAGAAGTTCTGGGGCCGGCCCGAGGTGATCATGACTCCGTAGCTGAAGTTCTGGTCGACCAGGATCGACTGTTTCTCCTGCGGGATCTGGTTGTTGATGTAGTTGGCCATCGCCAGCTCAGGGTCGATCCCGACCGTGTAGCCGCCAAGTGACTTGGTGCCCTCCTGCGAGCCCCCGCCGTCGACCCAGCGAGTGAAGGCCTGGGCCTGATTCTGGAAGCGGTAGTTCTGCATCGCATGCCAGCTCAGGGGGATGGCGGCGATGAGTCCGACCGCGATTATGACCCCGGCAATCGTGCCCCAACCGCCCCGGCCGAACCAGGCGACGGTGGCGATCGCGAAGATGGCCAGCGGCACTCCGTAGGTCAGGTCGAGCAGATTCGCCTGATCGGCCGAGACCGCCCGGATGACGGGAGCGGCGGCGATGAAGATTCCGATCACCAACAGCCCCCAGCCCATGCCGTCCTTCTTGAGGAAGCCACCGACCACGGCAAGGATCGCCGCGACGAAAGCCAGGGGAGCGATGCCAAGGGTCACCTCGAAGAGGTCGCCGAGACTGCCCGAAAGATCGGTAGTGATCGACTGCAGCACGCCGGTCGTGTTGACCTGGATCACGCCGTCCTGGGCGGTGACCCATTCGAACGGGTTGCCCAGCAGGACCCAGTTCATCAAGCACCAGAAGAGCAGCGCGTATGCCATCGGCGTCAGGAAGAGGAGCAGCGTCGAGCGCACCTTCAACCCGTCGTCCCTCTTACGGGCGCTGACGATCATGAGGGCTATCGCGATTCCCACCCCGACGAGGATGAATCCGTAGTCGACCATCACCGCAAGGCCGATCGCCAACCCGGCCGCGGCGAGGTGACGTGTCTTGTCGTCGATCGACCACGAGATCAGCGAGGTAAGCGCGATGCCGAGGAGGAACATCCCGATCGTGTCCGGCACTCCGTTGCCGGCGTAGTAGATGAACATCGGGTTGAGGCCGAAGAGGACCAGAAGGACGATGCGGAAGACGAGGTTGATGTCACAGACCCGCATGAGCGAGTTGAGCGAGGCCATCAGCAGACCCGCCGCGATCGCGCTCAGGACCGGCAGGGCGACCAGCGAGGTCGCGACCGGCTTGACGATGGAAAGCGGCATGTACAGGATCGAGCCGAAGGTGGCTGCGTCCAGACCGATGGCCGCCAGGCGCGGCGGGTCGTTCCAGAGGACCATGTACGCCTCGTTGAGATGCTCGAGGGAGACGAAATCGACGATGTGCCCCTTGGTCAGCATGAAGTAGCCGACGACGCCGTAGACGATCGCGAAGAACGCGAAGATCAGGCCGCTTTCCCAGCCGGCCCGCGGGGCATCGGAGCTGAACGGGCGCGGTTCCGGCGGGACCTCCCTGATGTGAGCCCGGACCTCGGGGTCCACGTAGTCGCGGTTCATCCGATGAGTCGTAGTCCGCTCGATCACTTCTACGTTGCCGTTTCCTGCGGCTGAACGCTTGACGTAGGCGTTGTCTTCAGCCATCAGGCACTGACCTTCTTGGGCGTCGTCGCGTGGGCGCCCTGGGCGCCGCCCCTGAGGTCAAGGCCGTGTTCGGTCTTCTCCCAGTAGAACGGGTTGGTCAGGAGCTGGCCGAAGCCCTTCCAGGCGGCGACCGACATCAGGCCCCAGTAGAAGGGCAGGAAGAGCGCGTACGGGGCAAGCTTGTAGTCGCCGCGGCGAACCGAAGCGGCCAGACCGAGATAGACGAAGACGAAGTTCCCGAAGAAGAGCTGCGCCGCAGCCAGGAAGTACACCCAGCCCGGGAAGAAATCCTCGATGATGCCGAGCTGAGTCAGAGCGAAGACCGTGGTCAGGAACCAGAAGATCGGGTTGATCAGGAAGCAGAAGGTGCCACCGATCAGCAGCTGGAACGACAGGAATCCCTTGAGGCCTACGTTGGAGAGGAAGCGGAACGGGTTCCGCATGTAGACCAGCCACGTCTGCAGGTAGCCCTTGATCCAGCGGGAACGCTGGCGGATCCAGTTCGGGACGCTGGTGTTCGCCTCCTCGTAGGTGGTCGAATCCATCATCGTGGTGCGGTATCCGGCCTGGTGGAGGCGCACGCCGAGATCGGCGTCCTCGGTCACGTTGTACGGGTCCCAGCCCCCCACTTCAACCAGTTCGTCGCGCTTGATGTGGTTCGAGGTGCCGCCCAGCGGGATCGGGTCGCGGCGGGCGTCGAGGCCCGGCAGGACCAGGTCGAAGAGCATCGAGTATTCGATCGAGAACCAGCGGGTGAGGATGTTCGTCTGCTGGTTGAAGAAGTTGAGCTTCGACTGGATGCATACGATCGACTCGTCGACGTTGTTGAACATGTGGACGGCCTTCTTCAGCTGCAGCGGGTCAGGCCGGTCCTCGGCGTCATAGATGACGACGTACTCGCCCTTCGCGCCGAGCAGACCGAAGTTGCAGGCCTTGGGCTTGGTCTGCGGATGCGACGGCGGCACCACGATCGCGTTGAAATGCGGCGGCAGGTCGAGGTCCATGATCGCCTGGATCGTCTCGTCGTCGTCTTCCTCGCAGAGCAGGCGCACGTCGAGCTTGGTCTTCGGATAGTCGAGCGACTCGATGCCGGCGACCAGGTAGGGGATGACCGCGGCCTCGCGGAACACCGGCACCAGCACGGTGTAGACGGGCAGGGTGCGCTCGTCCATCGCGGCCAGGGTCGCCTCGTCCGTATCGACCAGGTAACGGTGGCCGAGCGCGGCGTAGCCGGCGATCAGCTTGTAGGCAGAAGTGAGCGTGTAGAAGATCGCGAGCAGGGCGAAAAGGGTCGCCATGGTCGGAATCGGCTTCCAGATGAGGAAGCCGAGGAAGACCAGTGCCAGGAGCACGATGAAGAACTTCTGGCCGCCGCTCAGTACCTGGTGAGCCGAGCTGTCGGGGAACTTCTCGCGCAGACCGAGCGTGGCGGTCTCCGTGTAGCGCTCGCGGTTGATTGCCCGCTGCAGCCTCGAAACATCGTTTCGGGTGGCCAGGAACTGCTGGACCTTACGTCCCGTGTAGCTCTCTACCTCGGCCTCGCCCTTGTCCAGCCGGTCGGCGACCGCCAGATAG
>Ga0153956_1002507_pt1 | contig 13363 bp, 16 predicted proteins | sample TSFL040MetaG_FD_104704 | JGI IMG/M metagenome (GOLD analysis project Ga0153956, IMG submission 104704) | Attine ant fungus gardens microbial communities from Florida, USA - TSFL040 MetaG | ecosystem: Host-associated > Fungi > Mycelium > Unclassified | place: USA: Florida, Wekiwa Springs... | reverse complement strand
GCGCCAACGCCGAACTGCTCAGCAGCGAGGCCAGTTCAGGCGATCCCGGTGCCGGAACACAGACCCAGGAGACTAAACAGGAAGCAAAACTGCTGCGCGGCCAGCGCGATGCCCTGCAGGCGGAACTGGCCGGCACGCGCAGCCGGGAACAGGCGGCTCCCGCCCGTGGCAAGGCGGAACTCAAGGCCAAGGGCGCCGAACTGCAGGGCGAGCTCGACATGCTGAACGCCCGGCTCAATCTGATCGACATGATGTCGACGTTCGTGAGCCAGAACAATTCGCGCATGGCGGGCGCCAATGCCCTGAAGGCGCACATCGACGCCATCGCGGCTTCGGTGCCCGGACTCGGGGCCCAGTCACCGGCGGCCCTCACCCCGGCAGGCGCGGCGGCGGCCAAACCCGCACCGGCACCGCTCACCGGCGAAACACAGAACCCAAACCCGATGCAGGCGTCACTGGTGAGCCTGGCCCGCAACGTCTTCGGCCTGGCCCGCAAGGCCAACACCATCGAAGCCATCGACGCGAAGACCGCCGCCCTGCAGCAGCTGTTCACCACCGTGCGCAACGCGCCGCTCGCACGCCTGAAGGCCATGTCGCAGCAGAGCGAGACCCTGGCCCGGCGCGCCGACGGCGCGCCCGACGACCAGCTGAAGGACGTCCGCAACCAGCTCGACACCCTGGCCTGGCTGTTCCAGCAAACCTCGGCGACGCTGGTACCCGTCATCAAGGCCGGCGTGCTGCTGGAACAATACCGCCGCAACCTCGACAGCTGGCGCCAGGCCACCGAGAAGCAGTACCACGATGCCTGGCGCCTGCTGCTGATCCGCACGGGCGTGGTGGCAGGCCTGCTGCTGCTGGTGTTCGCGGGTGGCGAGGTCTGGCGCCGCATGGTGCTGCGTTACACCCCCGAACTGCGCCGCCGGCAGCAATTGCTGCTGGTGCGCAAGCTCACCCTCGGCATCGTCGTGATCATCATCCTGGGCCTGACGCTGTTCAGCGAGATGAGCTCCTTTGCCACCTTTGCCGGACTGCTCACCGCCGGCGTCGCGGTGGCCCTGCAAAGCGTGCTGACCTGCATCGTCGGTTACTTCCTGCTGATCGGGAAGTACGGCCTGCGCGTGGGCGATCGGGTGCAGATCGGCGGCGTGGCCGGCGAGATCATCGACCTTGGCATGATCCGACTGCATCTGATGGAGTTCGGGCCCGACGGGCGCATCGGCGCCACCGGCCGCGTGGTGGCCTTCCCGAACTCCATCGTGTTCCAGGCCACCGGCGGACTGTTCCGCCAGATCCCCGGCGTCAGCCTGGTGTGGCACGAAGTCACCCTGCCGCTGCCCGCCGGCCGCGACTACGCGACGATCAAGAGCCAACTTCTGTCACAGCTGGAAACCGCCATGCACGACTACCGGGACGCCATCCGGGAACAGAGCCGCCAGATCGAACAGAGCACGGCCTCGGCTTCCGTCCCGGCGCCTGAACCCCAGGTCCAGCTGCGCCTGACCGCGGGCGACGCCCATGTGGTCGTCCGCTATCCCGTGCAGCTGGAGCGCGCGGCCGAGATCGACGAAAAGGTCTCCCAGGTGATCCGCGCGGTCATCAACCAACCGGCGGCATAGCCGGGTGGCCAGGGGCGGAGCCGTCAAGGGGTGCGCTGAGGCACGGGTACGGCTAAACTGCGCGCCGCGCCCCCGTAGCTCAGTGGATAGAGCGACCGCCTCCTAAGCGGTAGGTCGTCGGTTCAACTCCGGCCGGGGGCACCAGAACCCTGCCCGAACGTGTCCGAAGGTGTCCGACAATCGATAGTAACTTATTGATTTATCGGGAACAGACTTCCCGGGCGTGTCCGGGGCTGATCGTTGACAGCGGAGCCGCTGCCGGGGTAACAAGCGGGGTAACTGCCCAGCCCGAAAAGGTGTTACCCCGCCATACCGCTGAACCTTCTGACCGAAACGACGATCAAGAACGCCAGACCGCGGGCGAAGCCCGTGAAATTGTTCGACGGCGGCGGCCTGTTCCTGTTGGTCCACCCCAAGGGTGGCCGCTGGTGGCGCTTCAAGTACGTTCACGGCGGCCGTGAACAGCTGATCTCCTTCGGCACCTATCCCGACGTGACATTGAGGCGCGCGCGGGAGAAGCGGGACGAGGCGCGGCGCCAGGTGGCCGACGGCATCAATCCCAGCTTCATGCGCCAGATCGCCAAGGAAGCGCAGGCGGACACCTTCAAGGCCCTGGCGCTGGAATGGCTGGGCAAGCAGCACTTCGCGCCGGCCACGCTTGAAAAGGCTCGGTGGACCTTCGATGACCTGATCTTCCCCGACATCGGCAATCGCCCGGTGCGCGAGCTGACGGCGCCCGAGGTACTGGAAATGCTCCGTCGGCTGGAGAAACGCGGCAAGCATGAGACGGCACATCGGACAAAGCAGCGCGTCGGTCAGGTGCTGCGCTACGCCATCGCCACCGGGCGGGCTGACCGAGACGTGACCGCCGATCTGCGCGGCGCGCTGACGCCGGTCAAGGTGACGAACCACGCGGCCATTACGGACCCGGTAGGCGTGGGCGGCCTGCTGCGCGCCATCGACGCCTACCGCGGCCAGCCGGTCACAGAAGCGGCCCTGCGCCTGGCGCCGCTGGTATTCGTCCGGCCGGGCGAGCTGCGCGCGGCACAGTGGTCGGAATTCAACCTGGCCGGCGTTGAATGGCGCATCCCGGCCGAGCGGATGAAAATGAAGGAACTGCATATCGTCCCCCTCGCCCGGCAGGCCGTGGAAATCCTGACGGAGCTGCGGCCGCTGACGGGGCCGGAGGGCTTCGTATTCCCCTGCCTGCGCGACCCCAATCGACCGATGAGCGAAGTCGCGCTGACGGCGGCCTTGCGCCGCATGGGCTACACCGGCGAGGAAATGACCTGGCACGGCTTCCGGACTATCGCCAGCACCCTCCTGAATGAACAGGGATGGCATCCGGACCTCATCGAGCTGCAGCTCGCACACGCGGAACGTAATCAGGTCCGCGCCGCCTACAACAAGGCGCAGCGCCTTCCTGAGCGCCGGAAGATGATGCAGGCATGGGCTGACTATCTCGCAACCCTGCGCAATGCCGAGCGAGCGCAAGCGGCCTAACTACCGTGTTCGCTGGTGTCCAAATAAATCGTATTGAAATCGCCTGAATCTGCTTATATCTTGATTCTGCGCTGTTGGCGGCGCTGTGATCCTCGGGCCGATTGAGTAGGCCCCTTGATCTGAGCGCTGCCTGAATCTGACAGCGCTGCAGCCGGGAAGCAGACCCGGTGAGCTGGCCGGACTGTGCGCCCGGTGCGATGTCCGCACCGAGAAAAAGGGCCGCTATATCGTCATCGGCAAGATCCGCGGCAAGCGCCGCAAGGCCGAAACCATCCTGTCGCGCGATGCCGTGGTATTGGACATGGACTTCGGCCCCAGGGACTGGCTCGCCGTGGCGCGCGAGTCCTGGCGCGACCTCGAATTCATCGCCTATACGACCTTCAGCCACAAACCAGGGGCGCCCAAGGTGCGCTTCATTTTCCCGCTGACGCGGCCCGCGGCACCGGATGAATATGGCCTCATCGGTCGCCGGATTGCGCTTCGCTTCGGTATCGAGGGCTTGGAGGCATTCGATTCGGTGTCCTACAACCCGGTGCAGGCAATGTTCCTGCCGGCCCGGCCTACCGACGACGCCGAGTTCATCAGCGAGCATCATCCCGGCGCGTGGATCGAGCCGGACGCCACCCTGGCCGAATACGGGCCGGGGCTGGCATGGCGTGACATCAGCAATTGGCCGCTGTCGCCCCGCGAGACGCGGCCCCATGGCGGCGGTAAGGGTGAAGATCCCCGCAGTAAGCCGGGCATCATCGGCGCTGTATGCCGCGCTTACAGCTGTCGCGACATCATCGACCGGCACCTGTCGCACCTGTTCCACCCGAGCGAGACCGACCCGAATCGGTATCATTTAATCGGCCACTGCAAGCCACGGCGGGGCTTGAACTTGGATTAATCCTGATCGGAGCGAACCGTGCCAACAATCATCATTGTGACCATCCTCGCAGCGCTGCTGTCCTACGCACTGCGCCCACGTCCGCCGACCCCGCAGCCAGTCACGCTGAACAATGTCGGCGTGCCCACCATCGCGCAGGGTACGCCGGTGCCGGTTATCTTCGGCGATTGCTGGGTCAGTCAGTGGGCAGTGTTGTGGTACGGCGATCTTTCAACGACCCCCATCAAGGCGAGTGGGGGCAAGAAGTGACTGTTACCGCGGGTTTGCTGGTGGGCCTGGCCGTCGTCTGCATCTTCGAGGGCCTGCGCCCATTGGTGGCACCGAGACTGGCCGCCCGCACTTGGGCGCGGCTCGCGCTGGCGCAGCCCGTTGCCATCCGGATCGCCGGCTTCATCAGCGTTACCGTCGGGATCGTGCTGCTAATTCTGAGCAGGTCCGCATAATGGATACGCCAGTCCGGCAGAGATTCATTTTCCTCGTCCGCTGGTCCTATGACAGCGGGCGGACCATCACAGGGCAGCACCGCGCTGATGGCTTCAATGAGCAAGAGGCCCGGGCGCAGCTGCAGCCCGAGGCCGAGCGGCACGGCCGCATGAAAGGATCGCCCTCCGGTGAGCAGCTTGTCGCATTAGCCATGGAACTGGTGAGGGTGACATCGGTCGATGAACCACAGTACGGCATGAGACTGCTGGACACGGAATATCGGATTAAGCGAGGTCTACCGCTCGGCCGGCAGGCGCTGAACGGTGTTGTGTAACCTGAGCTGTGCGTGCTAAGGTGCTTGAAAATTCTAAAAATGTGCGGCGCGTCCATCTTCTCGGGGTGCTCTCAACCCTAGACTTTTGGCCCAGCACATCAGGGAGCATTCGGGCACACGCGGTCATGGCAAATCCGACACCCTTCGATCCGACTACGGCCACGCATGTGCCCGTCACCGGAAAGACACCCAAACAGTTAAAATACGCGCCAGACTTCAAGGGCATTACGGGATGTCCATTCAAGGCACAGGCGGCCTTCGGCGAGTTCAGCTATCGCATAGTGCATGGCAAAAAGGATCATCCGGATAATTTTCGTCCGGCGGCCATTCTGTTTCCAGACCGCTTCGCAGACGAAGCTGATGAGACTAGGTGCCAGTCGTGGGCGCTGTCGATGTTCGAGACCCTCGATCAGCTGAAAGCTCACTTCAAGAAGATGACGAAACGCGTTCCAAATTGGGGGAAGTTGGCTGGTGACCATTCCACGCGCCTGAAGATCGGCGCCTCGCACGGCCAGCGCACTGACGCCAATTACAACGGGCACTTCTCGTTTCATGAGTACGCCGATTGCGACCTCGCGGCCGCGGCAGACGACCCGAGTCCAATCGTATGAAGCGGATTGAAAGTCCGAAGTTGCGGACAGAACTGCTTAACGCGCACCATTACGTGTGCGCGTTGATCCACGCTGATTTTCCTGTGTTGGCCCTATACACGGACGGCCGGCAGAATTGGATGTACCTTTGGTGCGATATCGAGTCCAAGAGTCGCCACCGATTCTTGCTTTTCACCGTGCCTCGAAAATCGCTCGATGAGTACCTGAGGCAGCACAAGGATCTGCGCACGCTGATTGACGAAGCAAAGCCTGTATGGCTGCTAGAGGAATTGCGGACCCCTCCCATCAAGAGAGGCGAGAAGCCGCGGATCACTCGGCACCTATGGAACGTCTCCGGCCTCAACGAAGTGCAAGAGTATCTTCCGACGACCGATTCCCTGTTTGACCCGGACTTGGCGCCCGACGTTGATCTGAAGGAGGAGTTACTTCCGGAGCGATTCGACGTACCGATTACGGGCACATGGTTTGGCGGCGACTTCGCCCAATTATTCAAACGGTACGAGCGAATTTACGCGTTCTTCTACGCCACACGACCGCGCTTCGTTCGCACGATCAATACGACCCTTCATCGCGTTCTTAGGGCACCGTGGACAGGTGGATTTAGCAGGGTCAATCTTTATAGCCGACTTGCCGAGGTGCTGCCCGCGCAGCACGCACTGCGCGTAGCAGAATTGAGCTTTGCAAGTCCTGGCGATGTCAAATTCGAGGCCATTCCATCAATTGGCGAGAGCATCCAACAGACGGTCCTGAACTATCTGCAGCATGCCGACGACATCGACAGTGCGGCGCAGGTTATCCAGCGTGCGTTGCGGTCTGCGGACCTGAATAGAACGAACCTTTCCGCTTTGAAGGATGGCAGCATTCCGCTGACGCTGAAGCAGCGCAGCGAGGTCGATGAAGCGGTTAAGGCGATTACGTCTATGCTGGGCGTCGAGAAGGAATTTCTGACCCTTCACCAGCATGCACCGAATTCCGTTGTATACGCCAAAGCCGTTGTTTCATTCTCGCGGCAGATATACAAGCTGGGTCTGTTCCAGCAGCAAGGCATGCTCGATTTCCACGAGCCGAAGGCAAACTAGAGTCAGAAGGCAGCTATTACGTTTCTCGGCGTTGCCGCGGAGTTCTGCACGGGGCAGATCGCGGTGCCCTGACTCGATAGGCCGATTCAGGTGTCCGTCAGGACCATTACCCGGCCACCTTCCAAGCTCTCTACGCTGATGTTTTCAAAGCCGCGAAGTAAGGCGGCCAGCCCTGAACCGAAGTCGGTGTTGCTGAATTCGATGCGGACGCGCGTAGGGTGCTCGGCCAGTATCTCTGTGTCGGATACCACGCCAGCATCGGCCAATCGTTCGCGCCATTCCATTGCGGTCAGAGTATCGTCCATAACCCGATTCTGCCCGCAAGACATTGGGCAGGCCGTTGCCCCAGGTCACAATCCGGCCTTCGCGGCATGCTCCAGGGCCCAGCGTCTAAATCCCGGGTTCCTGCGCGGGAGAGCCCGCCTCCTCTTTTTGGGTCACTGCCTGCTTCAACAAAGTGACAATCGTCTGCACTGTGTCTTGTCCGGTAAGATCATCGGGTAGCCCTTCTAAAAGGTCGCGCGCGTTGAAGTCGGCTCGTGCTTGCGGGGCCAGCAGCACAATAAGCAAGAGCATGCCGAACGCACCCGAACAGAAGAGTTCGGGAGTTTTATTATCTTCAGGATCTGGTGCGGTCCATGTATCGCCTGAAGCGCTGACATCGACGTAGGTTTCCCTGAGTCTGAATTTCTGCAGTCCGCCGAGCAGTAGCGGCATCCATCGTTTGGTCGTGCCGTCACGGTTTTCCTTTGCAAGCGCCGCTGCGGCCCACGCGTTCAGGCGTTCGGTGGGATCGGACAGCTCTCCGGCCTTCAGCCGGCGCACGAATTCCACAAATTCTGGATGGTCGGCGAGCGTCTGTTGCTGCTGAGGCGTGAACTCTCCTAGTGCATTGCCTTTGAGAACCCCCTGCCACTCAGCCATCCAGCCCAGCGAGGCCAGCGTCTTGATAATCGCCATGAACGGGAAGGCCTGCATCATGTGACGCCTTGCTTTTGGGGTTGCCCCGGTTGCCAGCAAAAGGGTGAACTTGCCTGATTCCTCGATCGAGAGCACCGCCGATGCTGTCGCACTGGGAAACCGCTGCGCCTTGTAGTGCTGATCTGCTTCAAGCAGGTGCCGCACGGCATTGGCTGCGACGGCTTTCAGAGCGGCAGTGGATGCGACCTGTGGGGCGGCAGAAGATTTAGCCATGGACACAGACTCCGGCCTACTGGGGTCGATACCCTGGAATGTAGAGCAGGCCCAGCAAGGTTCAAGGAGCGGCCGCACCGGCGAGTATCAGTTACCGAAGATCAGACACAGCGCGACCACGCTGACGACGATCACGAGGCAGGCGCTCAGGAAGCCATGGCGCGCGGGCTGCGCCTGGCCGGGGCGCCGCGGCGCTGTGTGGCCGCCGTAAGACTCGCTGTAGCTGATGCCGGTGCCAGGGAACCCCAGCGTGGCGCGGCGCCGGCCGTGGGGCCCAAGGGTCAGCCAGGCGCCGCGGTGCCCGATACTGACGGACGTGCCCCTGGCGCCGAAGTTGAGCCGGACACCAGGCAGCACACGGACGCGACGGGAGAAGCGGAAGCCCATGGCGGAAAGTCTACCGCGGCCGTTGGGCGACAACCGGACCAGACTCACAGCCACCCGGGGCGGAGAATTTTTCTCGAAATTTCGACCGCTCCGGAATTGGCCCCCAGAACCGGAGTAACAGGTGGGGTAACTTTGTTACCCCGGCGCACGGGAAAACCTATAAAACGGCTCTGATTTCGCTAAATCAACTCCGGCCGGGGGCACCATTAATCAAGCACATACGGGTGCTGATTTTTCTGGCTGTCTAATATCAGCCCCAGTAAGGCCTCACTTTGTAACAGTGCAAAGCAGACCCTCACTAAGTAGTGTCGCCCAAGTGCCATTCCGGTCGAAATCAACAGCCAACCCGTTCTGGTCACTCTTGCGCCCGTCGGTCACACCAAGTCCGTGGGAAGTAAGATAGGTAGGAATATAATTTGGCGGGCCTAACTTGGCGATCTGAGTACAAAATGCCGCATGCTTGCGCGGATCGTCGTGCAAAGACATCACGGCAGTCTGAAATCCCTTTTTCTGTTCGTCAGTGAGTCCATCGGCAGTATTCATGATTAGGATGCTGATGCCGCCCGAGACAGTCTTATCGGTTATTCGTGCGCTGTCGAAACGACCATAGGCGCCCGCGACCGCGAACAGCGGTGCCGCCATATCGAACTGATTCCGATCCAAGCACTTCCGCGTGGCGCTGTAGAGATCCGCAGCGGTGTACTGAGACTTCAATGCCTGAATCGGGGGGCATCCGATGTCATGTGATGGCGCAAGCTGTCCCGCCGCTTGCAGGCCTGCCGCCATATGCTGAGGGTCTTTCGCGGCCTGTGGTTGGGTCAAACTTGCGACCTGTGAGAGCAATAATGCCATGGGATCCGGCGGCGAAGCGCTGACCGGCGGGACGGGGATTGAGCCTCGAAGTATCAGAATCGATGTGACCGCGTTATCTGCTGTAAAATCAAGGCGAATTGAAAGATCTGTCGAACAGTCATAGATGTAACTTGTACGCTCCGGAAAAACCTGATTAGGCAGGTTCTTGGTTGGAGTGCCGAGGCGGTCCAGGATCGATTGACGTTGGTCGCCGATATTGGTGCCGCACACGGCAGTGGCGTAAGGCCGGTTAAGTCGTAGCCGATAGACTTTGTTTTCGGCGTTGAAGAAGACCACCAGACCCCGGTGTGGCTCCATTAGGGCTTGCGACACAGGAGTGGCGTTGTTGGCTGGAACAATCGGTGTCGTTAGATCGGCGAGCGATTGACGGACCTGATCAACCGTGTCTCCGATTGAAATCATTGGCGATGGCGACGATCCATCTGCCCGTGCTGCAGTGCAGGCAGCTACCAACCCGGCAAGGGCAGCCAGAGTCGCAATCCAGTGAAGCTTCATGCCGTCGATTGGCGCAACTTTTGATGACAATGCCAAAGAGTCGATGGGATGATCCGGGTAAAGATTGCTCACCTCAAGTTGCCGATCCTTCCTGCTCATAAGAGCTTCGCTCCTTCCGGTTTCAAGGGTCGCGCCGAAGTCATGCCGTGTGAACGGCCGTCAGCCTATATCGCGGTTAGCGACTCTGGACTTTCTCCTGCAGCCACACCTTGATGAGCGACTGGTAAGGCACGTCGCGGGCATTGGCGGCGGCCTTGATCGAGTCCAGAAGATGCTGTGGCAGGCGCAAGGAAATGGTCTTGGTGCTGGGCTTGAGGTTTGGGAACGCCACGCGCTGGCCCTTCGACCAGTCCACGTACTCGGTAGTGTCGTGCGTTTGCCAGAACTCCCGTTCCTGCGCTTCCGTGGCGAAGTCCGGGACCGGCTTGAGTTTAGGTGCCTTGCTGCTCATAAACGGTTCGCTCCTTCCGGTTCATGGGGCGCGCTGAGATCACCTGGATCTTTCGCCCTCCATCTCGCAGGGTGAAGGCGATCTGCAGCCGCCGCCCATCGTTGGTCACGCCCAGGGCGTGCATCCGGGGTTCCTGGTCGCTGTGCTTGGCGTCCGGGGCCACCAGCACGGGGGTATTGAAAAAGACCTGCTCCGCCTCGGCGTTGGAAACGTCGTGCCTGGCGTTCTTGTTGGCGTTGCCGGCGCCCCAGTCGAATCCGGCAACCTTGGCCAGATCAAGCATTTTTGTATATTGCTAAAATATACGTTCAGGGCCAATCCCAGGCGGATTTTCTCACCCACGGATGCTGCCGCAACCCTTGCTGAATGCGTCTGACAGACTTGGGAAAAGTGCGAATTCCAGCGGGAATTTGCGGGTACAAATAGCCGAAAGCTTCAGACAGCGCCGACCAAAAAAATCATGGAATCATGGCGTTAGGGTACGGGTTGCAGGCCGCCTCACGGCTCGAACCCCTCGTCCCCCGACATCCGCACCAGGCCGGCAAGTGCCGTCACCTTGAATCCCGCGGCGCTGCGATCATCGAAGCGGAAGAAAGCCCCGTGCGGCCGGCAGTGCAGGAAAAAGTCGTCCTGGGAAATCCCGCACGCCGGGCAGTGATTCAGATACAGACTGCCCGCCCCCGGCCCGCGGCTCGCCTGGTGGAAGTCCGGCCAGCGCAACAGCTGCACCCGCAGAGCGTCATCCATCGCGGTGATGCTGGACACACTGAAGCTCATCATGGGTTCGCCATGCACCAGTCCCGTCTGGCAGTAGAGGCAGATGACATCGATGCTCGCGCCGCACTTCCAGCAAGGTGCGCGACTGCTGACCACCACCGCCTCATCGGAAACGATTGTGTATCCAGCCATCCAATCCGCAATCCCCATGTCACCGCCACGCATACCGGCCTCCACTGACCTGATCCTCATAACCCGTAGTCATCGCCCATCCCCCACTCCCGCTGTTTCGCGTGCTCCTGGCCCTGCTTGTGCGGTTCCGGCTCCAACCCCAGCCTGGCCCGTTCCTTGCGGGCCAACCAATCGCGCAGGCCCTGATCCGCGGCCTCCTTCATCGACTGGACCGGGCGCCCTCTCCAGTCCAGCGATGGCTCCGGCTGCCGTTGTGGCTCGTGCTGTTGCCGGGCCGGCTGCGGCTCGGGCAACTGCTGCTGCAACTGCTGCCGCTGCTGAAACTCACGCCGCACCATGTCACCCACGAAGCTGTGGCCGCCGCGTTTTTCGATCTGGTACGCGATCTTCGGCAACCACACCCGGTCCCGCCGCCGCTCCTGCTCCTGCTCCTGCTTCCGCCACCGGTCCGGCAGCGCAGCCCGGTCACGCCCACCGATGCGCTGTTCCAGTCCCGCCTCGCGCAGGAATTCATTGGTCATTCCCAGCCACGCCTGCCTCACATCGCGGTATTCCTGGTCGTAGCGCGCCAGCCCATGGGCATGGCGCCGGGCGCCACTCCATTCGATGGTGGTCTTCTCGCCCAATCCCTGCAGGGTCACCTGCCGGGTCGTGGTCAGCAGGTGGGCATGGAAATTACGCGGGTCGTTGCGCGGCGCATGCACCGCCAGGTCCACGGCATTGCCATAGCGCTCGGAAATCATCCGCCCGAACGACTGCGCCAATACCAGCCGCTGCTCCGCCCCAAGCTCGTGCGGAAGCGCCACCACATACTCGCGCGCCACGCGGGAGTTCTGCCGCTTTTCGGCCTGTTCGGCAGCATTCCACAACCGGCCGCGGTCCCGCGCCCAGTCCAGTGCCGCACCGGCCTGCTGGTACTGCCAGGGCAGCAGGATCTCCTTGTGCATGACATCCCGCCGCTGTGAGTGGTCGTACACCGCTCCGGTACGTTCATCGCGGATACGCTCACCGGACCGGTAGGCCGCGGCGCTGGTCGCGACACTGCCCGCCTTGCCGTGGTCACGGCCAAACACCTTGAAGCCCAGGTACGCGATAGCCATGCCGGCCCACCATCACCGGTCATCAGTGCGCAGGACGCCGGCAGGCCTTGCGGGCGATGCCAGGCGCACGCGGTACCAGTCAGGATCGGCCGCCGCCTTCAGGTAGCCGGTGAGGTCCGGCAGGCGCTCCAGTTCCGCCGGCATCACCGCGGACTCGATCACCGGCTGGTCGCTGACCTGGGAGGATCGCCGGCCATTGGCGGTAAACAGGCCGCCACCGTCCCGGCCACGGGTCCGTTGCCGCCGTACCAGCTCGTGATCCCCGATCAGGCGCGCGGCAAACTGGGAGGTACCACCGTTCTCGCTGCCTGAAGACCTCAGTACCAGGGTATTGCCGCAGTTCTCGACCAGTGCCTGGGCCACACCCGGACCGTAGGTGCTGGATACCTGGGATACTGACTGAAAGCCCAGGACGCAGCGCCCGCCGAACTTCCGCAGGCGCGCCAGGGCATCCTTCAGGCCATCAATGGCTCCCAGGGCATCGAGTTCATCCACCACCAGCCACAGGCGCTGATCCCGGCCTTCCTCCTGGCTCAGGGCCTCGAATATCGCCAGGCCGATCCAGCTGGCGATGAGCGTACGCAAGGCCGCGATCTGGCGGGCCGCATATGGCAGGAACAGCACGCCGCTGCCACCGCGCACCCAGTCACGCACCGAGAACGGCAGTCCGCGCTGCTCATGCACGTGATCGAGGGCGCGCAGCGCGGCCACCGCCACGGCGCGGATGGACCCGAACATGCGCGCGTTGTCCGGCGTCAGAAACGGCTGGGCCGGCGTGCCGGCCACCACCGGGCGCAGTTCCGGGGCGCCGGCGACCGACAGCAGCCGCCACAGCGGGCGCGTATCCCGGAATCCCGCACGCTGCCCATGTGCGAGCACTGCGGCCAGAAACGTCCGCGCGTAGCCACGCCATTCATTGGAGGAAGCATCCTCCGAGGTCGAAATCAGCGCCTGGGCCAGGTTCTCGCAATCACCAGGCTCCTGCAGTTCGGAAAATGGATTCCAGCGCAGGGACTGCCCATCGAAGGGGTTGAGCACCACATCGCCGCGCCAGGCATCGAAAAAGCGCGTCCGGTACCCACCATCCGGATCGGCGATCACCGCGCGATCTCCACGCCGCAGGGCGCCGGTCAGAAGCTCGCGGATCGCGGTGGACTTGCCGGCCCCTGTGGTACCGATCAGCTTGAAATGCCGTGTCTCCTCCTGTGCGGACAGCGGCTTTCCGCCCAGGGTGACACAGCCATGCCGCAGCGAGCGCAGGCGCCACACGCCACGCCGCAGCGGCCCGCAACGGATGACGCGGGCCCCGCGCCGGTAGCGCACGCTGCCCATCAATCCCCCTTGATCACCAGGTAATCCGCGGCCTCACCGTAGGCCGGCGCCTTGCGATCCACCCGCACGCACAGCCGCGGTGCGGGCCCGCAGCGCCGCACGTCGACGGCGGCGCCCTGTGCCTTCAGCCGCTGTATGCGCACCGAGAGGTCTTCGTACTGTTGCCG
>Ga0153956_1002506_pt1 | contig 13369 bp, 15 predicted proteins | sample TSFL040MetaG_FD_104704 | JGI IMG/M metagenome (GOLD analysis project Ga0153956, IMG submission 104704) | Attine ant fungus gardens microbial communities from Florida, USA - TSFL040 MetaG | ecosystem: Host-associated > Fungi > Mycelium > Unclassified | place: USA: Florida, Wekiwa Springs... | reverse complement strand
GCTCTACGCGGCGTCGCAGGCCGGGGTGGAGATCGAGATCAACGTGCGGGGCATCTCCTGCCTCAGGCCGGGCGTCCCGGGACTCTCCGAGAACATCCGTGTCGTCTCCGTAGTCGGCCGGTTCCTCGAGCATTCGCGCGTCTACGCGTTCCGGAGGGGAGAGGACTGGAACGTCTTCATCGGCTCGGCCGACCTGATGCCGCGCAACCTCGACAGCCGAGTCGAGCTGGTCACGCCGGTAGACGACGAGATCGCCCGGGACCAGATCCTCGACGTGCTCGAACGCTGCTTTTCCGACAACACGAACTCGTGGGTCCTGGACAGCTCCGGCAATTGGTCGAGGCTCAGCCCCGAGGGTGGCGAGCGCAGAAACGCCCAGGAGGAATTGATGGAACGACACCAGACTCTGGCCGCGACCGTGCTTCCGCAGGCGAGCTGATGTCAAGGGCGTGTAAAGAATTCGCGCGAAGCTCTGCTAGGTTGGCGGCCGACTGATGCGCTTCTCGCTACTGCCACGCGACAGCACCTTTTTCGACCTCTTCAACGAGGCCGGACAAAACACGCTGCGTGCCGCGAAGAAGCTGAACGACATGATGGCCGCCTGGCCCGATGACAACGGGCTAGGTCGCGAGATCCTGATCATCGAGCAGGAGGGTGATCGAATCACCCACGACATCATCAACCGGCTCAACTCGACCTTCGTCACGCCGATCGACCGCGAGGACATATACGGACTCGCGACCCGGCTGGACGACGTCGTCGACTACATCGAAGAGGCGGCGGACTTCCTGGCTCTCTACCAGATCGAAGCGCCGATGGATCAAGCGCAGGAGCTGACCAGGATCCTGGTCGGCTGCTGCGAGCAGCTCTCGCTTGGCCTCGAGAATCTGCCTTCCTTCCGCGATCTCGACCAGTATTGGATCGAGATCCATCGCCTCGAGAACGACGGCGACCGGGTTTCCCGTGACGCCGTCGCCTCGCTCTTCTCGAACGGGATCGACCCCATGGTCGTGATCCGCTGGAAGGACATCTTCGGAGTCCTCGAGAAGGCGATCGACGCGACCGAGACATCAGCTCACATCCTCGAAGGCATCGTCATCAAGAACAGCTAGGGACCGTGGATCTACATCTGATCCTGGTCATCGTGGTGGTGTCGGCCCTCGCCTTCGACTTCACCAACGGCTTCCACGACACGGCCAATGTGGTGGCCACCTCGATCTCGACCGGGGCTGCCTCGCCCAAAGCGGCGATCGCCTTCGCCTCGATCCTCAACTTCGTCGGCGCCTTCATCTCGATCGAGGTGGCGGCGACGATCGCCTCCGACGTCGTCGACCAGTCGGCGATCTCCGGTCCGGGCTCGCTCAACGTGGTCTTTGCCGGCCTGGTCGGGGCGATCGCCTGGAACCTGATCACCTGGTACTTCGGGCTGCCGTCATCGAGCTCTCACGCCTTGATCGGCGGCATCGTCGGTGCGGCCATCGCCGATTCGGGGACCAAGGCGATCGAGACGGCCGGGCTGGTCGGCAAGGTGCTGGTCCCGGCGATCGTGGCGCCGATCCTGGCTTTCATCGTCGCCGCCCTGGCGATCGGTCTGATCTACCGCGTCGTGGCCCGGCTCAGGCCCGGTCCGGTCAATCGCGGCTACCGGCTGGGACAGATCGCCTCGGGCGGCCTGTTGGCCCTGGCCCACGGAACCAATGACGCTCAGAAGACCATGGGCGTGATCACCCTCGCCCTGATCGCCGACGGGGCTCTGCCGGCCGGCTCGAATCCGCCCACCTGGGTGATCGTCGCCTCGGCCACGGCCATCTCCCTCGGCACCTATAGCGGCGGCTGGCGGATCATCAAGACGACCGGCATGCGGATCATCAAGATGGACTCCGCCCAGGGGTTCGCGTCCCAGGGCGCGGGCGCCGCGGTGATCATGGCCTCTTCCCATTTCGGCTTTCCACTCTCGACGACGCACGTGATCAACGGCGGCGTGATGGGTTCGGGGGTCGCCAAGCGGATCTCCGCCGTGCGATGGGGCGTGGCCGGCAACATCGTCACCGCCTGGATCCTGACCCTGCCGGCAGCCGCCTTGATCGGCGCTCTGACCTACGGAGTGACCGAGGTCTTCGGTGACGGCGCGGTCGGTCCGATCATCGTCAGCGCGATCGCGATCGTGCTGATCGTGATCGCCTTCATCCGGCGTTCGCGGCAGACCGAGGTGGTCGATGTCCAGGCGGAAGGCGCCTGAGCGATGGATCTGATCGCGTCCGTGGTCAACTGGAAGGAGCTCGGCGACACGGTGATCGCCGCCTTTGTCGGCGCGATGGCCGTGGCTCTGGTGGCGTCGCTCGGGATCTGGGGCATGACCAGGTACGTGGACCTGCATCAGGAAGGCCGAACGGCCTCTGCGGGGCTCGCGCTCGCGGTCGGTGGCCTGGGGTTGCTGGCCACGATCGGAATCATCGTGCTCGGCATCTACCTGATGGTCTCGAAGTAGCCCCGACGTTCGGTGCCAGATCCGGCCGGAGGGTAGGATTTTCCTGTGGCACTGGCCCGGAACATCCTGATCATCGCCCTGCTCGCCGCCGGGGTGGCCTTCCTGCCCAACGGCGGCAACGTGGCGGATGCGGTGGCCACGGCCATCACCATGGCTTTCCTCGGGGGAATGGCCTGGACGGTCTACCGGCTCACCTACGAGTTCCGGTCCGGTCTGCTCTCGCTGACGGACTCTCGGCGGGTGGTGCTCTACTCCGCTTTCGGCCTGATCGTCCTGCTGATCGCCGGCTCGGCCAAGATGTGGTCGACCGGGCCGGGCACCATGGCCTGGCTGCTCCTGATGGCTTCCGCGCTGGTCGGCATCTGGCTGGTCATCTCGGAAGCCCGCAGCTACTGATCTTGAACTTCCGGGCCCTGAGCTGGAACCTGTACCACGGCCGCGACTTCCCGCCGCCGACGGAGGGAGACGAGCCCGGGGTGCCTCCCGGTGGGCTTGCCTGGCGGGTGCTGGGCCATCCCGTGGCCGGGAAGAAGCATGTCCGGCTCAATCGGGATCTCTTTCGCGAGTTCGCCGCCTTCCTGGCCGCGGCGAAGTGGGATCTGGCCCTGCTCCAGGAAGTCCCGCCGAGATGGGCTCACAGGCTGTCCGAGGCGACCGGGGCCGAGGGACGTGTCGCTCTGACCTCCCGCAACTGGCTGCGACCGGTGATGTCGCCGGTCGCGCGAGTCCGGCCCCAGCTGGTCGGCAGCTGGGAAGGCGGCTGCAACCTGATCCTGGTCCGCAACTCGGTCCCCGGCCGCGACGGTTACCGTCCCGGTGCGGAGATCGTCGACTTCCGGCGCTCCACCCTGACCTGGCTGCCGGAGCGGCGGGTCATGTCGATGGTCGAGCTCGGCTGTGGGCTGTGCGTGGCGAACCTTCACGCCAGCACCGGTCAAAAGGCCGCCGGAGACGTGATGATGACCGCGCGGCTGGCCTCCGGACGGGCCCAGGGCCGTCCGCTGCTGGTCGGCGGCGATTTCAACGCCCGGCCTCGCTCCAGCGACGTCTTCGATCGGCTCTCCGGTGAGTTCGGGCTCAGCGGCGTCACCGGTCCCGCCTCGATCGATCACCTGCTGGTCCGGGGGCCCGAGCTGCTGGAATCGGCGGAAGCCTGGCCGCCTGCCCGGCGCGATGTGCCCGATCCGGCGACTGGGCTGATGGTCCGCCTTTCCGATCACGCACCAGTGATGGCGCGGATCAGCGTCTGATTCCTCGGCGTGCACAATTGTTGCGCTTGTAGAGCCACATGTGAGCAGATTTCCGGCACGGTCCTGGTATGGGTCAGAACCGGCACAGAGCGAGAGCGGCAGGACGGAAGGCCGGCGGCCTGCTTGACACCCGGCGGGGCTCGGTCTCCCTCGATCTGATCGGCTCCCTGCCGGTTGTCCTGCTCAGCATCCTTGTCGCTGCCCAGATCGTGGTTGCCGGAGCGGCGCTCTGGTCGGCCGGGGTCGCGGCGCGGGCCGGAGCGCGGGCGGTGCTGACCGGCAAGGCGCCGCGGGGAGCGGCTGAACGAGCACTGCCCGGCATGTTGCGCGGTGGCCTGGAGGTGTCCCAGGGCAAGGGGGTCAAAGTCGGCGTGAAGGTGCCGGCGCTTATTCCGGGCTTTCCGGTGACCCACGTCTATGGCTCGAGCTCTCTGGGAGGCGGATGATGCTCATCCGGAGCCGGGAAGACCGGTCGGGGCAGGCCACGGTCGAGGCGGTGGCGGGGATCGGCGTTCTGATGCTGGCCGGGCTGCTCTGCTTTCAGTTGCTCGCCACCGGCTACACCGCGACCATCGCCGACGGTGCCGCCGAGGCCGGGGCGGTGGCCTTGATCCGGGGCGAGCCGGTGGAGCCGGCGGTGCGGGCTGCTCTCCCGGGCTGGGCGCGAAGCCGGGTCTCGGTGTCCAGGGTCGGGATGACGGTCCGGGTTCGGCTGCGACCGCCGGCGCTTTTCTCGACGATCTCCGAGAAGCTCTCGGTCTCGGCCGAGGCGGGAGGGAAGCAGGGATGAGGACGACGATCCTGGTCGCCTCGGTGGGAGGCGCCACGGGCGGCGATCGCGTTGCCGCGGAACGAGTTGTCGAGCTGGCCGAAGGTCGCGTCGGCGTCGTCGTCGAGATCGACCGGGAGCGGCCGCGGTCAGCCAGCCTTCTGGCCCCGGAGGAAGCTAAATCCCTCGAACGGAGCCTGGCCGAAGAGCTGCCGGAGCTGGTGGCGAAGGCCCGAGGCGGCCTGGTGCATGTGGCGGCCGGGGAATCGGAGGAGCTGATCGGGCAGGTCGATCGTCTCCGCGGGCTGTCCGACTGTCCTTTGGCAGTGGTCGCGACCGAGGCGACGTACCGGCAGCTGCTCGAGCTCGGCTGGGACCAGGTGCTGATCGACGACGGACGCCGCCCGGCCGGCGGACCGGACGGGTCGGGGCCCGACCCCTTGACTGAGCTCGTGCTCGAGGAGGCCAGGGAGTTCGCGGACGGAGTCGAGTTGCTCGACGGCGGCTCGCGATCGGGCCGGTTCCTGGCGCGGATCAGGTCGAGCCGGGGTCAGGCGACGCCGCTGGTCCTCGGCGGGGTGTTCGCCCTGGTTCTCGGGGCGGTCGCAGTCGTTGCGATTTCGGGCGCGGTGACCGGCAAGGCAAGGGCGCAGCGGGCCGCCGACCTATCGGCTCTCTCCGCGGTGAGGTCGATGAAGAACGACCTGCCCCGGTTGCTGGCGCCACCGCGTCTGCCGAACGGACTCCCCAACCCGGCTCACATGTCGAAGCCGGTCTACCTGGGCCGCGCGAGGCTGACCGCGGTTGAGGCGGCTGTCGCAAACGGGGCGTCGCCTTTGGCCGTTTCGGTTCGGTTTCCGGACTCGTACTCGTATGCCCCGACTCGCGCCCGTGTGTCGATCGCGACTTCGGTCCGGGCCGGGCCCTCCGGCTGCGGACACCGGGCGCCGCCGAACTGGGCCGAGGCGCAGATCAGGGTGCCCGTCTCGATGGGGGCGGTTCCCTCGACGGCAAGCGGCGGAGGCTACTCGGGGCCTCTCGCCGAAAGGCAGGGCAAGGGTATGCGTCCAGACGTCGCGGCGGCCTTTGACGCCATGGCAGCGGCCGCGGCGGCGGCCGGCGTCACCCTGACCGTCAACTCGGCTTTTCGCTCCGACGCCGAGCAGGCGGCTCTGTTCGCTGCAAATCCGGATCCGACCTGGGTCGCGCCGCCGGGCCAGTCGCTGCACCGCTGCGCGACCGAACTGGACCTGGGCCCATCCGCGGCCTACGGCTGGCTGGCCGCGAATGCCGGTCGCTTCGGCTTCGTTCAGCGCTACAGCTGGGAAAGTTGGCATTTCGGATTCACGGCGGGTCCGGCGCCCTGCTCGGAGGCCGGCAACTCGATCGGCACTGGCGGGGGAGACCGCTCGGCGGCGCTCGCCCAGGCTTTCCCGTCGGTGACGCCGAACTGGGTCAAGCCTCTGATCCTGCGGGCGGCGATGAAGTGGGGCGTCTCGGCCGGGCTCCTGGCGGCCCAGCTCTTCGCCGAATCGAGCTTCGACCCGAAGGCCGGCAACGGGATCGCCTTCGGGATCGCCGCCTTCACCCCGGCGGCCGCGGCCGAGTACGGGCTGGAGGATCCGTTCGACCCGGCCGCGGCGATCATGGCCCAGGCCCACCTGATGAGCGACCTGCTGCGGCAGTTCGGATCACCGGCCCTGGCCCTCGCCGCCTACAACGCCGGGCCGGGAGCGGTCGGCTCCTGCGGCTGCATCCCGTCCTACCCGGAGACCCAGGCCTATGTGGCGAAGATCCTCGGCATGCTGGGCGGGATGGGCGCTGTCAGCCCGGTCGGCATGAGCATCGAGCTGACCAGATAGCGGTTCGGTCCGGCGAGAACGGACTTGTCGGCAAATAGGTCTGACAACTCCGTTCTCGGCCTCCCAACCCTCCAGCTTGGGGGCGACACCGCCCGGCTTGGCGGCCTCAACGTCGGCACCAGATCCAGGTACTGTTGCGCCATGGAAGCTCTTGCGATTGAAGGTCCGGAACAGGTTCTCGAACTGGTCGGCAAGCAGGTCGGCCCGACCGAGTGGCGAGAGGTCACCCAGGAGATGATCGACGCCTTTGCCGAGCTCTCCGGTGACCACCAGTGGATCCACGTCGACGCCGAACGGGCGAAGGACGAAAGCCCATTCGGCACCACGATCGCGCACGGCAACCTGACTCTCTCGATGATCGACGGCTTCAGGCTCGATCTGGTCGAGGTGCGGAGCGGATTCTCCCTGGGCGTGAACTACGGCTGGAACAAGGTCCGGTTCCCGGCGCCGGTCGCGGCGGGTTCGAGCTGCCGCGGCTCGGCCGAGATGATCGAGATCAACGACCTGGGCGACTGGGTCGAGACGGTCACGAAGTTCACCGTCGAGGTCCGCTCACCCGACGGTCAGGTCGGGGCCAAGCCCTGCTGCGTCGCTGAAAGCGTCACCCGGCTCCTGAAAGCCTGAAACGCTAGAAGGTGTGGTCAAAACGTCCCGAAGGTCTGGGGCTACTCGCCCTTGAACTCGGCCTTGCCGCCGGAGAGGAAGGCTTCGATCGCGTTCTTCGAGTCCTGGGTTCCCATGCCGTTGGCGATGCCGTGCCGCTCCAGCTGCAGCTGCTCGGTGATGCTGTTGTCGAGGCTCTGGTGGACCAGATGCTTCGCCATCTTCACGTAGTAGGGGGACTTGGCCGCCAGCTTGTCGGCCTTCTCGCGGGCCCGTTCCAGCAGCCGGTCCGCGCTGACCACTTCCGAGACCAGACCTTCGGCAAGGGCGTCGGCGGGGCTCAGGTTCGGATCGTTCAGCAGGATCTCGATCGCCCTCGACGGCCCGACCACTCGCGGCAGGAAGTAGGTCATGCCACCGTCGGGGGAAACGCCGATCCGGCCGTAGGCGCAGGCGAGGAAGGCGTCCTCCGAGCAGATCCTGATGTCACAGGCCAGAGCCAGCGAGAACCCGGCGCCCGCGGTCGGACCGTTGAGAGCGGCGACCACGGGGTAGGGGATCCGCTGCAGGTCGACGATCGCCTGATGGAGCATCTCTGCTCCTCGCCGGACCGAGGCGACGATGTCGATGTCGGGATCGGACTGGCCCTGCTTGAACCAGTTGAGATCTCCTCCGGCGCAGAATGCCTTGCCGGCGCCGGTCACGATCAGGCCCCGGAGAGGCGCCTGGTCGGCCAGCCAGGCGAAAGCGGTGACCATGTCGGCGATCAGGTCGGGGCTCATCGCGTTGAAGGTCTCCGGGCGGTTCAGGGTCAGGGTCCCGATCTCGCCGTCGATCTCGATCTGGATGGTTTGCAGTTCCGGGGGAGTGAGCGATTCATTGGCCATGAGTGGCGCCAGCGTACTCAATGCTTACGCTTTGGGTGGTGGCTGATTCAGTGACAGATGGCGAGAAAGGCAAAGCGGCGGGCCTGGTCGAGGGGCGCGCGGCCCGGATCGTGGCCGAACGCCGGTCGCTTCCGGACGCGCCCGGCGTCTACCTGTTCCGGGATCGCGACGACGAGGTGATCTACGTCGGCAAGGCGATCTCGATCCGCAAGCGTGTCGCCTCCCATTTCAGCGGTGGAAATGCCGAGATGACCCGCCTGGTCGAGCGGATCGAGTTCCTGGTCACCGAATCGGAGTCGGAGGCGTTGATCGCCGAGCAGAGCTTCATCAAGCGCTACCGGCCCCGTTTCAACATCAAGCTGCGCGACGACAAGTCCTATCCATATGTGGCGGTGAGCCTGGACGAGGACTATCCGCGGGTCTACTTCACCCGGGAACGGCATCGTCCCGGACGGGTCTACTTCGGACCGTTCTCATCGGCCCGCCGGGTCCGGGACACGCTCGACCTCCTCGGCAAGCTGTTCCAGTACCGCACTTGTGAGGGCGCCGAACCGGGGCGGCGCTCCGGCAGCCCCTGCCTGGACTACTTCATCAAGCGCTGCGGGGCGCCCTGCGTCGACTACATCAGCAAAGAGGAGTACCGGGCCAACGTCGACCGGGTGATCGACTTCCTCTCCGGCCGCTACGACCAGATCGAGAGCGACCTCGAGGCGAGCATGAAGGCGGCGGCGGCCGCCCAGGACTTCGAGGCGGCGGCCGTATTCCGGGACCGCCTCGCCTCGGTCCGGTCGCTGTTCGAACGTCAGCGCATCTCGGGGACGACGGTCGGCACCGCGGACCTGATCGGGGTCGCCGCCGAAGGGACCGACGCCAACGCCCAGGTCTTCCAGGTGCGCGACGGAATCCTCGCCGAACGCCAGTCCTTCTACCTGGAGAATCCGTCCGGCCGCGAGATCGACGAGGTGGCGGCCGAGTTCATCGAGCAGTACTACAGCGCTTCGCCGGCCGTCCCGAGACGGGTCGTGCTCGGTCCCTACATGGCCGGCAAGGTCAAAGAGATCGAAACCTTCCTGTCCGACCGGCGCAGCGGGGCCGGGGTCGAGGTACGGATCGCCGAGCGCGGCGATGCGCGACGGCTCCGGGAGCTGGCCGAGCGAAACGCGCAACTGGCGCTGGACCAGGACCGCCTCCAGAGCGAGCACCGCCAGCAACGGCGGGTCGAGGCTCTGAGCCAGCTCGGCGACGCTCTCGGGATGGACGAGCTGCCGGTCCGGATCGAGGGCTTCGACATCTCCAACCTGGGTGGTGAGCACACGGTCGCGTCGATGGTGGTCTTCGAGGGTGGCCGGCCGAAGAAGCCCGACTACCGTCGCTTCCGCGTGCGGGGAGAGGAAGGCCATGAAGGGCCCGATGACTTCGCGTCGATGGAAGAGGTTCTAGGCCGACGCATCGCCCAGTACCGACAGCAGATCGACCTCTCGCCGCATGACCGTGACCGGGACGAGAGCTTCGCCTCGCTGCCGGGAGTGATCATGATCGACGGCGGCAAAGGGCAACTGGCGGCCGGGGTGCGGGCGCTCGAGGAGTTCATCGAGCTCGGAGTCACCGTGGTCAGCCTGGCCAAGCGGGAAGAGGAGGTCTTCACCCCGGGCAGCTCGCTGCCGCTCGATCTCAAAGCCGATTCGGAGGCGAACCTCCTGCTTCAACGAGTTCGCGACGAAGCGCACCGGTTCGCGATCACCCATCACCGTGGCCGTCGCGACAAGGCGATGACGACATCGGTGCTGGACAGCATCCGCGGCGTGGGGCCTACTCGCAAGCGACTTCTGATCAAGCATTTCGGCTCCCCGGACCGGCTTTTGGAAGCGAGCCGGGAAGAAATCGAAGCGGTGCCCGGACTGCCCGGTAAGGTGGCTCGTGAGATACATGAGCAACTGAACAGAATCGGATAGTTCCATTTCAGAGCCAGCAGCAGAGCCAGGGGACGGCGCCGCGGTCGATCCGGTGACCATGGTGATCATCACCGGCCTCTCCGGGGCCGGGAAATCGGAGGCGATCGCTGCTTTCGAGGATGCCGGCTACTTCTGCGTCGACAACCTGCCGCCGCAGATGATCGGATCCCTGGGCGAGATGTTCCGCCTGCCGGGAAGCGGGGTGGAGCGGGCCGCGGTCGTCTCCGACGCGCGGGGCGGCGAATACTTTGAGCAGCTCAATCAGGTGCTCGATGACCTCGGCGGTGACGGGATCAGGCCGAAGCTGATCTTCCTCGAAGCCCATGAGGAGATCCTCACCGACCGGTACAAGGAAACACGTCGTCGCCATCCGATGGCGCCGGAAGGACGGATCATCGAGGGCATCGAGCGCGAGCGGGCAATCCTCACCCCGCTACGGGCCCGGGCCGACGTGGTGATCGATACCTCAGGGGAGACCGCGGCGACCCTGCGACGCCGGATCTCCGAGGAGCTGATCGACACCGGCTCGCGAAACCTGATGGCGGTCAACCTGCTCACCTTCGGCTTCAAGAACGGACCGCCGCGGGATGCGGACATAACCCTCGACGTCCGCTTCCTGCCCAACCCCCACTACGTCGACGAGCTCAGGCCGCTGACCGGACTCGACCAGGAAGTCCGGGACTACGTGGAAGCGGGAACCATGGCGGGGGAGTTCTACGGCCGGCTGCTTCCCCTGCTGGAGTTTCTCGTCCCCGCCTACGTCGCCGAGGGCAAGAGCCATCTCACGATCGCGATCGGCTGCACCGGCGGTCGCCACCGCTCGGTCACGGTCGCCGAGCGGATCTGGCGGGAATTCTCCGCCCGCGATGATCTGGCGGTCCGCGTCACGCATAGGGATATTCCGTAAAACCCCTAAGATCGGTGGCTGTGTCAGAGCCGGTCATAAGCATTCGGGGTCTTCGGAAGTCGTACGACGAGCTCGAGGCGGTCAAAGGCATCGACCTCGAAATCTTTCCGGAGGAGATCTTCGCGGTGCTGGGCCCGAACGGCGCCGGCAAGACGACCACGGTGGAGATCCTCGAGGGGTACCGCAGCCGTGACGGTGGCGAAGTCAGCGTGCTCGGCGTCGATCCCGCCCGGCCCACCGCGGCCTGGCGGGAGCGGATCGGGATCGTCCTGCAGGGAACCACGCTGGAACCGGCCCTGACCGTCCGCGAGTCGCTCCAGCAGTACGCCGGTTACTACCGCGACCCGCGCGACGTGGACGAGGTGATCACTCTGGTCGGGCTGGAAGAACAGGCCGGCACCCGGGCCCGGAAGCTATCCGGCGGCCAGCAGCGACGACTCGACGTCGGGATCGCCCTGGTCGGGGACCCGGATCTCCTTTTCCTCGACGAGCCGACCACCGGTTTCGATCCTTCCGCCCGGCGCCAGGCATGGGAGATGGTCGCCGGTCTTCGCGATCTCGGCAAGACGGTTCTGCTGACCACCCACTACATGGAAGAGGCCCAGGTTCTCGCCGACCGCGTCGCGATCATCAGCTCCGGCCGCATCGTCGCGCTGGACACCCCCGACAACCTCGGCGACCGGCGCCGCCAGCCATCCTCGATCACCTTCACGGTGCCGGCCGGCACCGATCTCACCGGCCTGGCCGGCACTGGCCAGACACTCTCTCACAGCGACGCGGGGCCGGAGGGGCGCAAGGTGGAGATCGGCACCCATGAAGCCGTGACCGACCTCAACCGGATCACCGGCTGGGCCATCGAGCGTGGCATCGACCTCGAGCAGCTGGAAGTCCGACGGCCGAGCCTCGAAGACGTCTACCTGGAGCTGACCGACGCATGAGGCAGCTGAACCTCGCAATGCATGAGTTCCGCTTCGCCCAGAAGGTCTTCTGGCGCAATCCGGCATCGGTCTTCTTCACCGCGCTCCTGCCGGTTCTCTTCCTGCTGATCTTCGCCACCATCTTCGGCAACGACAGGATCGAGGAGCTGGACGGGGTCAAGGTCACCACCTATTACATCCCGGCGATCGTGACTCTGGCGGTGATCTCCGCGACCACGGTCAATCTGGCCATGAACGTCACCATCGCCCGCGAGGAGGGGCTGCTCAAGCGAGGACGCGGCACACCCCTGCCGCCCTGGGTCTTCATCGCCGGACGGGTCGGCAACGCGATCGTGATCTCGACGATCATGCTGATCGTCGTCACTCTGATCGGTCGTCTGCTCTACGACGCACCGATCCCCTGGAGCCGACTCCCGGCGGTCGCCGTGACCCTCGTCATCGGCGCCTCCGCCTTCTGCTGCCTCGGCCTGGCGATGACCGTGATCATCCCCTCCCGTGAGGCGGCGTCGGCGATAACCAACGCGATCACTCTGCCGCTCTATTTCCTCTCCGGCATCTTCATCCCGGAGAACGAGATACCCGACGGAGTGCTGTCCTTCGCCAACCACTTCCCGGTCAGGGATTTCTTCGAGGCATTCTTTACGGCGTACAGCCCGAAGACGGTCGGATCGGGCTTCGAGTGGGGGGATCTGCTCCTGGTCGCCGTCTGGGGGCTGGCTGGCCTGGTGGTCGCGCTGCGTTGGTTCCGCTGGACCCCGCGTTCCTGACCACACCTTCTAGCCGAGTCCCACCAGTTCTGCGCGGGCGGGTTCAGCGTCGCCCGCCGACTCGCGCCGCGGCGGCCCATAGCGCAAACGGGCAAATGCCTGATTCGTTGCATCTCCACTAGCCTGCAGCGAGTGATTCATCATGTTGTCATCGAAGTCTCCGATCTTCCCCGTGCCTCGTCGTTTTACGACTCGTTGCTCTCCCCACTCGGTTGGCGACGCCACATCAACAGCACGGAGGCGATCGGCTACGGCATCTCCCGTCCGATCCTCTTCATCACCGAGCGGGCCGGAGTCCGCTCGGAGGGGACCATGATCAGCCTGGGAGCTCCCGGGATCGCCGCGGTGAAAGCGGCCTGGGAGGGCGGCACCAATGCCGGCGGCTCGAACGTGGCCAAGCCGGGGGAGACCAGTGCCCACGGCTCGGGCTCCTACTCGGCCTTCCTGAGAGATCCGGATGGCCACGACATCGAGATCACCGTCTCGAAGGACTGACTTTCCAAGGACTGGCCTTGTGGTCACGCCGTGGTCCCGGGGACACCCACCCGGAACCACGGCTACTTCAACCATCCCGATTGACGGATAGGACTGCTGACGTACCGCGATAGGGGCGGGGCATTGGATGGGGGAGGGACGTAGAATTGCCCTGTAAACGCAGTTTTCAACCCTTTTCAGGAGGCGGTAGCGAATGAGCGTCAAGGTGGCAATCAACGGTTTCGGTCGTATCGGGCGAAACGTTTTCCGGGCAGCGCATGACTCAGGCGCTGATCTGGAGATCGTCGCGATCAACGATCTGGTCGACACCGAGACCCTCGCGCACCTGCTCAAGTACGACTCGATCCTCGGCCGCTTCGACGGTGAGATCACCGCCGGCGAAGGCTCGATCAACGTGGACGGCAAGGAGATCAAGGTCCTGGCCGAGCGTGATCCTGCCGACCTGCCGTGG
>Ga0153956_1002504_pt1 | contig 13378 bp, 5 predicted proteins | sample TSFL040MetaG_FD_104704 | JGI IMG/M metagenome (GOLD analysis project Ga0153956, IMG submission 104704) | Attine ant fungus gardens microbial communities from Florida, USA - TSFL040 MetaG | ecosystem: Host-associated > Fungi > Mycelium > Unclassified | place: USA: Florida, Wekiwa Springs... | reverse complement strand
AGTTCGGCGGCCATGGTTTTCCAGGCGGTGGCGGCGGCGCGGATGGGGCCTGAGCCCGCTCCGGTGTACATCAGGCCAGAGTTGACTTCAGGTGGCAGCGCTGCGAAATTCATCGGTCACTCCTCGATCACCGATGTTTGACGCTATTTTCGGCCGCTACGACCGGGCAACTCGGCGGCGATGACTCATACGAAACGCATATCTAACGGGGCGATTTGGTTAACGGGGCGCTGCCAGCGGGGGAACTGCGGTGGAATACAGCCAGGCCTGCCACAACGAATGCAGCGGTTCGCCCGCGTACCCGGCTGCCAGCGCGGTGAAGTCTTCGGTTCCGGCGTTGCCGTGGCGGTAGCGCGACGTCCAGTCACGCAGCAGTGCGAAGAAGGCGTCGTCGCCCAGCCGGCCGCGCAGCAGATGCAGGGTGATCGCGCCACGCTTGTAAACCCGGTCGTCGAACATGTCGGCCGGCCCGGGGTCGGCCAACAGCAGATCTTGCGGCAGGCCCGCCAGTTGTCGGTGGTAGCGCCGTGCCAGCTGCTCGGCGCTCGGCCCGCCGGAGTGCTCGGACCACAGCCATTCGGCGTAGCAGGCGAATCCCTCATGCAGCCAGATATCGCTCCACCGCCGCAGGGTGACGCTGTTGCCGAACCATTGGTGGGCCAGCTCGTGGGCGATCAGTCGGTTAGAACCTCCGGTGCCGTCGCAGTGGTTGGCGCCGAAGATCGAAATCCCCTGTGCTTCAAGGGGTATCTCCAAATTATCATCGGTCACCAGCACCGTGTAGCCGGCCGCCAGCGGATAGGGCCCGAACAGTCGCACGAACAGCTCCATCATCTGCGACTGTTGCGCGAAATCCTGCTCGAACTCGGTCTGCAGGCGCGCCGGCAGCACCGCACGAATTGCCACCGCCGATCCCGGTACCCGGCGCGCCACGTACCGGCCGATCTGCAGGGTGACCAGATAGGTCGGTGTCGGCTCGGGCTGCTCGTAGGTCCAGCTGGTGCGGGTGGCGCGGGCCCGTCGCGATATCAGTTCGCCGTTGGCGACCGCGTAATACGGACTGTCGGTGCTGATCTGGATCCGGTAGCTGGCCTTGGAATAGGGATGATCATCACAGGGGAACCACGACGGTGCACCGTTGGGCTGCCCGGACACCAGCGCTCCGTCGGATAGTTCCTCGAAACCCACTTCACCCCACAGTGTTTCACTGGGGCGCGGTGATCCCGAGTACCGGACGGCGATCACCAGTGCCGCACCCGTCGGCACCGTCGCGGCCAGGGTGATCCGCAGTTTTCCCGCCGAGGTGGCGAAGCGGCGCGGCGGGCGACCGTTGACCCACACCTTGGCCACCGACAGGGTGTCGGCAAGGTCCAGGGTGACCTCGCGCAGTGCGGTCAGCGCGACCGCGGTGATGGTCGCGGTGCCCGACAGCCGGTTACTGCTGACCTTGTACTCCAGGTCGAGCTCGTAGCGTGAGACCCGGTAACCGCTGTTGCCACTGTCGGGCAGATAGGGGTCAAGAACAGGCGCCGTGACCGCCTTCGTGGGAACCTTTGCGGGTTTGCTCATGCCGCGGGCTCCTGCGTCGCGGCGGCCGAAGAGCCGCGCTTCTTGTCCGACACCAGCCACGGTGCAATCGGATTGCCCTGCCATCGGGTAGCCGCCGGAACCTCGTCACCGCGCATCACCAGGGAGGCCGGTCCGACGGTGGCGCCGGCGCCCAGCCTTGCCGCGGGCAATGCCACGCAGTTGGGTCCCAGCGTGGCGCCCGCATCCAGCGTGACCGTGTCCATCTGCATGATCCGGTCGTGGAACAGGTGGGTCTGCACCACGCAGCCGCGGTTCACCGTCGCGCCGGCGCTCAGCGTCACCAGGTCCGCCTCGGGCAGCCAGTACGTCTCACACCACACGCCCCGGCCGATGGAGGCGCCCAGCGCCCGCAACCACAGATTCATCACCGGGGTACCGGTTGCCGCACGGGCGAACCACGGGGCGGCAACCGTTTCGACGAAAGCGTCGGCGACCTCGTTGCGCCACACGAACGACGACCACAGCGGGCGCTGTGACGCCCGGATCCGGCCCACGATCAGCCATTTCGCCACCACCGCGCTGCCGCCGGCGACCGCCCCCGCCGCCAGCAGCAGCACGCCGCTGCCCAGCGCGGTCCAGCCGTAGCCGAACCGTATTGCCCCCCACTGCAACACGCCCAAGACTCCGGCCCCGATCGCAAACGTGACCACGACCGGGATCAGCCGGAATGTCTCCATGACGGCGCGCATCAGCTTCAACCGCAGCGGTGGTTCGAACGTGCGCTCGGCATCGAGGTCGGCAGCCTTGCGCCGCAGGCGCACCGGCGGGCTGCCCAGCCACGACGAGCCGGTCTTGGCCTTGTGCGGCGCGGTCGAGAGCACTGCCACCAAGGAGTTGTCCGGGACTCGCCTGCCCGGCTGGGTGATCCCGGAATTGCCCAGGAACGCGCGCTTGCCGATGGTGGCCGGCGCGACGTGGATCCAGCCACCGCCCAACTCGTAGGAGGCCACCATGGTGTCGTCGGCCAGAAAGGCGCCGTCGGCGATCGTGGTGAACTTCGGGATCACCAGTGCGGTGGAGATCTCGGTGCCGTCGCCCACCTTGGCCCCCAGCAATCGCAGCCACCACGGCGTGATCAGGCTGGCGTACACCGGAAAAAGATAGTCGCGGGCGGCGTCCATCAGACGTTCGGTGGCCCACAGCTGCCAACCCACCCGGCTGCGCACCGGGTGGTAGCCCTCGCGCAGTCCGATCGACAACAACCGCACCCCTATCACGGTCACGGCGGCGTAGCTGAACATCGTGACCAGCGCGGCCAGCGGGGTGGCCAGCACCGCCGGCCGGATCGCCTCGGCCAGGGTGACGCAATCCCGCACCGCCCAGCCCAGCACCGCCAGGCCGACACCTAAAGCCAACAATGGCAACCCGCCCAGCAGGATCGACGTCAGCCCGTACACCGCAGCCCACACCGGGCGCGGCGGCGGCCGGTGATCCGGCCAGGGATGGTGCGCCTTACCGGATTTCACCGCCGGCGAACCGGTCCAGTACTGGCCTTTCTTCACCTCGCCGACTACCCCGGACCCGGGAGCGACGTCGGCGTCCTTGCCGACCGCAGCGCCGGGCAGCAGGGTGGTTCGGGCACCGATGGTGGCGTCGTTGCCGACCGTCACAGGACCGACGTGGAACGCATCGCCGTCGATCCAATGCCCGGTCAGATCCACCTCCGGCTCGATGGAACACCGGTGGCCCAGCGTCAACATCCCGGTCACCGGCGGGGCGGAGTGCAGGTCCACGCCCTCGCCGATCTTGTTACCCAGCGCCCGCGCGTAATACACCAGCCACGGTGCGCCGGAAAGGTTCTCGGCGCCGCTGGCGGTGGCGAGCCGTTCGGCGATCCAGACCCGCAGGTGCTCGGGGCCGCCGCGCCGATAGGTCCCCGGCGTCAGGTTGGAAAGCAGGGCGCGTGCCCCCAGTGCGGCGATACCCATCCGGCCCAGCGGGGTCACGAACAGCACGAAGGCGGCGATCACCCACCACCAGTCGAGTCGCACCAGCCAAGACAGCGGATGCACCACCGACACCACGTTGTTGATCAGCGCCAGCCACGTCACCCACTGCAGCCCGGTCAGCGTGGCCAATGGCACCGACAGCAGCACCTGCGCGGCCTGGGTCTGCCACGGCGTGGGCTCGACCGCGCGGGACGCGGCCTCGGCTGCGGTGTCACTGCGGCCCATGTCGTCGAGAAACCCGGCCAGGGAGCCCAGGCGCGGACGGTCATAGAGCTGGGCCACGGTGGTCTGCGGGTAACGCTGCCGCACCGCGGCCACCAACTGTGCGGCTTGCAACGATCCGCCGCCGAGGGCGAAGAAGTCGGCCTGCTCGTCATCGACCGCGGCGCCCAGCACGTCGCGCCACAGTCCGGCCAGCCAGCCCAGCGTGCTGTCCGGGCCGTCGGCGAGAAATCCGCCGGGCAGGGCACCCGGCTCCGGCCCGACCGGCCACGGCAGCGCATCACGGTCCACCTTGCCCGATGTGCGCGTAGGCAGTTCGTCGACCAGCACCAGCCGGGGCACCAGCGCGGCGGGCAGTCGCCGGCCCAGCTCGGCGCGTGCGGCTCCCAGATCGAAGTCCGGATCGGTGCTGACCAGATAACCGACCAACAGCGGGGTTCCCGCGGCGCTGGTCCGCACCGCCGCCGCTCCGCCGCTGACGCCGGGCAGCGTCACCAGTGCGCTGTCCACCTCACCCAATTCGATGCGCCGGCCGCCGACCTTGACCTGGTCATCGGCCCGGCCGCAGAACACCAGCCCGTCGGCGTCCAACCGCACCAGATCGCCGCTGCGGTAGGCCCGCGGCCAATTCAGCTCGGGCAGCGGCGCGTACTTCTCGGCGTCACGGTCGGAGTCCAGGTAGCGGCCCAACCCGACACCGCCGATCACCAGCTCGCCGACCTCGCCGGCGGCCACCGGCGCCCCGTCGGGGCCGAGCACGGCCAGGTCCCAGCCCAACAGCGGCAGTCCGATCTGAATCGGGCCGGTGCCGTCGAGCTGCGCCGCGCAGGCCACCACGGTGGTCTCGGTGGGGCCGTAGGTGTTCCACACCTCGCGGCCGTCCACTGCCAGCCGGGACACCAGCTCCGGCGGGCAGGCCTCGCCGCCGAAGATCAGCAGCCGCACCGCCTCCAGTGCCTCGGCCGGCCACAGTGCCGCCAGGGTGGGCACGGTGGACACCACGGTCACGTCGCGCGACACCAGCCATGGACCCAGGTCCATGCCGCTGCGTACCAGCGACCGCGGCGCCGGCACCAGACAGGCGCCGTAGCGCCACGCCAGCCACATCTCCTCGCAGGACGCGTCGAACGCGACCGACAGTCCGGCCAGCACTCGGTCGCCGGGACCGATCGGGTTGTCCTGCAAGAACAACTGGGCCTCGGCGTCGACGAAGGCCGCCGCGTTGCGGTGCGTGATTGCTACGCCCTTCGGGGTGCCGGTGGACCCCGAGGTGAAGATGATCCAGGCGTCGTCGCTGGTCTGCGGCGCCGTGGCCCGCCAGCCGCGGGACGCGCCGGGGCCGCGAATCAATCCCTGTTCGGTGATCACCGCTGCCACTTGGGCCTCGTTGAACACCAGCTCGGCGCGTTCGGGCGGATCGTCGGCGTCCACCGGCACGTAGGCCGCACCGGTGGCCAGCGTGGACAGGATCGCCACGTACAGCGCGTAATTGCCCGACGGCATCCGAATGCCGATGCGATCGCCGCGGCCCAGGCCGCGGGCGGCCAGCCACGCGACACTGTCGGCGATGTCCTCGATCAGCTCCGCGTAGGTCAACACCACATTGCCGTCGTCGATGGCGGGAGCATCGGGGTAGCGGGCAGCGGTCTCTTGCAGAATGTCGATCAGGGTGCGGGGCTGCGGCGCCGAGCAGCCGCGCAGATATTGCGCGGGGACTTGCGGTGAGGGCACGACTGTAGAACGTACCCAGCACGGTCGGGGTGTGCAGCGCGGCGCGGTCTTTATCGGGGAGCGAGGTAGCCAACCGGGCCGACCGCGATGCACACCGACAGCGCCGCGGTGTCAGCACGCGCGGACACGTTGTACCCGGCGCCGGGCAGCCGCACGAACACCCGGTTGAGACCCGGCCGAACCCGCACCCGCACGTCGGGACCGTCCGACAGTGACAATGTCATCGCACCGTCGACGTTGGCCAGATAGTTGATCTCGGCGGTCCAGTCCGCGGGCAGCAGGGGGCCGTCGAGTGCCAGGGTCGCCGGCCGGTCCGGCTGGATCAGATAGCCACAGTGCGGCACCGGTCCGGGAACCAGGGAGCGGACCCACGTCACCTGGGCGTCGGTCACCGTCCCCGAGTTGGTCAGCATCCGCAACTGCGTCGTCGCCGAGGCGAATTCGGGTCGGTCGGCAAGCAGGGCGAACATGTGGCTGGCCAGGTTCTCCGGGTAGACGACCCGTTGCAGCACCAGCGGGTCGACCTCCTGATCGAGCATCGGCGCATCGGAGTAGGCGTGGGCGGCGGCCAGGCCGTGTCGGGCGTTCTGTAGATAGGCGCGGGCCGGATCGTCTCGCCAGCAGGTCAAGAACGTGCCCGTCGAGTACAAGCTGCTCGCGGTGAACGCCGCCGCCAGGCCGGTCACGGCCACGGTGCGCAGCGGTGAGGCGTCCAGCCACCGCGACGAGGCGCGGTTCGGGGCGCACAACCCGATCGCACCCAGGATCGCCAGCACCACGACGAGATCGGCCAGGTAGCGCAGGGTTTGAGCCAGCTCCAGCGCGGTGAACGCCGAGGACCGCATCAGATAGATCGGCACCTGGCAGGCCGCCGCGTAGCCGGCCGCGGCCAGCCACACCGGCGCCAATCGGTGTTTGCGCGCCAGCGACACCGCCAGCAGCCCGGCCAACACGAGCCAGCCCAGAGCCATCACCACCGGTCCGGGAAGCGCCCACGGCGAGGCCGGAGCCCAGCGTGCCCACGTCCAGGGGCCACCGGCCAGGCTCGGGACGATGCCGTGCGTGATCGAGCGCAGCAGCAGGTCGCGGGTCATGTCGAGGTCGAAACTCCACCGCTTCTGATTCACCACCGCCAGGTAGACCCCGATCCACCCCGCGGTCGCCGCCAGCATCGCCGTCCACATCCGGGCCCCGGCCCGCCACGCTCCGACGATCGCGCCGGTCAGCGGTTTACCGGAGACGTAGCCCAGCAGTGCCGTTACCGCGAATGCGACGAACGGGATCACGGCGGACTTCTCGAAGAACACCAACCCGCCCAGGTAGGCCAGGGTGGCGGTGTATGCATAGCGCCGACTCCCAGTGCGCGCCAACAGGATCGCGTCGGCGCACACCCAGGACAATGCGGCGCACAGCGGTAGCGAGTTCAGCGCTGCGGCCCACCAGGCGAAGGCCGGCAGGCCCAGCGGGGTCCACAACGCGAAGGTCAGGGGTACCAGCAGCACCGGCCGCCAGCCCAGAATCACCCACAGCACGCGCAGCAACGCGCACGACGACAGCAGCTGCAGCACCACCAGGCTGATCGCCGGCGCGGCCCACTGCAGCGGCCACAGCTTGGCCAGCGCCCCGGCCACCAGATAGGCGCCCGGCATCACATGGCCGTCGTGATCGTCGAACAGGTACGCCGGCGACAACAGCGAATGGGTGCCGGCACGGCCGATCAAGATCAGGTCGTCCCAGTAGAAGTAGCCCCCGAAAGCCACCACCGCCCGGACCACCAGCTGCGCGGCGATCAATCCCACCGCCGCCCAGCAGACCCACGGCAGGGCGGCAGTCCGGGTGCGCATGGGTCTTTCTTACCTGTCGGTATGGTGGGCCGGTGCGAGCACTGGTCACCGGGGCAGCCGGATTCATCGGATCGACGTTGGTCGACCGCCTGCGGGCGGATGGGCACCAGGTCGTCGGGCTGGACAATTTCGCCACCGGCCGAGCCGTCAACATCGAGCATCTGGTCGGCGACGCCGGCTTCAGCTTCGTCGAGGCCGACATCGTCTCCGCCGACCTGCGGGCGATCCTGGCGCAGCACCAACCGGAGGTGATCTTTCACCTGGCCGCCCAGATCGACGTACGCCACTCGGTGGCCGATCCGGTCTTCGACGCGTCGGTCAATGTCGTGGGGACGATTCGGCTCGCCGAGGCCGCGCGGACGGCGGGGGTGCGCAAGATCGTGCACACCTCCTCGGGCGGGTCGATCTACGGCACTCCGCAGCACTATCCGACCAAAGAGGACGACCCCACTGATCCTGTTTCGCCCTATGCCGCCGGGAAGGTGGCCGGTGAGATCTACCTCAACACTTTTGGCCACCTCTACGGGCTGCAGTGCTCCCACATCGCGCCGGCCAACGTCTACGGACCGCGCCAGGACCCGCATGGCGAGGCCGGGGTGGTGGCGATCTTCGCCCAGGCGTTGCTGGAGGGCAGGCCCACCAAGGTGTTCGGCGACGGATCGAACACCCGCGACTACGTGTTCGTCGATGACGTGGTGGACGCCTTCGTGCGGGCTTCGGGTGAGCAGGGCAACGGGCAGCGGTTCAATGTCGGCACCGGGGTGGAAACCTCCGACCGGCAGCTGCATTCGGCGGTGGCCGCGGCCGTCGGCGCACCCGATGCCCCGGAGTTCCACCCGCCGCGCCTCGGTGACCTGAAGCGGTCTTGCTTGGACATCTCGCGGGGCGCGGATGTGCTGGGTTGGCGCCCACAGGTCGCGCTGGCCGACGGTGTGACACGCACCGTGGAGTACTTCCGGCAAGTGAAGTCTTCCTGAATTTTTGTGGCATACTGGCCGGTCGGAGGGGAGTATTCCCCAATTCGCAGTGTCGTCATCACGTCACCCGTCATCGGGTGACCGGGGCTGTGGGCCGGGCGACCGGCGGAAGAGACCTCCAGCGCACTGAAGACGCTGGAGGAAATTCATGGATGTATTTGCACTGGGCCGTTTCGGTCTGGACGCCGTTGGTGCCGTCGCATCCGCCAGCCTGGACCTCGCCGCCATCCCCCTGCGTGAAGGCGCCAAGATCCTGGCCGGTGAGAGCTCCGATCTGACCAGCCGGCGCAGCTGGCGTGGTGCGGGCCGGGCCTGGATCGAGGTGCACGGGCTCGACGACTCCGACGGCGTAGATATCGGTGCCGAGGTTTCCGAAGCCCTGCGGGCCGAGCCCGGCGTCACCTCGGTGCGGCTGAACCGCCCGCTGTCCCGGGTGGTCGTCGAGATCGGCGACCACGTGTCGCTGGCCGATCTGTGCGCCAGGGTGGAAGCCCTGGAAAAGGAAGCAAAGAACGCCGAATTGACCGAAACCGCGGCGCTGCCGGGCGATGGATTACTGCTGGCCACCAAGGGCGCGATGGTGGGTGCCAACGCGGTAGGGCTGGCGATCGCCACCGTGGGCAGTGCGATGCGCTGGCCGGCCGCGCCCAAGATCTTCGACGCCGCGGCGTCGGTGGCCCGCTATCAGCCGTTGGTCCGCAACGCCCTGGCGAGCCGGATCGGCCCGGCCAAGACCGACAGGGTGCTTTCCCTGGTCTCGCTCGGGTCGCACGTCATCACCATGTCCCCGGCGATCCTGGCGGTGGATCTGATGGTGGAGGGCCTCAAAGCCTCCGAGACCCGCGCCGGGGCCCTGGCCTGGAATCGCTACGAACCGGAGCTGGCCCGGTACGCCGAGCACTCGGACGTGCACCCCGCCGCGCGGCCTGTCCCGCGACCGGACGGTCTAGCCGAGCGCTACCTGAAGCGCACCGCGGTGGCGCAGGTGGTCGCGGCCGGGGCGGTGGGCGCGCTGACCCGCAACCTGGACATGACCTCGAGCGCGATCCTGGCCACCTCGCCGAAAGCGGTGCGCACCAGTTGCGAATCGTTCGCCGCCACCCTGGGACAGGGGCTGGCCGATGCGCACGGAGTGCTGCCGCTGCGGCCCGAGAGCCTGCGCCGCCTCGACAAGATCGACACCGTGGTCATCGACCCGCGGGCGCTGACTGGCGAACAACGCCGGGTGGTGCAGATCCGCGGCGCCAGCGAGCACGAGCTGCCGAAGGCATGGCAGAGCGCGCAGAGCCTGCTCGATAAGCCCGGACTGCGCCCGGGCTGGCACCGGGTTCCCGGCATGACAGTTCGCGGGTCGACCCGCAAGGAGCCGGTCGACGCGCTGATCCTGCCCGCGCACCACGCGCTGGCCTCGGCGGTGGTCCTCGAAGCACGTGCCTCCGGCGCGGAGCTGGTCACGGTCGACACCGAGATCCTCGGCGAGCTGCGCCCCGGTTTCGACGACATCCGGCCGGTCTCCGGTGAGGATCTCGACGGTGCACTGGCCGCCGCCGTGGCCGACCTGCAGCAGGCCGGCCGCACGGTTGCGGTGTTGTCCACCTCGGCAGCCCGCGCACTGGCGGCGGCGGATCTGGCGCTCGGTGTCATGCCGGACGAGGGAACCACGGAAACCCCTGCCAGCCCGCCTCCTTTTTATGCCGACCTGCTGCTGGCCGACCTGGCCGGAGCATGGCAGGTGCTGCGCGCGCTGCCGGCTGCCCGGACGGCCACCGAGCGCGGGGTCGCGATCTCGATCGGGGCGTCGTCCATCGCCGGGCTGCTTTTGGTCCGCGGGGTTCGGGCGACCATCCCCGGTGTCGGGGCGGGGCAGAGCCGCGGCCCGGGACCGGTGACCGTCGGCGCGGGTGCCGGAATGCTGTCGGGCTATCTGCTGGCCCGCCGAGTGCTGCGGGCACACGCACCGAAGCCGGCACCGGCCTACGAGTGGCATGCCATGACGGTCGAGCAGGCGCGGGAGCTGTTGACGCCGGACGCGGTGCTGCCGCTGGCCGAACGCGCGCCGGTCGACACGGAAGCGCAAGGCATGTTCTGGCCGTACTTCCACGCCGTGCGTGAGGAGTTGTCCGACCCGATGACGCCGATCCTGGCGCTGTGCTCGGCGGCGACCGCCATGCTGGGCTCGCCGATCGACGCCGTGATGGTGGGCACGGTGCTCACCGGCAACGCCATGCTGGCCGCCTATCAGCGGTTGCGGGCCGAGAGCCGGCTCAACACCCTGCTGGCCCAGCAAGCTCCGCCGGCCCGGGTCGTACTGATGGGTTCGCAGGGGGAATTGGCCGGCACCCCGACCTACCACGAAATCCCCGCCGAACAACTGCTGCCCGGTGACCTGATCGAGGTGCGCAGCAACGAGGTGGTGCCCGCCGACGCCCGGACGATCGAGGTGTCCGACGTCGAGGTCGACGAATCCGCGCTGACCGGCGAATCGCTGTCGGTCGGCAAACAGCTGGACCCGACTCCCGGCGCCGAACTGGCCGAGCGCAGCTCCATGCTGTACGCGGGCACCACGGTGATCGCCGGCAAGGCGTTGGCGATGGTGACCGCCGTGGGCGCCGACACTCAGGCCCGCCGGGCCTCCGAACTGGCCTCCGGCGAGCTGCCCGAGGTTGGTCTGCAGCACCACCTGTCCCAGCTGATGTACCGGACTTTCCCGTACAGCGCCGCCGGCGGTGTGGCCGTCGGCGCGCTCGGCCTGCTGCGTCAGGGCGGGCTGCGGGTCGCGCTGGGCAACGCGATCGCGGTCGCGATCGCGGCCGTCCCCGAAGGTATGCCGCTGATGGCCACCTTGGCCCAGCACGCGTCGTCGCAGCGGTTGACCAAAACCGGTGCGCTGGTGCGAATCCCGCGGTCGGTGGAGGCGCTCGGCCGGGTCGACGTGGTCTGTTTCGACAAGACCGGAACGCTGTCCGAGAACCGGCTGCGGGTAGCCACGGTACGCCCGCTTGCGGGATATTCCGACGACGACGTACTCGGCACGGCCGCGCAGGCGGCCCCGGCTCCCGACGGTGCGGCCCACGCGCACGCCACCGACCAGGCCATCGTCGAGGGCGCGGCGGCCGCGGGCGGCGCCCGGCCGTGGATCGAGCCGGACGCGCACCTGCCGTTCCGCTCCGGCCGAGCCTTCTCGGCGTCGGTGTTGGGAACGGAGCTGCTGGTCAAGGGCGCACCGGAAGTGGTGTTGGGGGCCTGCAAGAACGCCGGCGCCAAGGTCGAGCAGCAGGTGGCCGCGATGGCCGCCCAGGGCCTGCGGGTGATCGCGGTCGCCCACGGCAAACTGACCGCCGCGCAGGTACAGGCCGTCCAGGACGATTCCGAACGACTCGTGGAGGTCAGTGCCTCCGGGCTGACGCTGATGGGGTTCCTCGGCCTGGCCGACACCCCCCGGGCCGACGCTCCGCAGCTGCTGGCCGATCTGGCCGCCCGCGGCGTCGATATCCGGATGATCACGGGTGACCACCCGATCACGGCCACCGCGATCGCCGCCGAGATGGGCGTGACCGTGGCCCCCGAGGAGGTCATCACCGGCTCGGAGTGGAATGCCTTGAACCGCAAGGAACAAGAGCGTGTGGTCTGCGAGCGGGTGATCTTCGCCCGGATGTCGCCGGAGAACAAGGTGCAGATCGTCCAGACTCTGGAGCGCGCCGGCCGGGTGTCGGCGATGGTGGGCGACGGCGCCAATGACGCCGCGGCGATCCGGGCCGCCACGGTGGGGCTGGGTGTCGTTGCGCACGGCAGCGATTCGGCACATGCCACTGCCGACGTGGTGCTGACCGACGGCAAGATCGGTGCCTTGGTCGACGCGATCGACGAGGGCCGGCGACTGTGGCGCGGTGTGCAACTGGCCATCTCCGGATTGCTGGGCGGCAACGCGGGCGAGGTGATGTTCTCCGTCATCGGCACTGCGATCACGGGGAATTCACCGCTGAACACCCGGCAGCTGCTGTTGATGAACACCCTGACCGACGCGCTGCCGGCCACCGCCGTGGCGGTGAGCACTCCGGCCGGCCCGATCGGTGACGCGGTGCCCGGACTCGACGAGCGCAAACTGTGGCGCGCGGTGGCGTTCCGCGGCGGAGTCACCGCCGCGGCGGGCACCGCAGCCTGGGCGATGGCCTCTGCAACGGGTCTGCCGCAGCGGGCCGCAACAGTGGCGCTGATCTCGCTGGTGACCACCGAACTCGGTCAGACCGTGGTCGATTCGCGGGCGCCGATGGTGCTGGCCACTGCGGCCGGATCGTTCGCGCTGTTCGCGGCGCTGGTCTCCACCCCCGGGGTCAGCCAGCTGTTGGGTTGCACGCCGGTCGGCCCGATCGGCTGGGCGCAGGGCCTCGGCACGGCCGCAGCGGCCACCGCCGCAGTAGCCGTGGCGAGCCGGTTCTCGGGTGTCGCGAAGGAAATCCCAGCGATAGAGGCCCCCGCGAAGGCCGTCGTCGAGGCTCCGGTCAACAAGGCTCCGGTCGTCACGAAGGCCGCCAAGAAGGCGCCTGTCAAGAAAGCCCCGGTAAAGAAGACCCCGGTCAAGATAGCCGCCGCGAAGAAGACCCCAGTCAAGAAGGCCCCGGTCAAGAAGGCCGCCGCGAAGAAGACGTCCCGGAAGCTGGAAGTGGTGCGCTGAGCCGTGGCACCGAAGGGGTTCACGGAAGGAGCGTGAAGGCCTCGATGTGGCACGGACGGACGTATCCGCCGACGGCGTTCATTCGTGGGTTCGCGCTGCAATCCACCTCAATTCCTTCACCTGCGATCAGGTAGCGCTCCGCTGCGACAGCATCCTGACGAGAGATCGCGTGGCGAAAGGCCCCAACAAGACCCCGTGTGGCATCGCGCGGACACAGCAAAGCATGAAAGATCCGTAATATCTTTGGGCGCCACTACCGATGGCTTCTCAGCACGACACCCGCGTACTCGCGCAACAGTGCGCGCACAAGCGGGGGGGGGGGGGGGGCTCCCCTCCTTTATTAAGGCTTGCCCCCTCGCAATCCCCGGGGCGGTGCTTTTTGGGCCCCGCTTT
>Ga0153956_1002502_pt1 | contig 13392 bp, 13 predicted proteins | sample TSFL040MetaG_FD_104704 | JGI IMG/M metagenome (GOLD analysis project Ga0153956, IMG submission 104704) | Attine ant fungus gardens microbial communities from Florida, USA - TSFL040 MetaG | ecosystem: Host-associated > Fungi > Mycelium > Unclassified | place: USA: Florida, Wekiwa Springs... | reverse complement strand
CGGGCCGGACCTGATCGTCGTCAACGGCGAGAACTCGGCGGGCGGGATGGGGATCACCGAGCGCACCGCCAACGACATCTTCGACACCGGTGCCGCGGTCATCACCAGCGGCAACCACGTCTACCGCCACCGCGACGCCTACCCGTTCCTGGAACGCGCCGAGCGGGTGATCCGCCCCGCCAACTACCCGAGCGGCAACCCCGGCCGCGGCCACGCGGTGGTCGCGGCGGGCGGCATGCGGGTCGGCGTCGTCAACCTCAGCGGCGGGGTCGGGCTGAAGGTCGCGCGCTCGCCCTTCGACGCGGTCGACGCGATCCTCGAACGGCTCGAGGTCGATGCCGTGATCGTCGACTTCCACGCCGAGGTGACCAGCGAGAAGGTGGCGATGGGCTGGCACCTCGACGGCCGCGTCGCGGCGGTGCTGGGCACCCACACCCACGTGCCGACCGCCGACGGGCGCGTCCTCCCCAAGGGCACCGCGTTCATCTCCGACGTCGGCATGACCGGCGCGCGGCAGAGCATCCTCGGGGTGCGGATCGAGGACGCGCTCGGGGCGCTGATCACGCAGATGCCGACCCGCTTCGAGACCGCCGACGAGGACGTCTGGGTGATGGGCGCGGTGGTCGACGTCAACCGGTCGGGACTGGCGGACTCGATCGAGCCGGTGATGGTTCCGGCCGCCGGCGCCTGAGCCGGGGCACGTCGGCGGGCGCGGGCTCCTCGGTCCGCTCGAGCAGCGCCAGCGCGACCAGCAGCAGGGGGAAGAACCAGACGATGTAGAGGTAGAACCAGTGGTGGAGGGTGAGCTGCACGCCGATCGTCAGCGCCGCCGAGAAAGCCGCCACCTGGAGCAGCGACTTGCGGCGCGGGACGAAGGCGAGCGCGATCGCCAGGACGCCGGTGGCGGCGAGGATCGCGACCCGCAGCCATTCCAGCGATTCGACCTGGCCCCAGATGCTGAACGGCGAGACGCGGTCGGCCTGGGCCCCGATGGTGCGCTCGTAGAAGACCTTGAGGCCGGGGTCGATGGCGGGCCAGAGCATCACGGCGACGGTGACCGCGGCAAAGCCGCCCACGTACAGCGCCAGCTTGCGCGGCTTCCAACCGTCGAGGGTGAGCAGCATGGGAGCCAACACCAGCGGGACGAACTTCGCCCAGGTGGCGAGCGCCAGGGTCGCGCCACGCCATAGGGGCTTGGCGAGCAGCACCAGCGTCGCCACCAGGAGCGCGGCGACCAGCGAGTCGTTGGAGTCGGACTGCAGGACGTAGGCGGTGTAGGGGAAGGCGGCCCAGCCGAAGCCGAGGATCGCGGCGAGGCGTCGCCCCGCCGGTCCGGGCCGGATCCGGATCCCGAGCACCAGCAGCAGGACGAAGGTGGCGATGTCGAAGGTGATCGAGGCGCCGTGGGCCGCCGGGAGGTCGTCCCATTCGCCCGAGTAGGGCCAGATCGCCTCGAACGGCACGTAGGCGGCGTAGTTGACCGGGCCGTAGGTGTCACCGGAGTGAATGTCGGCGGGGAAGTCGCCGTAGAGCGGTTCGCCGTGGACGATCTTGTCGGCGCCGACGACCCCCGCGTAGCCGACGTCGATCGCCCCCGCGTCGGCCATGTTCAGGCCCACCCGGAACCCCATCAGGAAGAGCGCCGCGACCAGCAGCCACAGCGTCGGCCAGACCGGGCGCAGGCCGGCGCCCCGCCCGCGGAACCCGATCCACAGGCAGCGCGCCAGTAGGTAGACCAGCACCGGGTAGGCGAGCGGGACCGAGAGGCCGATTTCGCCGCGGTTGAAGAAGAAGTGCGAGACGCCGAAGCCGAGCAGCACCAGCAGGTCGAGGTTGGCGATCCGCCGCAGCCGCCGCCAGTCGGTCAGGCCGATGAGGAAGAGGAGGCAGAGCGGGACCCAGACGAAGGGCGAGTTGAGCGAGTGGGCGAACTCGCCGGAATACCCGCGGGCCATTTCCCAGGCGACCTGATAGCCGGTCCACGACTCGGTGACCTCGCCGGTCTTCGGGTCGACCATCACCAGCGCGTACTCGTGGTCGCCTTCGAACCAGCCGACTTCCCAGCGTTCGTTCTTGAAGGTCGGGCTGGGGATCAGGTCGGGGTGCACGTGGGTCGCGGCGGTGACCTTCGGGTCGCGGGCGGCGGCCTGCGTCGCTGCGGCCGAGCTGATGTCGCCGGGGGCCGGGTGTTCTTCCTGCGGCGCCGCGTCCGCCGCCCCGGGCGCGAGGAGCGCCAGGGCGACCAGGAGCGCGAGCAGCGCCGCGGTCCGGCGGGCCATCACGCCCCTCCCAGGCCGAAGTGGTCGAGGATCGCCGGGGTGACGTCGCGCAGGCTCCACTGCTCGCGCTCGTCCGCCGACTCCGGCCCGCAACCGACGAAGAGCAGCGGCCCGAGGCTGTCCCCGGCGTGGAGCGCCCCGTGGCTGCCGCCGCCGGCGTGGCTCTCGCCGCCCCAGTCGACCGCCTCGAAGCCCTCCGCCAGCGAGAGCACCCAGTCGCCCGAGTGCGGCGCGGTCAACGCCGACCAGACGCGCTGCAGCGGATCGGGGTAGGCCTCGCTGCGCAGCCTCCCGTCCTCGACCCGCGCCTCCAGCACGCCGAGCTCGCCGTCGATCTCCCAGCGCCCGCCGCGCAGGTCGGCGACATCGTCCCCGGGCCGGAAGCGCAGCCGCTCGCCGCGGCGCTCGACCGTCGCCCACTCGTCGCCCGCAACCGGCATCCCCGGCTCGGGCCGGTAGAGCGGCGCCCCCGCGGCGTCGAGCAGGCGACAGACCAGGTCGATGCCCTCGATCTCGGCCAGCCTCTCCCCCACCGCGGTCGGGTCGGCGCGCTCGCCCTCCCCCGGCAGCAGGTAGACGTGGGCGGCGCGACTGGTCGGGCTGACCGCGAGCTGGGCCAGCTCCGGGTGCGGCTCGGAGGGCTGCAGGACCGACCACTCGGCGCCGAGGATCTCGGCCAGCGGCAGGCCGCGCTCGACCGCGGTGTGGGCGTGGTCGGCGACCAGGATCACCGCGTGCTCGGCGAGGAAGGGGTCGATCCCGCCCGCCTGCTCGACCAGCGTCCCGAAGCAGTCGTCGGCCCGGGCGATCGACTCGACCGAGGCCGCGGGCCCGTTGCGGTGCGAGTAGTTGTCGTTGTCGGGCAGCGAGAGGAGGAGGAAGTCGAAGCCGTCCTCCTTCATCAGCTCGACCGCGCAGCAGGCGGCGTAGGGATCGCGGACACCGGGGATCGAGGTCGACTTGCACGGGGTCTGGCGGCTCGCGTAGAGGTCGCCGTAGAAGAGCTCGGCCGGGCCCCAGGTATGGTGGCGGAACTTCAGCTTCGTCGCCTCGACCGCCCGCCGCATCAGCCCGTCGAGCGAGACCTCGTGGCGGTGCCGGCCACGGTAGATCAGGTACGGCGTGCAGGCGGTGCGGGCGCCCGCGTCGTCGAGCTGCTCCCACAGCGTCTCGATCTCCGGGCTCAGGTGCGCCAGGTTCATGTTGTAGACGAGGTCGTAGAGGGCGCGGAAGACGCCGAAGGCGCGGGTAGCTTCGAGCGAGGAGCCGTACTCGACGTAGCGCCGCTCCAGCCGGTGGTACCAGTTCATGCCGCTGATCCAGTGGCGGTCGGCGCCGACCCCGGTGACCATCTCCGCGCAGGCGACCGGGGTCACCGATGGGAAGCTGGAGACGCAGTCCTCGATCAACACGCCACGCTCGACCAAGGCGCCGAAGTTGGGCGCCCGGCCCGCCTCGATCGCGCGCCGCAGCATGTCGGTGCGGAGCGAGTCGACGTAGGTGAGGATCAGCTTCTTGCGCCCGGGGACGGTCATGCGCTGGGTCGGATCATCGTGGACGGCCGCGCTCGGCCCTCACGGGCCCGGTTAACGGAGGACGCGGAGGCCGGCGTGTTTGCGCTGAGCGCGCCGGTGGCGGCTGTAGCCGAGCCAGATCAGCGCGATCGCGACGACGATGATCACGATCGGGACCAGCAGGGCGATCGCCAGCACGATCAGCGCTGCCAAGGCGACGATGAAGCCGAGCGCCCCGGCGCCGCTGCCCTCCCGCCGGGAGGCGCCGAAGACGAGGTCGGAGATCACCAGGCAGCCCGCGGCGCCACCGAGGCCGGCGACGACGGCGCCGAGCACGCTGTCGAGCAGAAAGCCGACGATGATGGCGACGATCGCCGCCAGCAGGACCATCCGCCCGCGGGCGCTGCCCTGGGTGCCGGTGGTGCCGGCGAGCATGCCGATCGCGATGCCGATGCCGAGGTCTCGAAGCAAATCCACGGCCGGAAACCTAACGGTGCGGGCCCCTCGGCGGCAATCCGGCACACTTCTCGCATGACCGAGGTACCCCAGCCGCCGCACAAACGCCGTGCCCACACCTCCACCCGGGACCTCGAGCGCTATGCCGGGCTCTTCGCCGAGCGCACCACGGTGATGCGCTCCTCGGCGATGCGCGACCTGATGGCGGTGACGGCGCGGCCGGAAGTGATCTCGCTCGCGGGCGGCCTGCCGGACACCTCGACCTTCCCGCCGGAGCGGCTGGCGGCGCAGATGAGCCGGATCGCCGCGCGGTCGGCCGCGGCGGCGCTCCAGTACGGCCCGACCGAGGGCTTCGACGAGACCAAGGACTGCATCGTCGAGGTGATGGCGGCCGAGGGGATGCTGCCGGACCCCGACGACATCGTCATCACCACCGGCGGCCAGCAGGCGATCGACCTCGTCACCAAGACCCTGGTCGACCCCGGCGACGTGGTGATCTGCGAGGCCCCGACCTACCCGGGCGCGGTGCCGGTCTTCTGCAGCTACCAGGCCGACGTGCGCCAGGTCGAGATGGACGGCGACGGGATGCGGATCGACCTGCTCGAAGCGCTGCTCGACGAGCTGAAAGCGGAAGGGAAGCACCCGAAGTTCATCTACACGGTGCCGACCTTCCAGAACCCGGGCGGGGTGACACTCTCGCTCGAGCGGCGGGCGCGGCTGGTCGAGCTGGCGCGGCTGCACGAGATCCTCGTGCTCGAGGACAACCCCTACGGGATGCTCCGTTACGGCGGCGAAGCGCTGCCGCCGCTCTACCAGCTCGACGGTGGCGACTTCGTCATCTACCTGGGGACGTTCTCGAAGATCCTCTCCCCCGGCATCCGCCTCGGCTGGGTCGTGGCGCCGCCGCCGGTGCTGGAGAAAGTCGTCCTCGGCAAGGGCGCGACCGACCTCTGCACCTCCAGCCTCACCCAGTTCTTCGTCCGCCAGTACTTCGCCGAAGGCGGCTGGAAGGGCTACGTCGCCGACCTGGTCGACCTCTACCGCGGTCGGCGGGACACGATGTTCGAGGCGCTCGCCGAGCACTTCCCGGTGGCGGCGACCTGGACCGAGCCCGCCGGCGGCCTCTTCATCTGGGCGACGCTGCCGGACTACATCGACACCGGCGACCTGCTGGCGAAGGCGCTGCGCAGCGACGTGGCGTTCGTGCCGGGCCAGGCCGCGTACGTGGACGGGCGGGGGAAGAGCTCGATGCGCCTGAACTTCAGCGGCGTCACCGACGACGAAATCCGCGAGGGGATCAAGCGGATCGGCCGGGTGATCCGCGAACAGGTCGAGCTGTACGAGGCGCTGGCGCCATCGGAGCGTCCCGCCGGGTCGGCGCCCGGCGCGACGCGCGGCGAGGCGGAGGACGTGCCCGCCGACAACGTCGTCCCGCTGCGAAAGGAAGCGAGCGGGTGAAGGTCGCGGTGCTCAAGGGCGGTCGCTCACTGGAGCGCGGCGTCTCGCTCCGCTCCGGCGCCCGGGTCGAGGACGCGCTCGACCGGCTCGGCCACGAGGTCGTCTCGATCGACGTCGGTGGGGATCTCGTGAAACGGCTGCGCGCCGAACGTCCCGACGTCGCCTTCGTCGCCATGCACGGGGTCGGCGGCGAGGACGGGACCGCGCAGGAGCTGCTGGAGATCCTCCGGATCCCCTTCACCGGGCCCGACGCCGCCGCCTGCGCGCGCTCGATCGACAAGGTGATGGCGAAGGCGACGATGCGCGGCGCCGGCATCCCCACCCCCGACTCCTTCGCCTTCACCCAGACGGCCTTCCGCGATCTCGGCGCCGCCGACGCGCTCAGCGGCCTCGAGCGCACGCTCGGCTTCCCCCTGGTGGTCAAGCCGAGCCGCGGCGGCTCCTCGCTCGGGGTCAAGTTCGCGGCGGCGCCGGCCGAGGTTCCCGGCGCCCTCGTCGCCGCGTTCTCCTACGACGACCGGGTAATGCTGGAGCGCTTCATCAAGGGCCGGGAGCTCGCGGTCAGCGTGCTCGGCGGCGAGGCGCTGCCGATCGTCGAGGCGATCCCGGCCGCGGGCGACCCCTACGACTTCGAGGCCCGTTATGAGATCGGCCGCACCCACTTCGTCTGCCCCGCCGACCTCTCCCCCACCGAGCGCGACGCGGTCACCGACGCCGCCCTGGCCACCTGCCACGCGCTCGGCTGCGAAGGCTTCGCCCGCGTCGACGTGATGCTTGGCGCCGACGGCCCCTGGGTGCTGGAGGTCAACGCGATCCCCGGCCTCACCGACACCAGCCTCCTCCCCCAGGCCGCCGAGGCGGCGGGGATCGGCTTCGAGGACCTGGTGGAGCGCATCCTCCACCTGGCGCTCGCCCCGAGCGGCGTTTCCTAGGAGTCCCCCGAGGCAAAGTCCTCGGGGGAGACTTCATCCAAGAAGTCTTTGAACTTGTCGACCACTTCCTCGGTGTCCTCAACCTCGTGCTCGAACTCGATCGCCGACTCGTCGATGACCTCCTCGGCGGCGAAGATCGGGGCGGCGACGCGGACCGCCAGCGCCAGCGCATCAGAGGGCCGCGAGTCGATCTCGATCTCCGACCCCCCCACGCTGACCGTGATCGAGGCATAGAAGGTGTTGTCGCGCAGCTCGGTGACCGCCACCCGCTCGCATTTCGCATCGAGGTTCTCGAGCACATCGGAGAGCAGGTCGTGCGTCATCGGCCGCGGCGTCGATGCCCCTTGCAGCTTCATCAAGATGGCGGCCGCCTCAGGGTGCCCGATCCAGATCGGCAGGAACCGGTTCCCGTCGACCGTCTTCAGCAAGACGATCGGCTGCTTGCCGACCATGTCGAAGCTGACGCCATAGATCTGCATCTGCTGCAAGAGAATTGCTCCAAACCCGTCGTTGGGGGCCAAGTATAGGTTGGCCCGCGCGTCCGCCCGCCGGGCCGATCAGCCCAGATCAGCGGTTGCGTCGAGAACCTCGCTGGACGCCCACCCGCCACTCAGCCGTTGGTCGAGCTTTACCGCGGCATCCTCGGTCAGGCCGGCGATCAGGTCGATCACGATCCGCGCCCGTTCCTCCGTCGAGCGTGCCGTCGCCAGACGTTCGCGGGCGCCGGGCGGAAACAGCCGGCCGTCGCCTTCTTCGCCGGGATCGCTGGCCGCGTAATAGCGGTCGAAAAGGCGTCGGATCAACTGGTCCTGACCATGCTGGACGACGGCCAGGCCCGGCCGCCTGATCACGTAGACCCTGACCAGGGTCTTCAGCGCCTCGACTTCGACCCGACAATCGGGATCTATCCACAGGCAGGGCAAGCCGCTGACCCCGTCCACCTCGAGCTGGAAAGCCTGCAGGTATCGCGTGATGAGCTTGGAGCCGAACTCGCGCATGACCGCTCGGTTGCCGCGCGTGTGCTCATAGCGGACCTGCGGCCCGTAGAGCCCGAGAGCGCTCGTGACCGCGGCCACCAGCTCGGCGATGTCGTAGTCCGGAAAGCTCGCCGGCTCGGCTTCCTTCGCTTCGCGAAACAACTCCCCCAGCGTGTCCATCTCGGATGCCGATCCCAGCTCACCGAGGAGGTGCAACGGAATCAGCCCTGCCCGGAAGAAGTCGTCGAGGTCGTGGACGGCGTACGTCAGATCGTCGGCCCAATCCATGATCTCGGCAGCCAGGCTCCGCGTCCCGCTGATCTTCTCCGCGACGCCCTTTTTCACGAAGTTGAAGGCGTCCGCGTCGTCCCCGTAGTAGCCCCACTTTCGATGGGCCTTATTGGTCGTGTCGTTCGAGTAGGGCCAGGGGTACTTCAGCAGGCCGTCGAGCGTGCGGCGGCTCAGGTCGAGGCCCCATTCCTTGTTGCGGACGGCGAGGCCGGTGACGATGCGGAAGCTCTGCGCATTGCCCTCGAAGGCATCGAAGCCGCTCGTCACGGCTTTGCGTGCCTGCTCATTCAGGGCATGCTCGGCGATGTGCCCGAACGGCGGGTGCCCGAGGTCGTGAGCCAGGCAGCTCGCCTCGACAGAATCGGGGTCCAGGAGCTTGACCAGATCTGCTGCCGGGCGGGCCAGCTTGCCCTTCGACGCTAGACGGAGGAGGCGTTCGGCGTTTCGCCGCCCTACCTGCGCGACCTTGAGCGAGTGGGTCAGCCGGTTGTGGAACGCGTGGCCGCCCTCTGGCGCGGTGACTTGCGTTACGTAGGCCAGGCGGTGGAACCCCGAGCAGTAGAGGATCCGATCGCGATCGCGCTGACCAGGCGTCCGCGATGCCCCATTCCGGTCGACGGGCTTGCCTTCCCACTGACGCTCGTCGAGGTCATTTGGGTATGCCTCCGTCGCCGGAGGGAAACACTCCGCCATCCGGCGAACGCTAATCGTTGACGCGGACTTTGTGCTCAGAAACGACGAAGGTACCGTCGTCGATCAGGTCGTTGAGGGCCAAGCCGGTGGCGCCATAGCTCCAGCCGTTCTTGCTCGCGGCTTTGATCTCGCGCGGCGACCACCAGTGTTCGGGCTGCTCGCGGGAGGTCCTGATCAAGGCATCTCTTGCCTTCTGCACTTCCTCGCGAAGTTTGGCGACGGTTGGGTCGAGGCTCATTACGGGCTCCATTGCGGGAGAACTTATCGGCCGGATGATGTGCCCATGACGCTCGCAGAAAAATGCCGACCAATGTGCGCGCGAAACGACCAAAACCGATCCGGACTACTAACCGAACAGAAAATGCAAGTGGCATTTTATGGAAGCCGTAGGATGGATTAGATGGACTACGAGACTGCCCGCGACCGCTCGAAGGCACTGTTCGAAAATTCCCACCTCCTGCCCGTCGCGGAGGCCATCACCAAGCACGTGGCGGTCGGCGGTGACTTCACCGCGCCTGAGGTCCGCGCCTGGATCGGAGGTCGAGCGGCCGACAACCAGATCCACGGTGTCTTGTCGCGCCTCGAGGCGGCGGGCGCGCTTGTGCAGTTGCCGTACGTCGGACGACCGCTCCCACGCCGATGGGAACGATCCGAGCATCCGCTGTGGCGCTTTGCGACCGAGTGGGCGAAGGTCCCGGCCGTGGCGGCCGGGAGGTGACGGCGGCGGTCCGAGTGGGCGATCCTGGATTCGAACCAGGGACCTCGTCCTTATCAGAGACGCGCTCTAACCAACTGAGCTAATCGCCCGGGGGACGGCGATGATAGCGGTGCGTCGCCTGGGGGCTCATTTGCCCCGGCGGCGCAACTCGCGGGCCAGGTGGTGGGCCTCTTCGACGTTGTCGAACCGGAGCTCGGCGACGATCGCGTTGCCGCGGGCCTTGACCGTCACCTCGTGGCCGAGGGCGGACTCGAGCGCGTCGGTCGCATCGTCGAGGGCGGCGCGCTGGTCGGGATCGACCGGCGCTTTGCGTGGACGTGCTTTTGGCCGGCCGGCCAGCCGAACCCGCTCCTCGGTCTCGCGGACCGACCATCCCCCCGCCACCGCCTCCCGGGCGAGGCGCCGGCGGACGTCGTTGCCGCTCGCACCGAGCAGGGCCCGCCCGTGGCCCTCGCTGAGATCGCCGGACTGCAGCATGTCGAGCGCCTCATCGGGAAGCTCCAGCAGCCGGATCAGGTTGGACACGGCCGGGCGGCTGCGCCCGACCCGCCGCGCCAGCTCCTCTTTGGTCAGGCCGAGGTCCTCGACCAGGGCGGCGCAGGCTTTCGCCTCCTCGACCGGGTTCAGGTCCTCGCGCACCATGTTCTCGATCAGCGCCGCCTGCAGCCGCTCCGGCTCGGCTTGCTCGCGGGCGACGGCGGGGACCTTCTCGAGGCCGGCCTGCTGGGCGGCCCGCCAGCGGCGCTCCCCGGCAACCAGTTCGTAGCTGCCGTCGGCGAGCGGCCGGACCAGCAGCGGCTGGACGATCCCCGACGCCTCGATCGACGCGGCCAGCGCGGCCAGCGCCTCCGGATCGAAGTGCGTGCGCGGCTGGTGCGGGTTCGGCTTGATCAGGTCGACCGGCAGCTCGAGCAGCTCGCCCGAGGCGGCGTCGGCGGGCGTCTCCGGCAGGATCGCGGCGAGGCCTCGGCCGATGCCGGGACGCCGTTTCTTGGTCGAGCTAGCCACGCGCGGCGAGCTCCTTGGCGACGGCGCGGTAGGCGACGGCGCCGCGCGAGGAGGGGGCATGGTCGGTCACGGGCAGACCATAGCTAGGGGACTCGGCGACCCGGACGCTGCGCGGGATCACGCTCTCGAAGACCATCGCGGGGAAGTGCTCGCGCAGCTCGGCCTCGACGTCCTGGGCCAGCCGCGTGCGCTCGTCGTACATCGTGATCAGCAAGCCCGACACCTCCAGCCGTGGATTCAACTGGCGCCGGATCAAGCCCAACGTGTCCAGAAACTGGACGAGCCCCTCGAGCGCCAGATACTCGGCCTGCACCGGGACTATGACGCGGTCGGCGGCGACCAGGGCGTTGACCGAGACCGGGCCGAGGGACGGCGGGCAGTCGAGGAAGGTGCGGGCGAAGCGCTCGCGCACCGGGCCGAGTCGTTCGCGCAGCCGCGTCTCGGAGTTCTCGATCCGGGGGAGCTCCACCGCGGCACCGGCGAGGTCGACGTTGGCGGGGACGATCCAGAGGTTGTCGGGCCCGGCGGGGCGGGCCGCGGCGGCCACCTCGGTGTCGCCGGTCAGGCAGTCGTAGGAGGACGGATGCAGGTCGCGGTCGCCGCCCAGGGCCACGGTCGCATTGCACTGCGGGTCGAGGTCGACGAGCAGCGTCTGCTCACCTTCCGAGGACGTGCAGGCGGCGAGGTTGACCGCGGTCGTGGTCTTGCCGACGCCCCCCTTCTGGTTCGCGATCGCGTAGACGGTGCCCATCGCGGCCCAGACTAGATGGTTGATTCCATGACAGGGTGTGACCGGGGGCGCGCCCGGTCAAGCAGGCCAAGGACGCAGGGTGCAGCCTTTGCCGGTGGCAAAGGCAAACCCGAGGACGCAGGGATGCGCAGTGTGCCGGGTGCGTCGTCCGGGTGCGCCCTGTCATGGAATCAACCATCTCTATGAGCACCGCCGCCACCGGTTTGCGCGCGCGATGCGGGGCGGTCGGATAGCCTGGGCGCGTGTCCGACCTGGCCGACTGGCCCGACGATCCTGCCGAGCGAGCGCGCGAGCTGGTCGAGGGGGTCCTCGATGAGCTCGATCTCGACGGTGACGTGGAGATCGAGGAGGACGACGGCCGCATCGTGATCACCGTCGTCGGCACCGACGACTACGGCCTGCTGATCGGCAAACGGGGCCAGACGATCGACGCCCTGCAGCTGCTCTGCTACCAGGCTGCCTTCCGCGGTCTGCGCGAGCGCAAGCGGGTCATCGTCGACGCGGCGGGCTACCGCGGCCGCCGCCGCGAGACCCTCGAGAGCCGCGCCGACCGCGCCGCCGAGCAAGCGCTGACCAACAGCCGGGTGGTCGAGATGGACCCGATGAGCGCCCAGGAGCGCCGCGTCGTCCACGAACGGCTGAAAGGTCGCTCCGGGGTCGAGACCTACAGCGAGGGCGACGAGCCCCACCGCTGCGTGATCGTCGCCCCGCTCGTCCACGAATAGTGGGCGGCGGTCCGACGGCGTCCCTCTCCCCGGCCCAGCGCCGGTCCCTGGAAACCGTCCTCACCCTCCTGGCCGAGGAGCGTGCCTCGGTCAGCTCGGTGGTCGACCGGCGTGCCTGGAAGGTCCACGTCGAGGACAGCCTCACCGGTCTCGAGGTCGCTGAGCTGCGCCGGGCGCGTCGGATCGCCGATGTCGGGGCGGGCGCGGGCTTCCCGGGCCTCGTCCTGGCCGTGGCCTTGCCAGAGGCACAGATCGACCTGGTCGAGTCGGTGGGTCGCAAGACGGCCTTCATCCAGCGCGCCGCCGAGGCAGCCGCGATCCCCAACGCCTCCGCCGTCACCGCCCGGGCCGAGGACGTGGCCCGCGGCGAGGGTCGGGAGGCCTACGACGTGGTCACCGCCCGCGCCGTAGGCCGCCTCTCGACCCTGGCCGAGCTGGCAAGCCCCCTGCTGCCGGAGAACGGCGTCCTGGTCGCCTGGAAGGGCAAACGCGACGAGGACGAAGAGCAACAACTGGCGCGCGCCTCCGAAGCCCTGGCAATGCGCCCCGAGACGATCCTGGACGTCGGCCACCGCGCAGGCTCCGAGCACCGCCACCTCCACGTCATCCGCAAGTCCGCCGCCACGCCCCCAAACCTCCCCCGCAAGTCCGGCCTGGCCAAGAAGCGCCCCCAGGGCTGACCTCCGCCCGCGGTCGATGACCACACCCGCTTTCAGGCGAGCGGGCACGGCAGCGATCCCCAGACCCGGGCCAACGAAGCTCGCCACCCGCACGTCGCGGCGCAGTCTCCCAACAGCGCCCCGTGGGAGGCGGTCCTGACCCCTCCGAGCGGCTTGTAACGAGGGCCCTCCGGCGACCTCGGCCAGACGAGCGCGATCCAGCCCGAGTTTGAGAGAGGAGGGGTCAGGACCGCCTCCCCCAGAAGCCCAAGAAAAAGGGCCCCCGATATCCGAGAGCCCTTACCTGCGTCGCTTCTTTTTTTTCGGCGGTTTAGGCGGAGGTTTCGCCGCCTGCACTTCCGCTTTGGTCGGCACGTGCGGGGCCGGGATCACCTTGTTGATCACGAGCCCCTGCCCGATCGTCCAGATATTCGTGGTGATCCAGTAGAGGATCAGACCGGCCGGGAAGTTGATGATGAAGGGGACGAAGACCAGCGGGAGGACGAACATCATCATCCGCTGGGATTTGTCGGCGGTGACCGACATGAAGAAGCCCGACACCAACTGGGTGCCGACGTAGAGAACGATCAGCGCGATGAGTTCCGCGCCGTGCGCGGAGGCGGTCAGGTCTTCGATGAAGAGGAACGACGCGTGGCCGGCGGTTTCGCACCCGCTGGGCAGGCCAAGGTTGGAGCAGATGTCGTCCGGGAGCTCGTGGCGGAGCGTGTAGAAGAGCGTGATGAAGACCGGGAGCTGCGCCAGCAGGGGAATGCAGGAAGCGAACGGATTGACTTTGTTCTCTTTGTAGAAGCGCATCATTTCCTGCTGCATGCGCTGTTTGTCGTTTTTGTATTTCTCCTGGATCTCTTTCATCTGCGGCTGGAGTGCCTGCAGAGCCCGCATGCCTTTGAGCTGTTTGTAGGTGAGCGGG
>Ga0153956_1002501_pt1 | contig 13393 bp, 11 predicted proteins | sample TSFL040MetaG_FD_104704 | JGI IMG/M metagenome (GOLD analysis project Ga0153956, IMG submission 104704) | Attine ant fungus gardens microbial communities from Florida, USA - TSFL040 MetaG | ecosystem: Host-associated > Fungi > Mycelium > Unclassified | place: USA: Florida, Wekiwa Springs... | reverse complement strand
TTATTTCCGTGGAGACAATTGATGACCGAGACCCTGACCCATTTTATCGGCGGCAAGCAGGTGGCCGCCCCCGGCGCTCTCGAAAGCACCAATCCCTCCAACACCGCCGAAGTCATCGCCAAGTTTCCGGACGGTGGCGCCGAAGACGTCAACAAGGCCGTGGAAGCCGCCCGCGCCGCCTTTCCGGGCTGGTCGGGCGCCACTCCGGAAGTCCGCGCCGATGTGCTGGACAAGGCCGGTTCGCTGATCATCGAGCGCAAGGACGCCATCGGCAAGCTGCTGGCGTCGGAAGAAGGCAAGACCCTGCCGGAAGCGATGGGCGAAACCGTCCGCGCCGGCCGCATCCTCAAATATTTCGCCGGCGAGGCGCTGCGCCGCCACGGCCAGAACCTGGACTCGGTGCGCCCCGGCGTGGAGATCCAGACCTATCGCGAAGCGGTGGGCGTCTATGGCCTGATCACGCCCTGGAATTTCCCCATCGCCATTCCGGCCTGGAAGATCGCTCCGGCTCTGGCCTTCGGCAATACCGTGGTGCTGAAGCCCGCCAACCCGACCCCGGCCACCGCGCATGCGCTGGTCTCGGTGCTGCATGAAGCGGGCCTGCCCGGCGGCGTGGTCAACATGGTGCTGGGCCGAGGCATTGTCGGCGACGCGCTGTCCAAGCATCCCGATGTCAACGCCATCTCCTTCACCGGCTCGCAAGGAGTGGGCGCCAAGGTGGCCGCCGCCGCCGTGTCGCACCAGGCGCGGGTGCAGATGGAAATGGGCGGCAAGAATCCGCTGGTGGTGATGGACGATGCGGAATTCGACCGCGCCGTGCAGATCGCGGTGGACGGCGGCTATTTCGCCACCGGCCAGCGTTGCACCGCCTCCAGCCGCGTCTTCGTGCAGCAAGGCGTCTATGACAAGTTCGTCGCCGCCGTCGCGGAGCGCGCCAAGGCGCTGAAGGTGGGCAACGCGCTCGACGCCTCCACCCAGATGGGCCCGGCCGTCACCGACACCCAGCTTGCCGGCAACCTGAAGTATGTCGACATCGCGCTCAAGGAAGGCGGCCGCCTGCTGGCCGGCGGGCCGGAGCCGCTGAAGCTGGGCACGCCCGGCCACTATATGTCGCCGACCCTCATTGTCGATACGAAGGCGTCGGATACGATCAACCAGGAAGAAGTGTTCGGCCCGGTCGTGTCGGTGGTGAAGTTCAAGACCTATGACGAGGCGCTGGAGCTTTGCAACGCCGGCAACTTCGGACTTTCCGCCGGCATCGTCACCACCAGCCTGAAACATGCGCGTCACTTCCAGCGCAACGTCAAGGCCGGCATGGTGATGATCAACCTGCCGACCGCCGGCGTGGACTATCATGTGCCGTTCGGCGGCACCCGCGGCTCCAGCTATGGTCCCCGCGAGCAGGGCTTCGCCGCGGTGGAGTTCTTCACCCAGACCAAGACGGCCTATTCCTTCTCGTAAGGCCGGTTCAAAATCGCGAAGGCCCCGGTTTCCGCCGGGGCTTTTGCTTTAATAGGATGCGCCATGGCGCCCGTCCTGCACCTCAAAGACATCACGGTCGCGTTCGGCGGCACAAGGCTGCTGGACGCGGCGGAGCTTCAGGTTTCGCCCGGCGACCGGCTGTGCCTGGTGGGGCGCAACGGCTCGGGCAAGTCCACACTGCTCAAGATCGCCGCCGGGCTGATGGAGCCGGACAGTGGCACGCGCTTCCTCCAGCCGGGTTCGGTGGTGCGCTACCTGGAGCAGGAGCCCAGCCTGTCCGGCTTCGCCACCACCCGCGACTATGTCGAGGCGGGACTGAACCCGCACGAAGATCCCAATCGCGCCTTCTACCTGCTGGGCAATCTGGGGCTGGACGGCACCGAGAACCCCGCCACGCTGTCCGGCGGCGAGGCGCGCCGCGCCGCCCTGGCCCGCGCGCTGGCGCCGCGCCCGGACATATTGCTGCTGGACGAGCCGACCAACCATCTGGACATCAACGCCATCGAATGGCTGGAAGGCGAGTTGAAGGCGGGCAAGGGCGCGCTGGTCTTGATCAGCCATGACCGGCGCTTCCTGGAAAACCTGTCGCGCGTCACGGTTTGGCTGGACCGGGGCAGGACGTACCGGCTGGAAAAGGGCTTTTCCCATTTCGAGGCCTGGCGCGACGCGATGTTGGAAAAGGAAGAAACCGAACGCCACAAGCTGGAGCGCCGCATCGCCGCCGAGGAAGACTGGGTGCGCTATGGCGTGTCGGGACGGCGCAAGCGCAATGTCGGGCGCCTGGAACGGCTGCGCGGCATGCGCACCGAACGGCGCGACCAGATCCGCCAGCTCGGCACGGTGAAAATGGAAGCCGCCGAGGGCGCCGGTTCCGGCACCAAGGTGATCGACGCCAAGGGCGTGGCCTTTGCCTATGGCGAGCGCGAGATCGTGAAGGATGTCACGCTGCGCATCCATCGCGGCAGCCGCATCGCCGTGGTGGGGCCGAACGGCGCGGGCAAGACCACGCTCCTGAAACTGCTGACCGGCAAGCTGCAGCCGCAAAAGGGCAATGTGAAGCTGGGGCAGGGGCTGTTGATGGCGGAACTGGACCAGAACCGTTCGCGGCTGCATCCCGACCAGTCACTGGCGGCCGCCGTCACCGACGGGTCCGGCGAGACGGTGATGGTGGCGGGCAAGCCGCGCCATGTGATGAATTGCCTGCAGGACTTTCTGTTCACGCCGCAACAGGCGCGCACGCCGGTCAAGGTGCTGTCGGGCGGCGAGCGGGCGCGGCTGCTGCTGGCCAAGCTGTTCGCCACGCCGTCCAATTTCCTGGTGCTGGACGAACCGACCAACGACCTGGACCTGGAGACGCTGGACCTGCTGGAAGAAGTGATTGCCGATTACCAAGGCACCGCGCTGCTGGTCAGCCATGACCGCGATTTCCTGGACCGGGTGGCGACCAGCATCGTGCTGGCGCAAGGCGATGGCCGCTTCACCGAATATGCCGGCGGCTATGCCGACATGCTGGCCCAGCGGGGCGAGGCCGCGCCGGTCCGTCCCGAGGCCCGGCGCGCCAGGGCGGACAAGGCGGCCGTGGAAAAACCCCGCCGCAATTCCGCCCCGAAGATGAACTTCGCCGATGCCCATGCCCTGAAGGTATTGCCGGAAAAAATAGCAGCCGCGGAAACTGCCATCGCCCGGCTGGAACAAAGCCTGTCGGACCCCGCGCTTTTCTCCGGAAATCCCGGCCGGTTCGCCGAACTGTCGGCGGAACTCGCCGGCGTGCGGGCGCAAAAGGACGCCGACGAGGAACGCTGGCTGGCGCTGGAAATGCAGCGCGAAGCGTTGGAACGACCCGGCGCCTGACCGGCCCGGAACAAACCCCTGCCCCCCACGTTGATTCCTCAGGCCAGGAGGTTTCCCGGGGTAGTTCCATGAAGCACGCAGCACTCGCAGGATTTGCCGCCGGTGTCGCCATGGCGATCGGCGGTGCGTTGGGCGCCGTCGCCACCAGCGACCGCGCGCCGGTGGCCGAGATGGGCGGCGACATGATGAACCCGATGATCGGCGGCCAGGCGATGATGCCGGACCGCGACATCCTGGAGAACATCTCCGCCTCGCCGATGCACAGCCAGCTTGTGGCGGCGCTGAAGGATTCCGGCGTGGCGGGCGCGCTGAAGGCCAACGGCCAGTTCACGGTTTTCGCTCCCACCAATGCCGCGATGGCGGCGCAAGGGCAGCAGTCCAAGTCCAGCCTGGCGCGGCGCATGAGCTACCTGATCGTGCCGGGCAAGTATGACAGCCAGGCGCTGCTGCGGCTGATCAACGAGGCGGGCGGCGACGCGCGCCTGCGCACCGCCGAGGGCGGGGTGCTGATCGCGCGCATGAACGGCCCGACCAACATCGTGGTGATGGACGAGAAGGGCAATATCGCCGATATCGCCATCTATGACGTGCGCGACAAGAACGGCATCATCCATGTCGTGGACCGCGCGCTGGAGCCGGCCGGCCCCGCGCGCCAGGTGGCGTCGGAATAATCACGCCGCTTTTCCGCCGGTCAGGCCCCGGCCTTCCAGCAACGCATCGATATGCGGATCGCGCCCGCGAAAGGCGCGATAGGCGGCGGCGAAATCCCGCGTGCCGCCGGACGAATAGACATACTTGTACAATCGGTGCGCCGTGGCGGGATCGAAGGGGTCGTGCGCTTCCGCGAACGCCTTGAAACCGTCGGCGTCCAGCACTTCCGACCACAGATAGGCGTAATAGCCGGCGGAATAGCCGTCGCCGGAAAAGACGTGGGAGAAATGCGGCGCGGCATGGCGCGGCGCGATCTCGCCGGGCATGCCGATGCGTTGCAGCGTGGCGGCCTGCGCCGCCAGCGGATCGGCGCCGGGCGGCAACGTGTGGAAATCCATGTCGATCAGGGCCGAGGCCAGGAACTCCACCGTGGCGAAACCCTGGCCGTAGTTGCGCGCCTTGAGCAATTTGTCCACCAGCGCCTGGGGAATCGGCGTGCCGGTTTCATGATGGCGGGTGAAGCGTGTCAGCACCGCCGGTTCCTCCAGCCAGTGCTCGAACAGCTGCGACGGCAGCTCGACGAAATCGCGCGCCACATTGGTGCCCGACAAGCGCGGGAAACGCACCCGGCTCAGCAGGCCGTGCAAGGCATGGCCGAATTCGTGGAACAGTGTCACCGCATCGTCGAAAGACAGCAGGCAGGGATCGCTCCTGGAGAAGTTGCAATTGTTGACGATGATGGGCAGGACATCGCCGTTCACCCGCTCCTGGTCGCGGAAGGCGCTCATCCAGGCGCCGCCCTGCTTGCCGGCGCGGGCGAAATAGTCGCCCAGGAACAGGCCGATCGCCCGGCCTTCGCGCGACACCTCCCATACCCGCACATCCGGATGATAGGTCGGCAGGCCCTGGCGTTCGGTGAAGCTGACGCCGAACAGCTTTCCGGCGGTGAAGAAGGCGGCCGCGATCAGGTTGTCGAGCTGGAAATAGGGCTTCAACTGCGCATCGTCGAAGTCGTATTTCTCCCGCCGCAGCTTCTCGGCGTAATAGCGCCAGTCCCAGGGCTGGAGGCGGAAATTGCCGCCTTCGCGCGCCACCAATGCCTGAAGTCCGTCGCGCTCGGCCAGCGCCTTGGCCCGCGCCGGTTCCCACACCTCTTCCAGAAGCGCGCGCGCCTTGGCGGGCGTTCCCGCCATGCTGTCGGCCAGCTTGAACTGGGCGAAATTCTCATAGCCCAGCAGCGCGGCACGTTCGGCGCGCAGGCCCAGCATCTCGGTGATGAGGCCCAGATTGTTGCGCGCATTGGCGTTGTTGCCGCGCGCGGTCCAGGCGCGGAACAGCTTTTCCCGCAGATCCCGGTCTTCAGCATATTGCAGCATCGGTTCGACGCTCGACCGGGACAGGGTCACGGCGAAGGGGGCGCCGATCTTCAAGTCGCGCGCCGTGGCCGCGGCGGCGTCACGGATGGCGGCCGGAACCCCCGCCATCTGGTCTTCCGTCAGGCCCAGCGTCCAGTCTTCCTCGTCGCCCAGCACATTCTGGCTGAACTGCGCCCCCAGCACCGCCAGGCGCTGGGCGATGGCGGCCAGCCGGTCGCGGCGATCGCCTTTCAACTGCGCGCCGGCGCGCACGAAATCGAGATGATAGCGTTCCAGCACCCGTAGGCTTTCGCGGTCCAGGCCCAGCGTCTCGCGCTTCTGGAACACCGCGTCCAGCCGCGCGAACAGCACCGGATGCATGGAGATAGCGCTCCAGTGCGCCGACAGGCGCGGCGCCATTTCCAGCTCGATGGCTTGCAGGGTGTCGTCGGTCGCCGATGAAGCCAGGTTGGAAAAGACGTAATCCACCTTTGTCAGCAGGCGTCCCGATTTCTCCAATGCCAGCACGACATTGTCGAAGGATGGCGGCTCCGGATCCTCCGCGATGGCCGCGATTTCGGCGGTGTGCTCGGCCAGGGCCCGGTCATAGGCGGGCACGAAATGCTCCGGCCGGATGCGGTCCAGCGGCGGGGCGCCGAAGGGCGCGGTCCAGTCTTCGAAAAAGGGATTGCTCATGCCGACCTATATAAGCGCGCTCAATGGATTTCCCAGACGATGGAGACATCGGCGCTGACGCTTTCCTCGCCCGCCGCGACGGGAACCGCCTTGGCGGCGAACGCCATCGGCGCGGCGCGCAGAACCGGCCGCGGCATGTCGTTGCCGCCCTCGCTGATCGCCAGCACCGGGCCCAGCGTCACGCCAGCCGCCCTGGCATAGGCTTCGGCGCGGGCCTTGGCATCGGCCACCGCCCGGACGCGCGCCTCGGTCAGCATCGGCGCGGGGTCCTTGATCGAGAAGCCGATGCCGTTCATCTGGTTGGCGCCCGCGCCGACCAGCGCATCCAGCGCGCCGCCCAGGCGCGACACGTCATCCAGCCGCACCGACACGCTGTTGCTGACCTGATAGCCGGTGAGGCGCGGCGGCTCGTTGTTGGCGCCGTTGGTATATTGCGGCGACACCGAGAAGTTGGCGGTCTGGATGTTCTTCTCCGGCACGCCCAGCCTCTGGAGCGCGGCGAAGACGGTCTGCATGCGCGCGGTGTTGGCGGAAAGCGCCGCCGCCGCGGTGGCCGCGCCGGTGGTGACGCCGGCGGTGATCTCCACCTGGTCGGGCACGGCCTTGACCTCGCCATGGCCGGCCATGGACAGGGTACGCGGCTCAGGGGTTTGAGCCAGCGCGGGGGCGGCGGCCAGCAGGGCGATAAAGACCAGGGATTTCATGGATTTGTCCTTCCAAAGCAGGCCCGTCCGGCGGTGATGCTGGCGGGCGAGAGCGGCAAAATCAGGGCGGGCCCGCCGCCATCTAGGCGGACGGGAAAATCCTGTTATACCCCGGTCCGGGAAGGGCCTGTAGCTCAGTTGGTTAGAGCTGACCGCTCATAACGGTTAGGTCGCAGGTTCGAGTCCTGCCGGGCCCACCAATAAATTCAGGGACTTGGTCCTCGTCCGAACTCGGACTTTCATCCTTTGGGTACGCAAATGGTACGCCAACCTCGGATTCAGAGTTACGATAAAGCGGCATAACTGCACGCAATTCATTCCACAGGGCGCTCGCCTTATCGGCACCTATGACGCCCAGGTGGCCTTTGGTCAGTCGCGCATTCTCCTGGCCTGGAACCGGCTGATCCTCCCGAACGGACGTTCCGTCGTCCTGGAACGGGCCCCCGGTGCCGACACCCAAGGCTTTGCCGGTCTGGAGGACGGTGTCGACAATCATTGGGGCAGTCTTTTCCGCGGCGCGGCGCTTTCGACCTTGCTGAGTGTGGGGGCCGAGGCGGGCGCGGGATCCGGCGACGACAATCTGGTGCGGGCGCTTCGCAGCGGCGTGGCAAACAGCGTCAGCCAGGTGGGGCAACAGGTGGTGGGACGCAGCCTCAATGTGCGCCCCACGCTGACGGTGCGGCCGTTACGGAGTTCCAGGGCACTCGGAGTCGTATTATGGTAGCCAATTGTTAGCCAGCCGGTCTTTCCCCGTGAAAACCTCGCGCGCGATGGCGAACAGCAAATTCGCATCATCGACAAGATGCCGCCCTTTGCGCAAAAAAATCGGTGCCGGCAGGAGGCGGCTGCACACCACTGCTGGATCGGTCGAAGATGCGAAGACCGGTTTTCTCCTCAAGTTGCCTCACGCGGCGGCTCAACATCGACTGTTTGACGCGTAAAACGCTTGCGGCACGGCGAAAGCTATGATGGTCCGCGGCGGCGACGGCGAACGCGATATGTTAAGATCAATCGGAAGCATGGGTCTTCGATTGCAAAGACGATGGTCGCACCGCAGAGCGGTTGTGAAGTTGCATTTGACTATTCCACGATTTTTACCGAACCTGGGGCGCCGTCAGCTACGTTGATATTCGCGACGCCCGTTCCCACGCAGGACGAATTTAAGTTGGCTTGTCCGGAGATTGTCACATTGTCGGCAACGATTTGCATGCAGTTACTGCCTGACGTGGAAGCGCCAGAGAAAGTCACATTTTGGGTCGGAAAGTAAAATGCGCCAGTAATGGACACGATCGACTGCCCGCTGAATTGATTTTTGACGCCTGAGTTGCCCGCTCTATCGCCGAAAAAAACAATGCCTGAATATGTTCCACTTGTTGGAGCAGAAAAAGTGACCTTCGCCTGGCCGCTAATATTCACATTGTGATTTGCCTTGATGTAGAAGGTCACATTGGCGCCCGTTACCGTGGAATCGCCGGAGATGTTGAGATTTCCGTTGACATAATAGACGCCCGAATTGAACGTCGCCGTCATCGAGCCATTGATATTGATATCTCCACAATAATAGCCGGGATTCAGCGTTATCGAAGATCCACCGGGTACGCTAAGGCACGATCCGGGTATTGAGGGCGCCGGCACGGAGGCATAGGGATCCGTGACAATGGCAGCGCTGGTGGTTGCTGAGGCACATTTATTGAGCGAATACTGCGCAGAGCCCGAGGTTAGGATATTGCCTGCCGAGACTAGGCAGGGAATATTCGCCTGGGCCGAACCCGTCATATTGATGCCCTGGCTGCTGGATGAGTTAGAGACAATGTCGCAATTGGGCGCGTCGACGTTGGCGCTGCCGGTCAAGTTTACAGCCGCGTTCATCGTTCTATTAAGCGCTAATATGCACGCTTGACCCGCCGCAGAAGTTGTGGCGACAGCGCAGCGTCTTGAGGATGCCGCCGCCGCCTGCGGCCCAGGTGCAGTTGATCAAGGCGCCGCCCGCGCCCGGCGTGCCGCAGGATGTCGAGGCGCGTGATGCGGTGGTCGCCATGGCGGCGCGCTGCGGCGGTGTCACCGCTGACCGTGCCTGGCTGGACTGTTATTACGCCGCCGCCAATCCGGTGCGTTGAAGCCGGTGCCTGGCGCGGCACCCGCGCCTTTGCGCCCGGCACGGCGCGCAACCATACCAGTTTTCTTCAGGTGCTGTCTGGTGAAGCCCATATCCAGACGGTGGGGCGCATGGCGTTGTACCACTTCGACCGTAACGGCAGATTCACCGTCACACTTGAGAACTGCCAGGTCTGGCAACAGCTGGACGGTGACAGCCACCAAGCGCATTGGACCATGGCGCCGGGCAGCTCGTCACCGTTCAGGACGGCGCGTTCCGCAGCTTCAATCTCAGCGTGAAGGGCAGCCCCACCATCTACAAGGTGGAGCGCCGGTCCTGACCGCCACCGCTATTTGCGGTTGGGCGGCGTCTTCATGAAGACCCGGATCAGGAAGGCCCGGATGTTTTCCACATCGGTGATGTTCAAATACTTGGCGAAGGACGCCATGCCGCCGTCGTGCAGCGCGCCGTCATGCACGACGGTCTGGAACTGCTCTTTCGACAGCGGAATCTGCGACCGGTGCAGGTCGGGATTCACGCGGCTGGCGCTGTGGCACACCGAGCAATAGCGGCGGAACAGCACGCCGCCAGCCACCGCGTCACCGGTGGTCTTCTCGGCCTTTTTCACATCCATCAGCGGGTCCAGCGAATCCGCCGGGAAGGGGGCGGCCTTTGCTGTGCCGTCCAGCTTGAACACCATCAGGCGGCCGGGCAGGCGCGCATCGCCGGTGCTGGCGCCGCCGCCATTGCCGGTCATCACCGCAATATATTGCACACCATCCAACGCATAGGTCATCGGCGCGGCGATGGCCGGCGCGCCCATGTCATAGGACCAGATTTCCTTTCCATTGGTGGGTGACAGCGCCTTCAGGTCGTGACCGACGCCCTGAAATACCAGGCCGCCCGCCGTTGCCAGCGTGCCGCCCGAAGCCCAGAGGTTGTCACGCGCGATACTCCAGCGCGCCTTGCGGGCCACAGGATCCCAGGCCACCAGAACGGCACGGTCCTTGGACATCTTGGGCGGATTCTTGGCGCGTTCTTCCGCAGCGGTGGCCGCGGCAGCGATAGCGCCGGGCGCGGCTTTTCCATTGCCATCCAGGCCCTGCACACCGGTACCGAGATTCCAGACGCCCACGCTGTAGTGGAAATCTTTGGGGTTGGGCGCGCCGGCATAGGCGAAGGTGTCGTCCTGCGCCGGAATGAAGATCAACCCCGTTTTGGGGTCATAGGACATCGGCTTCCAGTTGTGCGCGCCCAGCGGTCCGGGATTCTGCACGCTGACGTGGGCGTCACCGCCATAGCGCACGCCCGGCCGTTCGATGGGGCGTCCGGTCTTCATGTCCACGCCGCTGGCCCAGTCCACCCAGGGGGCGTACTTGTCGGCCGACAGCAGTTCGCCGGTCTTGGCGTCCAGCACATAAAAGAAGCCATTCTTGGGCGCCTGCATAACCACATGGCGCAGCTTGCCCCCGATCGTGAGGTCGGCGGTCATGATCTGCTGGGTGGCGGTGTAATCCCAGTTGTCGGCCGGCGTAGTCTGGTAATGCCAGACATATTCGCCGGTATCGGGCTTCAGCGCCAAAATGGACGACAGGAAGAGATTGTCGCCCTTGCCGCCGGACCGGATGAAGTGGTTCCAGGGCGAGCCGTTGCCGGTGCCGATATAAAGCAGATCGGTCTTGGGATCATAGACGATGGAATCCCAGGGCGTGCCGCCACCGCCCGCCTGCTTCCAGGCGCCGTCCGACCAGGTCGCATTGGCCTTGGCCGCCATGATCCTGTCGGACGCGGCATGATCGGGCAGGCCCTTGGGGTTGGGCGTCATGTAGAAACGCCAAGCCAGCTTGCCGGTATCGGCATGATAGGCCGAGACGAAGCCACGCACGCCCAGTTCGGCGCCGCCATTGCCGATCAGCACCAGGCCTTTGACCACACGCGGCGCACCTGTGATCGTATAAGGGCGCGAGCGGTCGGTGGTCTGCACCGACCAGGCCACCTTTCCGGTCTTGGCATCCAGCGCGATCAGCCGGCCATCCAGCGCGCCGACATAGACGCGGCCCATCCACAACGCGACGCCGCGGCTGTTGACATCGCAGCAGGTGGCAAGCTGGGTCTCGCCCGCGACCTGCGGATCATAGGACCAGAGCTGCTTGCCGGTCCGCGCATCAAAGGCGAAGACCTTGGACCAGGCAGTCGAGGTATAGAGTATGCCGTCCGCCTCCAGCGGCGTGGCTTCCTGGCCGTGATCGGTGTCGAACTGTGCCCACCAGGCCAGCCCCAGGCGGCGCGTGGTGCCGGCATTCACCTGAGTGAGCGGGCTGAAGCGCTGCTCGCTATAGCTGCGGCCATAAGAAAGCCAGTCGCTGCTGCTGTCCGCGCCGTTCAAACGCGCCTGATCCACCGGTGCGGCCTGGGCGGAGGCCAGCATCAGGGCCATCAGGCCGACGCTGCGAAGAAACTTGTTGCACTGCACCGAAAATCTCCCCAAACAAGGTCGTCGCCGGTTGTATCACGGCATTTTTCCGCCGCGCGGTGTGCGCGATGGCCCTCTTGCTAGAGGGACACCTCACGCCGGAAAAACCCTACGTCTGCTCGCTCGTTCGGCAACAGCGCGTGTTCGCGGTCTTGCCAAGTCCGTTTTTTGGGACTGTTGTTGACGGATGAAACAACTATCCAACGACCGGGCGCGATGGCTGGCGCAACATGTTGCCCCATGAACGTGCGATCCGTTCCTGGCTGGCGCGGCGCACCCACGATCTCGACATAGACGATATCGTGCAGGAAATGTATGCCCGCCTTGCTGGGCTGGACGATGTGGGGGGCGTGCGCAATCCCCGCCAATATGCGGCGCAGACAGCAATCTCCATCGCGCTGAACCTGGCGCGTCACGCCCGGGTTGTGCCGATGATTTCGCTGGGGGACTTTGAAGACTTCCGTCTGGCGGCACAGGAGCCATCGCCCGAACATGCCCTCAATTCCCGGGAAGAGTTGCGCAACTTGGAGCGGGCGCTGGAGCAGATTCCCCAGCTTTGCCGGACCGCGTTCCTGATGCGCCGGGTCGAGGGACTCTCCCAGAAGGAGGTCGCTGACCGGCTGGGCATCAGCATCAAGACGGTCGAAAAATATATGGCCAAAAGCGTGCGGTTTCTGCTCGATACCTATAGTCGCGGGGGCGCCGGAAGCGTTCAGGTGTCTAAGAAGGGGACGAAGGGGAAATTTCCGCAGCGCCTCGAACACCACCTTGGTGATCGTGGACGGCATGCGCATGCCGGGCGGCGGCACCCAGTTCGGCCAGACCGATCCCAACATCATCCCCTCCAGCGCGCTGCAGCGCGTCGAAGTACTGGCCGACGGCGCATCCTCGATCTATGGCTCTGACGCGGTGGTCGGCGTGGTCAACTACATCACCCGCCGCGAATTCCAGGGCCTGGAATTGAATGGCCGTGTCGGTGTGGCGAATGCCTGGAACAGTGGCGATCTGAATGGCATCTGGGGCCAGTCGTGGAACAGCGGCTCGATGTATGTCGCGGGCCAGTATTCCTATTAGAGTGCACTGGCTAACAGCAGCCGCGCGTTCCTCAACCGGGGCGATTATCGCCTCTATTGTGGCCAGAATTTTGATACTTTCAATTGTTCGCCTGCCAGCATCCGCACACCGGCTTCGGGCATGAATGTCTATCTGTCGCCGTCGGCAACGACCACGGTTCCCAACACCACAACCTTTGCGCTCTGCAACAACACGCTGAATGGCGACGTTGTGCCCAGCGTCGAGCGTATCGCCGGCATGGTGCGCGTCACCCAGAATATCGGCGACCGCCTGACTCTTACGGCGACCGCCGACTATGGCCATCTGCTTGGCACACGCAACCTGCAGGAAGGCGTCGTCACCGGCGTTACCGCCTATGGGCCGGGATCGGGTGCGGGCGGGCAGATCAACCCGTTCTTCAAGGCCCGGCTGGTGAGCCGGGGGCGAACACCGAAACCGTCAGCTGGGCGGCGACGCTGCCGGGCACACCCGGTTCGATGGCTAACCAATACGGCATCGAAAGCCAGAGCAACGATACGCTGTTTCTCTATGGCAATGCCGAGTACAAGTTAAGCGACAGCTGGACCGCAAAGTTCAGCGACTCTTTTGGCCGCAGCTGCACCAATGACGCGCGTATCGGGGCCTTCTGCGCCAGCTGCGCCATTCTGGCGTTGAACGGCACCACTCAGGCCAATGCCAGCACCACCACGACAAGCGTGGGCGGCACCAATATAATTGCGCTGAACACGCCGCTGACCGCCAGCAATGCGCTGGATGTGTGGGGCGCCAATGGTGGTGCGAGTTCCGCCACGGTACTGCAGCAGCTTTATTCCCAGAACCAGAACAACACCCATTGGAACAGCTACAACCAGTCCAAGCTGGAGGTGCAGGGGCCGTTGTTCGACCTGCCGGCCGGCCCGGTGCGTTTCGCTGCCGGTGCGGAATATATGTGGGTGACACAGGATATCGCGACCGTATCCACCCCGGGTCTTGGCGCATTGGGCGGCGGCCTGTCCGCACCGACTTCTAAGTT
>Ga0153956_1002500_pt1 | contig 13403 bp, 12 predicted proteins | sample TSFL040MetaG_FD_104704 | JGI IMG/M metagenome (GOLD analysis project Ga0153956, IMG submission 104704) | Attine ant fungus gardens microbial communities from Florida, USA - TSFL040 MetaG | ecosystem: Host-associated > Fungi > Mycelium > Unclassified | place: USA: Florida, Wekiwa Springs... | reverse complement strand
TCGACCCGGTGGGTCGCCGGGATTCCCGGATCGGTCGCGCTGGTCATCTGTTCGGTCGGCACCACCACCTTCGACGGTGCCTCCGAGGGTGTGTTCAAGGACGGGATATCGCGAGTCGTCACCTGGGGCGCGGACATCGGGCTCGGTCCGACCGCTGCGGTCCGTACCTCGAACACGGTCTTCATGCTGCTCAGCATCGGCATCGTCACCCTGATCTATCTGGCCGGGGTGAGGGGGATGAGCACCGTGCCGGGCGCTCCCGAGCGCCCGGTGCTCTGGCGGTCATTCGCCCACGCGCTGATCCCGATCGCCTTCGCCTATCTGCTCGCCCACTACTTCAGCCTCTTCTTCTTCCAGGAACAGGCTCAGTTCACCTACCTGCTCTCCGACCCTCTCGGCACCGGAACCACCGACCTGTTCGGAACCGCCGGCTACGGGGTCGATTACAACGCGATCTCCAACCAGATGGTCTGGTACGTCCAGGTGGCGGCCCTCGTGTTCGGTCACGTCGCCGGACTGATGCTCGCCCACGACCGCGCGATCGCCTTCTGGAAGGACTACCGGTCCGCGGCCCGGTCCCAGTATTGGATGCTCGCCGTGATGGTGGCTTTCACCTGCTTCGGCTTGTTTCTGCTGTCAGTGTCGAATTCTTAACCGCAGTCGGCGAGCTTAGTCCCGCCTCCCAGCCCATCCCGTCTGCCCACTCAAAGCAGAGGCTCGCCGGTTTCGATTGCGGTGTCGAGGTCTGCCGGAGCACCCTGGTTCACCTGCCCAGGCTTCGCGATCGACGGAGGCCCCGAGGCCGTGGGGGGCGATCGCCTCAGCCGCCCGCGAAAGGCGGCAGCACGTCCACCTGGCATTCCTCGGGCAGGGGGGTATCGAGCGCCTTTACGTGCACGCCGTCGACGAAGAACGAGCACTGGTCCAGGACTTCACGCCGCCGCTCGTCGCCACCGGACAACTCGGCCACCATCCCGGCGAGATCGGTGACCGCGTCGACCATTGCCTCCGTGCCTCCCAGCGCCTGGGCAGCACCGGCAAAAATCCGGACCGAAACCCGGCTCAATTCGACTTCTGCTGGGCGGCCAGCCCAGTCAGCTCCGCCTGAAGCTCGGCGAACTTCACCTCGAACTGATCCGCCGGCAGACGACCGAGTGCCAGCCCCAGCGCAAAAGTGGTGAGCGGCGCGGCCGGTCGTGCCACATCATGCGCCACGTCGCGGGTCAGATCGAGCACGGCTCCGATGTCTACCCGCTCGTCGAGGGCAAGCAGCTCCGAGACTTTCGCCATCCATCCGTCCAGCGCCTCGGGCGGCAGGTGACGGGGATTTTCAGCACTCATAGTTCCTTTCTGATCACGGATTCAAGGTCCTCGGGCGTATCGATATCGCGGGACAGACCCTCCGGGTCCTGGGCTTCTCGCAGGTTCAGCGAACCGAGCAGGGCGTGAAACGAAACCCCGGAGAGATCATCGAACCGGTCGAGCGAAGCCTCGATCGAGGACCGTCTGTAGATCCCGGCCAGCCATTGGCGGTGTCCCGCATGTACGGCAAGCAGGCCATCGTGGTCCGGTTCGATCCCGCGGAATGACTCGGCAAGCAGATGGCAGAGCAACATGGAATGGGGGAGGTCGCAGCTCAGCAGCATGACCCAATCGGTCTCCACCTCTTGCAGCGTCCGGGCCAGCCCGGACACCGGGCCACCGAAGGGCGGCTCTTCTCTGACCGTGATCGCCGAGGCCGAGGTGACCCCACCGGCGATCACGGCCCTCACGCAGCCCGCCGCCAGGGCTCCTTCGACCACGATGTCGATCAGCCTCCGGCCCGCCAGCCGGATCTCTCCCTTCTCGCGGCCGCCCATCCGGGAGCCACGGCCACCGGCCAGGACCACAGCGGTGGCGGCGACCGGGATCAGGGCTCCCGCCTCCAGGCGCCGGATTTGCCACCGGTCTTTTCCTCGAGCCGGATCGCCTCGATCTGAAGGTCCTTGTCGATCCCCTTGAACATGTCGACCAGGGTGAGGGCGGCCACCGAAACGGCGGTGAAAGCCTCCATCTCGACACCGGTCCGGTCAGCGGTGCGAACCGTCGCCGAGATCGCCACGCCCTCGTCAGCCACCTCGAAATCGACGACCGCGCCGTGGACGCCGATCACATGGGCGAGCGGCAGCAGCTCGGCGCACTTCTTGGCGCCCTGGATGCCGGCGATCCGGGCGACCGCCAGGGCATCGCCCTTCGGCACCTCGTCGTCGCGCAGGGCCGCGATGACGGCCGGCGGGCAGCGCACGAACCCGGAGGCGGTCGCCGACCGGACGGTGGGCTGCTTGGCGGTCACGTCGACCATGCGCGCCTGGCCCGACTCATCGAGATGGGTGAAAGTCAAGGACTGCTCCTCTGCTGGTGGTTGAACTGCTCCGGGTCCCGCAGGCGCACCGTCATGACCCGGTCTCCGGTTCGGACGGCATCGACCTCGGCTCCGACCAGGGCATAGCCGTCGGCCCCGGCAAGGCTGGCTATCAGGTGCGAGCCCGAACCGCCGCCCGCCGCGGGGAGCGCGACCCGGGCCTCGCCGTCACGCAGCTGGACCGGGATCACCTGCATCCGGCCGACCGGGGTCCTCCAATCTTCGGCCGCGATCGCCTCGACCGGCACCGGATGAAGGCTGGCCGCGCCCTGGAGCTTTCGCAAAGCCGGCCGGACGAACATCTGGAAGGAAGCCCAGGCGCTGACTGGATTGCCGGGCAGGCCGAAAAAGAGCGGGCCGTCCTCGCCGAGCCGGCCGAAGGCCTGCGGCTTTCCGGGTTGCACCGCGACTCGGTCGAACCGGACTCTGTCGCCGCCGGCGAACAGGGCCTTGACCGGATCGAAGGCGCCGACGCTAACCCCGCCGGTGACCACGATCACGTCGACCGAGGGCTGGTGGCGGTCGATCACCTCCTCGAGCTCGCCGACGCGGTCGCCGGCGTGATCGGTCGTCACCTCGGCGCCTTCGTCGCCGGCCAGGAAGGAGATCAGCAGCCGGTTGGAATCGGGGATCTGACCGCGGGCGAGGGCGGATCCGGGTTCGACGAGCTCATCCCCGGTGCTGATCACGGCCAGCCGCGGTCTGGCGAAGGTCTTGACGGTGGCGACGCCCGCGGACGCGATCGCCGCGAGCGATTCCGGGGTCAGCCTCGTACCGGCCGTGGCCACAGGCCTGCCTGCCTGCCGATCTTCACCGGCGTAGCGTACGTAGCGACCACGTTCCAGCGAGTCGTCGACCTTCACTTCGCTGGTGCCGCCGTCGGTCAGTTCCTGGGGAACCACGGTGTCAGCGGAGTCCGGGACCGGCGCACCGGTCATGATCCGAGCTGCCTCACCCGGCCCTATCTCAGGATTCTCGCGGGATCCGGCGGGGATGTCCGCAACCACATGGAGGGTCACGGGAGACTGCGCCGACGCGCCTGTCAGGTCCTCGGCCCGCACCGCATAGCCGTCCATCGCCGAGTTGGTCCAGGGCGGCACCGGCATCGTCGCGAGCACCGGATCGGCCAGCCACCTGCCTCGGGCTCCAAGTAGGGGAACCTCTTGTTCGGTGAGCCTCCCGGCGGCGGCAAGGATCCTCTCTAGATGTTCCTCGACGGAGATCACTTCTTGGATGCTATTGACGCCGGGAGGCCCCATCTATGATCGGGACATGGGTCGCGTGATCTCAAAGCGGATTGTGACCAGGTTCGAGCAGGGCTCGGCGCCGGTCCGGCGCCGCGATTCGCTGGCCGGCGAGGAACCACTCGAGATCAGGGTCGGCGGGTCGCCGCTGGCCGTGACCATGCGGACCCCCGGCAACGACTACGAGCTCGCCGCCGGCTTTCTCGTTTCCGAAGGGGTTATCTCGGAGGCCGGTCAGTTCGGCGCCGCCGAGTATTGCCGGGGGCCCGAAGCGGAAGGTGAGAACGCCTACAACGTTCTCAACGTGCTCACCGGTCCGGGTGTCGACGTGCCGGCTGCCGATCTGATCAGGAACTTCTACACGACGAGCTCCTGCGGCATCTGCGGCAAGGCGAGCATCGAGGCGGTCGAGACAGTGTCGGCCTTCGCGATCGAGGAAGACGGAGCCACTATCGAGCTCGGGCAGCTATTGGAAATGCCAGATCGCCTGCGGCGGGAGCAGGCGATTTTCGAGCGCACCGGGGGCCTGCATGCGGCCGCGCTCTTCGAGATCTCAAGCGGCGAGATGCTGATCCTGCGTGAGGACGTGGGGCGCCATAACGCGGTCGACAAGGCCATCGGCTGGGCGCTCATGGAAGGCCGCCTGCCGCTCCGTGACTGTGTCCTCCAGGTGTCAGGGCGGGCGAGCTTCGAGTTGATCCAGAAGGCGAAGATGGCCGGGGTGCCGGTCTTCTCCGCCGTCTCCGCTCCCTCGTCGCTGGCAGTCGAGCTGGCGGTCTCGGCGGGGATCACGCTGGCCGGCTTCGTCCGCGGCGATTCATTGGTCGCGTACAGCCACCCGGAGCGGATTCGGGTCAGGGCAGCCGACCCGGCGGGTGGGAGTACGCTCGAGAGATGAGTCCCTCGCGGCCACCCAAGCTGGACTTCACCGACGCGGAAATCAAGGTCGGGCCTCCGAAGAAGGTCGCTGCCGGGCTGCCCTCGATCGGTTTCGCGATGGGTCCCATGCTGCGGAACGCCGGGCCCCGCCAGACCTTTCGGGCGTCGTTCACGATGAACCACAAGCGTGGCTTCGACTGCCCGAGCTGCGCCTGGATAAGCGAAGACAAGCCGCCGGCGATCGACTTCTGCGAGAACGGCATGAAGTCGCTCAACTCCGAGCTCTCTCCGGTGACGATCCCGGCCTCCTTCTGGGCAGAGCACTCCCTTGATGACATGCTCGACAAGTCCGAGTTCTGGCTGGGGCGCCAGGGGCGGATCACCGAACCGGTCTACCGTGCCAAAGGCTCCGACCGCTATGAGGCGATCGGATGGGGCCGGGCCTTCGACCTCGTCGCCGACCGTCTTCGGGAGCTCGACTCCCCCGACCGGGCGGTGTTCTATACCAGCGGCAGGATCATGAACGAGCCGGCTTTCCTTTACCAGCTCCTCGCCCGTGAGTACGGCACCAACAACCTGCCGGACTGCTCGAACATGTGTCACGAAGCTACCGGTGCGGGAATGAGCTGGTCGATCGGCGTCGGCAAGTCGACCGTCCGCTACTCCGATTTCGAGAAGGCCGACCTGATCATGGTCATGGGGCAGAATCCGGGCACCAACCACCCTCGCATGCTCAACGCCCTCGAGGGCGCCAAGCAGCACGGTGCGGAGATCGTCGGGGTCAACCCGCTGCCGGAGGCAGCCCTCCTTCGCTACCGCAACCCGCAGAAGCCCCGAGGGCTGGCCGGCAAGGGAACCGTGATCTCGGACCAGTTCGTCCACATCCGCACCGGTGGCGACCAGCATCTGCTCAGGGCGATCGGCAAGCGCGTGCTGCTGGCCGAGCAGGCAGCGCCCGGCACGGTTCTCGATCACGACTTCCTCGAGCGGTACTGCGAGGGGTTCGAGCAGTACCGCGAGGCGGCACTCGCGCTGGATGACCGAGAAGTGCTTGACGCGACCGGTCTGGACGCCGCCGAGATCGACGAGCTGGCCGACCGTTACATCCGTTCGGAAGGGACGGTCATCACCTGGGCCCTCGGCCTGACCCAGCAGCAGAGCGCGGTCGACACGATCACCGAGATCATGAACCTGCTCTTCCTCAAGGGCAACATCGGCCGTCCCGGGGCCGGGGCATCGCCGATCCGGGGCCACAGCAACGTGCAGGGCGATCGCACGATGGGCATCTGGGAGCAGATGGGCGATTGGTTCCTCGACGCCCTGCGAGACGAGTTCGGTTTCGAGCCACCTCGGGCTCACGGCTTCGATTCGGTTCGGGCGATCGATGCCATGGAGCGCGGCGAGGTCGATTTCTTCATGAGCATGGCCGGCAATTTCGTCGCTGCCGTCTCCGACTCGAGCCGGGCCGAGGCCGGGATGCGCAGGACCGGGATGACCGTCCACGTCTCGACCAAGCTGAACCGCTCCCACGTGACCTGTGGCGAGGAGTCGCTGATCCTGCCGGTGCTGGGCCGTTCCGAACGGGATGTCCAGGCGGCCGGCGATCAGGTCGTGACCGCCGAGGACTCGGTCTGCCGGATCACCGCCAGCAGGGGCAACATGGAGCCGGTCGCCGATGGCTTGATCTCCGACGTGTCGGTGGTGACTCGTCTGGCTCGGCGTACGATGCCGGACTCGACGATCGACTGGGAGGCTTTCGAAGCCGACTACGACCGGATCCGCGATTCGATCAGCCGGGTGATTCCCGGTTTCGACGATTTCAACCGGAAGCTTGAAGAGGACGGCAGCTTCATCCTGCCGCACGGTCCACGGGACAGCCGCACCTTCCCCACCCCGACCGGCAAGGCGAGGTTCGCGGCCGAGGAGGTGCCGGTGCTGGAGGTGCCTCCCGGCCGTCTGTTGCTCAACACGGTCCGGGCCCACGACCAGCACAACACCGCGATCCTCGGGCTGAACGACCGCTACCGCGGGATCCGCAAAGGTCGCTTCGTCGTCTTCGTGAGCCCCGAAGACCTCGCCGAGCTCGGGATCGAGGACGGCCAGACGGTCGACGTCTTCAGCGAACGGCCCGGCGAGGACGACCGGGTGCTGCGCGGCTACCGTGCCGTGGCCTATCCGACCAAGCGCGGCTGCGCGGCGATGTACTTCCCGGAGGCCAACGAGCTGGTCCATCGTTCGGCCGTAGACGAGAAGAGCAATTGCCCCGCGTACAAGGACGTGACCATCCGGATCGAACCCGGGATCAGGCCGGTGGCAGCCGGTCGTCCGGTCGCTCTTTAAGCCTCTCCCGCGTGATCGGGCCGGCTTTGCCGGGGGGGTGGTCCGGCGGTACCCCTGTAGACGAGCTCGGTCTCGAAGATCTCCGTCCTCAGCTCGCCGTCGGGACGCTCGACCTGGTCGACCAGCATGCGGGCCGCGGCCCGCGCCATGGCCGGCAGGTTCTGGCGGACGGTGGTCAGGTCGATCTTCGCCCAGCCCGAGATCGGGATGTCGCCGAAGCCGACGATCGAGAGGTCTTCCGGACAGCTGAGATCGAGCCTCTCGATCGCGTTCAAGGCGCCTAACGCGATCACGTCGTTGCCGCAGAAGATCGCGGTCGGGCGGGAATCGGACTCCATCAGGGCCACGGTCGAGTCGAAGCCGATGTCCTGCGAGTATTCGCCTCGCAGGTGCAGCGCATCCGGAACCGCGATGCCCCTGGCTTCGAGAACCTCGAGGAAGCCGGCGTCACGCTCGATCGCGGTTGAGGTCGTCGGCGGGCCGGAGATCAGGCCGATCCGTCGGTGGCCCATGTCGGTCAGCAGGTTCGCCGCCATGGCGGCACCGGCCCGGTTGTCGCTCAGGACCCGGTTGCCCGGCTCCGAGGTGTGCCGGACCAGGAACACGGTGGGCAGATCTTCGGCCAGGGAGGCGGACCCCAGCCTGGAGTCGAGGGTGGCCGAGCAGACCAGGAGCCCGTCGATCGAGTGGTCCAGGTATGGGGCGAGCGGGTCTGATTCCTCCTCGACCTCCGAGTTGAAGAGCAGGGTCCCGTAGCCGAGCTGGCGGAACTCTCCGTAGAGGGCCTCGATCAGCGAGGGGTAGAAGGGGTTGTTGATGTCCGAGACCGCCAGGCCGATGGTCCGGGTCCGGCTGGTGATCAAGCTGCGGGCGGCGATGTTCGGCCGGTAGCCGAGCCGCTTGGCGATCTCCTTGACCCTGGCCGTGGTCGCTTCGGAGATCCTCGGGTCGCCGCTCAGCGCCCGGGAGACGGTGCTCTGGGAGACGCCGGCGCCGGCCGCCACGTCAAGGCTGGTGACCCGGTCGCCACCACGGCGGGACTCTTTCCTCTCGGTCTCTTTCACGCGATGAAGCTAACTGATTTCGACTTATTGCGCAATCGAATGCAGATTTGAATACGGAAATTATCCTGTGTTCAGCGGACGGAAACTTGCAATGTTCCGTGAGATATGAATATTGTGCATACGAATACGCACGTCCAGGCAAGCACCGGCCGGCGTGGCGAGTCCTTTGAGGAGAGGAGCAGGGGTGAGCGAACTGACTGTCAGCCAAGCACTGGGGGCCTGGGTCGATGACTTCGATCTCGACTCGGTCCCGGCGAGCGCCAGGGAAGCCGCGCGCAAGACACTGGTCAACACCGTCGGCACGGCGATCGGGGCCTACGGTCTGGATGACGCCGGGCTGGCCGTCGACGCGGTCACCGCCGAGGGCATCTCCGGCCCCTCGACCGTGCTGGCCGGCGGGGAGAAGCTGCCGGCGATGCAGGCCGTCTACCTGAACGGCATCCTCACCTGCAACCTGGGCCAGGAGGAGACCCACATCACCAGCGGGACCCATCCGGCCGAGACGACGATCCCGGTCGTGCTCTCCCTGGCCGAGCGCCTGGGCAGCACCGGCCCGGAGGTCCTCGCGGCGATCCTGGTCGGGATCGAGGTGACCGTCCGGGTCGCCAGCATGGACCTCACTCCGGCGGTCAAGTTCGACAACTGCGAGGCCCCCGCCGTCTACGGCACCACCGGGGCGGCCGCGGCCGCGGCCAAGCTGGCCAGGCTCGATCGGGCGGGGATCGTCAACGCGATCGGCCTCGGTGCGAACCTCGCCGCCGGCCTCTCCGAGCCGGTCAAGTTCGGCAGCACCGAGTACCACTTCACGGTCGGCGCCTCGCCCATGCATGGGCTGATGGCCTACGAGCTGGCCCGCCAGGGCGGGGTCGCGGCCGACACGGTCTTCGAGGGCGACGGCGGCTTCTACCAGCTGTTCGGCGCCGCGGACCGGGCCGACCTGGCCGAGCACGACTGCGTCGCCGACGTGATGGAGACCCTCGGCGAGGTCTGGGAGATCGAGGAGCTGATCTACAAGCCCTACCCGGTCAACTTCTTCAATCAGTCGCCGATCGACGGAGCTGCCGGGATCCGGTCCCGGAACGGGCTGACCGCGGAAGACGTCAAGTCGGTCCGGCTCGAGATCGGCGAGCTCGCCGCCGCCTCGGGCGGGCCGAACCGCCAGCCGTACAGCAGCCGCGGCGGGGTGCTCGGAGCGACCGGATACTGCGTGGCCTCGATGCTGGCCCGAGGTGCGGTCGGGCTCAGGGAGACGACCGACTACGAGGCGTCGGACATCCTCGGCATCCTCGACAAGACCGAGATAGTGCCGGTCGAGGGCCTGATGACGGCCCGGATCAAGGTCGAGACGAGCTCCGGCGACGTCTACGAGTTCGATCACGACGAGGATGGGCGCGACTACCGGCTCGACATGGGGGAGATCGAGGAGATCGCCCGGGAAGCTGCCGCGAACGTGCTGAGCGACGAGGAAGCCGATCGCCTGGTTGGGGCTCTCTCCGCGGTCGAGGGGACGGAAGACTTCGCCGAGATCATGAAGCTCACCGTCAAGGGCTGACGATGAAGGATGCAAGCGAGCCGCAGGGCGTCTACCTCGACGGCGGGTGGCAGGCCGGCGCTGCCGCGCCACTCGAGGACGTGAGTCCGATCGACGGCGCGGTGATCGCCCGGATCGCCCAGGCGTCGCCCGGGCAGGCCGAGGCCGCGTTGGCGGCGGCCGAGCGGGCCCAGGAGGGCTGGGTCCGGCTCGGCAACGTCGCCCGGGCCGAGTTCCTGGTCCGCATGGCCGACCGGCTGGAATCCGAGGCCGAGCGCGTCGCCGGGGTGATCACCCGCGAGATGGGCAAGCCGAATGCCCAGGCTCTCGGTGAGGTCGGCTTCGCGAGCGCGATCCTCCGCTACACGGCCGAGTGGGCGAGGCGGATCGAGGGCGAACTGGTCCCGAGCGACGACCCGGCCGAGACCATCCGGCTGCTCCGGGAGCCGATCGGCGTCGTGGTCGCGATCCTCCCCTGGAACTACCCGCTAGCTCTCTTCGTCCGCAAGGCCGCGCCGGCCCTGCTCACCGGCAACACGGTCGTGGTCAAGCCGAGCGAGCTGACCCCGCTGGTCGCGCTCGAGATGACGAGGATCGCCGAGGCCTGCGACCTGCCGCCCGGGGTGCTGAACCTGACGGTCGGCGACTCGGCGGTGGGCGAGGCCTTGGTCGCCTCGCCCAGGACCGGCCTGGTCACCCTGACCGGCAGCACCGGGGCCGGCAAGGCGGTCATGGCGGCCTGCTCGGCCAACCTGACCCGGGTCGCCCTGGAGCTGGGCGGCAAGGCCCCGGCCATCGTCTGGCGCGACGCGGACATCGACCTCGCGGTCGCCGCGATCGTCGAAGCCCGGCACCTCAACTCGGGGCAGGTGTGCACCTGCGCCGAACGGGTCTTCGTCCACGAGGAGGTCTGCGACGAGTTCACCCGCGCCTACGCGGACGCGGTCGCCGGGCTCACGATCGGAGACCCCGAAGGCCAGTACGACCTGGGGCCGATGGTCAGCGAAGCCCAGCTGGAGAAGGTGGTCGCCGCGACCGACGAGGCGATCGAGGGCGGGGCCACCGCGGTGGTGCGTGGCAGCCGGCCCGACGGCGCCGGCTTCGAGTCCGGCAGCTGGCTCTCGCCCAGCGTGCTGACCGACGTCGCCGCCGACTCGCGGCTGATGACCGCCGAGACCTTCGGCCCGGTCACCCCGATCGCCCCAGTCGGCTCGATCGAAGAGGCCCTGTCCGCGGCCAACCGGCTCAGGGCCGGGCTGGCCGCCTACCTGTTCAGCTTCGACAGCCGGGTCGTCCACCGGTTCACCCAGGGCCTTAGATGCGGCGAGGTCTACGTGAACCGCTCGATCGGCGAGGCGATCCAGGGCTTCCACTCCGGCCATCGGGAATCAGGGCTCGGGGGCGAGGACGGCCGGCACGGAATCCTCAAATACACACAGATCAAGACCGTCTACGAAAGGTTCGGCGAGTGATGGCCTTCGACAGCAAGACAGTCGGCTCGGACCCGGGTGAATCGTTCGCGCTCACCCGCGAGCTCGGCCACACCTACCTGCCGCTCGACGCGACGCCGCCCGGCTTCATCGTGCTGGACGAGAAGCGCGGGGCGGCCCTGGCAGCCCTGGCCGATGCCTTGATCCCGGGTGACCGGCACTGGCCCTCGGCCGCCGATACCGGGGCCGCGCAGTACGCCGACAACTCGGCCGCCCGGTCGGGCCTCCAGCGCGAGGCGCTGATCCGGTTGGCCGACGCCCTGCTCGCGGCGACGGGCGCAGGCTCGCCCGAGGAGGCGGAGGTGGCGGCGGTCGCCGCGGCGGTGGAGGAGGAGCACGGCGCCCTCTTCCAGCTCGGGCTCGAACTGATCTTCGAGGGCTACTACCGGGACGGTCGCGTGCAGGAGGTGGTCGAGCAGCGGACCGGCTATCTGCCGACGGTGCCGGTGACCGGGATGCGGATGGATCCCTTCGACGAGAGCAGGCTGGAGAAGGTGAAAGAGCGCCCGTCCAGGGTGAGGGAGGCGCGGTCGTGAGCCGGCAGGCAGATTGCGACGTGCTGGTGATCGGCTCCGGCGCCGCGGGTTCGGCGATCTGCTGGCGGCTGGCCGCGAAGGGCGCCAAGGTGATCTGCCTCGAGCAGGGCGGCTGGGTGCCGCCCGACAGCGTTCCCAAACGCCACACCGACTGGGAGGTGAGGGGGCGCCACTACTGGAACTTCAGCCCGGCGATCCGCCGTGGGGCGTCGGACTACCCGCTCACCAACGAAGGCCCGGATCCGGTCGACTGCTACATGTTCACCGCGGTCGGCGGCAGCACGGTCGGCTTCGGCGCCCAGTACTGGCGCCTTCTGCCCTCCGACTTCCGGACCCGGACCCTGGACGACTTCGGGGTCGACTGGCCGATCTCCTATGAGGATCTGGCCCCCTACTACGACCTCAACGAGCGTGAGATCGGGGTTTCGGGGCTGGCTGGCGACCCGACCGCCCCGCCGCGGACCGCACCGCCGCTGCCGCCGACCTCGCCGGGCGTGATCGGGGAGCGTTGGATGGACGGGTTCGAGTCGCTCGGCTGGCACTGGTGGCCTCAGGACAACGCGATCGTCAGCCGCGACTACCGGGGCCGGAACGCCTGCGTGAACCGCAACTTCTGTGCCTTCGGCTGCCCGACCGGGGCTCGCTCCTCGGCCGACGTCACCTATTGGCCGATGGCGCTGAAGCTCGGGGTCGAGCTCCGGACCGGGGCCAGGGTGAGCGAGATCACCACCAAGGCGGACGGCAGCGCCCGGGGCGCCGTCTACTACGACGAGTCGGGGCAGGTGCATGAGATCAGGGCCGACCGGGTCGTGGCCAGCGCCGGCGGGCTCGGCACGCCACGGCTGCTTCTGATGTCGGGGCTCGCGAACAGCAGCGACATGGTCGGCCGCAACTTCATGGTCCACGTCCAGAGCCTGGTCATCGCCCGCTTCGAGGCGGAAGTCGACTCTCACGCCGGGTCGATCGGCGTGGTCTCGTCGCGCGAGTTCTATGAGACCGATCCCGCCAACGACTACAAGCGAGGCTTCATCGTGGCCGGCAACCGCGGCTACTCGCCGCTGCTCACCGCGCTCCAGCATCGCGAATGGGGAGAGGGGCACCACGCCTCGCTCGAGCACAACCTGAACCACGAGGCTTCGATCTACGTCTGCGGCGACGACGAACCGAGCCTCGAGAACCGGGTCACGCTCGATCGCGACCAGCTCGACGATTGGGGGCTGCCGGGGGTGCGCACCCATTACGAGCTCTCGGACAACAGCCGGAAGATCGGGGTGGCGGCGATCGCCAGGGGCCGCGAGCTGGGCCTCGCCTCGGGTGCGACCGAGGTCAGGGACGTCGGCCTCTCGCCGATCCTGGGTTGGCACCTGCTCGGGACCGCCCGCATGGGCGACGACCCGGCGGCCTCGGTCACCGACGCCGACCACGAGTGCCATGACGTGCCGGGTCTGTTCGTCGCCGACGGCAGTTCGCTGCCGACTGGCGGCGCGGTCAACCCGGCCAACACCATCCAGGCGCTCGCCCTCCGTGCGGCCGACCGGATCTGGGATAAGCGGCATGACCGCTGAGCCGACAGCCTTCAGCGAGGCACAGGTCGACTCGATCGTGATCACCCGGGTCGGGATGCCGATCGACCCGCCGATGATCAGCGGCGCCCACCACATCGCCTCGATCGACTGCAACGTGGTCGAGATCGGCTCGGGGGACGAGACCGGCGTCGGATACTGCTTCGCCTTCGCCCCGCTCGAGGCCGACTCGGTCACTCCGCTCATCCGCCATCTCGCCACCGGCCTGATCGACTCCCCGGTATCGGTGGTGCGCAGCTTCGAGGGCGAAGCCTGGAAGCGGATCAACTTCGTCGGCCGGGCCGGGCCCGCGGTCATGGCGCTCTCGGCGATCGACATCGCGCTCTGGGACCTGA
>Ga0153956_1002499_pt1 | contig 13404 bp, 10 predicted proteins | sample TSFL040MetaG_FD_104704 | JGI IMG/M metagenome (GOLD analysis project Ga0153956, IMG submission 104704) | Attine ant fungus gardens microbial communities from Florida, USA - TSFL040 MetaG | ecosystem: Host-associated > Fungi > Mycelium > Unclassified | place: USA: Florida, Wekiwa Springs... | reverse complement strand
TGCCCAGCTGGCTCGCCCACTACAATGACGTGCATCCGCACCGCGCTCTGGGCTATCGTTCACCCCGCGAGTACATCGCGCAAACCCGCGAGGCTCCGTCAGGCCTTTAGGGGGCAACAACAGATTTCGCCTGAAATAGACTGGCGGATGACCGATCTGTCACCCGCCTCACCCTTCGCCGAACTCGATCCCGGCGACTATGTCCTGACCTTCGCGACCGTCGCGACACGCGTGCGGCATGACGGATGGTCGCCGGACCGGCAACGGCGATTTATCCTGATGCTGCGCGAAACCGCCACGGTGTCGAGCGCGGCGCGAGCGGTCGGCTGTTCCGCGCAGTCGGCGTACAAGCTACGTCATCACCCGAACGCCGCCGAATTCGCCGCCGCCTGGGATCGCGCAATGACCGAGGGACGCGCTCGGGCGTTCGAACTGGCGTTCGACCGCGCGGTCAATGGCGAAGAGCACCCGCATTACTATCGCGGACAGGTCGTCGGCACGGTGCGCCGGGTCGATAACCGCCTCCTCATCGCCGCGCTCAGCTACTCGAAGGCGATCCGCCCCTACCGCCCCGGCAAGCAGGACGAATGAACGCAAACAGGGGAAACTTCGACAACTTTGCCCGCTGCCCGCTCCATGCTACCGGCGCGGGCACCATGACCTACCAATCCGACCTGCTCCGCCTGCTCGACGAGCGCGGCTATATCCACCAGATGACCGACGCGGGCGGCCTCGACGCGCTGGCGGCGAAGCAGGTCGTGCCCGGCTATATCGGCTTCGACCCGACCGCGCCGTCGCTCCACGTCGGCAGCCTGGTGCAGATCATGCTGCTGCGCCGGATGCAGCAGACCGGGCACAAGCCGATCGTGCTGATGGGTGGCGGCACCGGCAAGGTCGGCGATCCGAGCTTCAAGGACGAAGCGCGCAAGCTGATGACCGAGGAGACGATCGCGGCGAACATCGCCTCGATCAAGCGTGTGTTCGAACGCTTCCTGACCTTCGGTGACGGACCGACCGACGCGGTGATGGTCGACAATGCCGAATGGCTCGATCGGCTCGAATACCTGCCCTTCCTGCGCGACATCGGGCAATATTTCTCGGTCAACCGCATGCTCGGGTTCGATTCGGTCAAGCTCCGGCTCGACCGCGAGCAGTCGCTGTCGTTCCTCGAATTCAACTACATGATCCTGCAGGGGTACGACTTCCTCGAACTGTCGCGGCGGATGGGGTGCCGGCTGCAGATGGGCGGGTCGGACCAGTGGGGGAACATCGTCAATGGCATCGATCTCGGCCGGCGCGCCGATGGGGTGGAGCTGTACGCGGTGACGACGCCGCTGATCACGACCGCCGACGGCGGCAAGATGGGCAAGACCGCGGCGGGCGCGGTGTGGCTCAACGCGGATGCGCTGCCGCATTACGATTACTGGCAGTTCTGGCGGAACACCGACGACCGCGACGTGGCGAGGTTCCTGCGGCTGTTCACCGACCTGCCGCTCGACGAGATCGCGCGGCTGGAGAAGCTCGAAGGCGCGGAGATCAACCAGGCGAAGATCGTGCTCGCCAACGAAGCGACCGCGATGTGCCGGGGCGCGGATGCGGCGGCGCTGGCGGCCGAGACCGCGCGCAAGACCTTCGAAGAGGGTGCGAGCGGTGATGCCCTGCCGACCCTTGCCGCAACCGGATCGGTGGGAATCGTCGATGCGCTGATCGGCCTGGGCTTCTGCGCGTCGAAGGGCGAGGCGCGGCGATTGATCGCCGGCGGCGGCGCGCGGGTCGATGGCGAGAAAGTGGTGGACGAAACGCTCACCATCGAAATGCGCGGAAATCCGGTGCGCGTGTCGGCCGGCAAGAAGCATCACGGCCTTCTCAACCCTTCCTGATTTATCGCTAACGCGCGTTAAATACGTTCCTTTTCAAGCTCTTCACATGCCGGCCAGTAACGTGACAGGGGGATAAGGAATACCGCACGTTATGGGGGCGACCGCTCTGGCCTATACCGAGAAGCGCGAATTGCCGCGCGACGAGGTCGATTATCGCGCGCGCGCCTATGGCGGCGATGCGCAGCCGGTGTCGCTGCAAGTCGTCAACCTGTCGGCGCAAGGGCTGATGGCGCGCGTCATCGGCGATCGCCCGGTCGGTGAGCGGATGCGGATCAACCTGCCGGTGGTCGGCGTGATCGGGATGGAAGTGCGCTGGTCGCTCGGCGGGCGGATCGGTTGCGAACTCGATCACCCGATCGGCATGGCGGATTATTACGAACTGTTGGCGGCGCTGTTGAAGGGGCGCTGATCCCCTCTCCCATCGGGAGAGGGGCAAGCTCGCGCAGCGAGCGCGGGGTGAGGGCAGGTGCGAATCGCCAGCGGAGCACACCTGCCCTCACCCTTCCGCCGCTGCGCGGCTCCCTCCCTCTCCCAAAGGGAGAGGGAATCTAACCCGACCGCAGCAGTTGCACGCCGGCATCGCGCTCGAACAGGTAGAGCGCCGTCCGCGCCGCTTGCCCGCGCGGCCCCGCCAGCCCGCCGTCGCGGTCGATCAGCAACCGCGCGTCGCTGTTGGCGATCGGCAGCAAGTCGTTGAGCTGTTCCGGCGTCGCCAGGCGAAATCCCTGCTCGCCCGATTGCCGCGTGCCCAGCATTTCGCCCGCCCCGCGCAGCCGCAAATCCTCCTCGGCGATGCGGAAGCCGTCATTGGTCTCGCGCATCAGCGCCAGCCGCGCGCGCGACGTCTCGCTGAGCATCCCGCCGCGGATCAGCAGGCAGATCGACTTGCCCGTCCCCCGCCCGACCCGCCCGCGCAACTGGTGCAATTGGGCCAGCCCGAACCGGTCGGCATGCTCGATCACGATCAGCGTCGCGTTGGGCACGTCGACGCCGACCTCGATCACCGTCGTCGCGACCAGCACGCCGAGCCTGCCGCCGGCGAACGCCGCCATCACCGCGTCCTTTTCGGCGGGCTTCATCCGGCCATGCACCAGCCCGACCCGATCGCCGAACCGCGATTGCAACGCGGCGGCGCGCGCCTCGGCGGCGGCGAGGTCGGACTTCTCCGATTCCTCGACCAGCGGGCACACCCAATAGGCTTGCCCGCCCGTATCGAGGTGACGGCCCAGTCCCTCGACCACCTCGCCCAGTCTATCCTCCGACACCACCCGCGTCTCGATCGGCTGGCGGCCCGGCGGCATCTCGTCGAGCCGGCTGACGTCCATCTCGCCATATTGGGCGAGCGTCAACGTGCGCGGGATCGGCGTCGCGGTCATCGCCAGCAGATGCGGCGCATTGCCCTTGCCCTGGAGCAGCAGCCGTTGCGCGACGCCGAAGCGATGCTGTTCATCGACCACGACGAGGCCGAGATCCTTGTAACCGACCGCCTCCTGAAAGATCGCATGCGTCCCGATCAGGATGTCGATCGACCCGTCGGCCAGGCCCATCAGCGTCGATTCGCGCACCCGCCCCTTGTCGCGCCCGGTCAGCACCGCGACGGTGACGGGCAAGCCGGCCAGCATGCGCTGCAGGCTGTCGAAATGCTGCCGCGCCAGGATTTCGGTCGGCGCGAGGAACGCACCCTGCGCGCCCGCCTCGACCGCGATCAGCAGCGCCATCGTCGCGACCAGCGTCTTGCCCGACCCGACATCACCCTGCAGCAATCGCAGCATCGGCGAGGATTGGGCGAGGTCGCCCTCGATCTCGCGAATCGTCCGCGCCTGCGCCCCGGTCGGCGCATAGGGCAGCGTGAGCTTGTCGCGCAGCCGCCCGTCGCCCGCCAGCGCCCTGCCCCGCCGCGCCCGCGACGACGCGCGGACCAGCATGAAGGCGAGCTGGTTGGCGAACAATTCGTCATAGGCCAGCCGCTCGCGCGCCTTGGCGTCGGCCGGATCGGCATGCGCCCGCGCCAGCGCGTCGCGCCAGTCGGGCCATTGATGTTGCGCCTTCAGCCCCGGCTCGATCCATTCGGGCAGATCGGGCGCGCGGTCGATCGCCTGATGCGCGAAGTCGCCGAGGCGGCGCGAGGTCAGCCCCTCCGACAACGGATAGATCGCCTCGCGCTCGCGGAAACCCTCGCGCTCGTCGCTCAAGTCGGGGTGGATGATCTGGAGTTCCTGCCCGTACATCTCCAGCTTGCCCGACACGCGTTTCGGCTCATTGAGCGGCAACAGCTTCTTCACCCAGCCAGACGACCCGCCGAAATAGATCAGGCTGACATAATTGCCGCGTCCATCGACCGCGTGGACGCGCATCGGCCCGCGCGGGCTGGCGCTGGTCTTGTAGTCGACCGGCGTCAGCGTGATCGCGATCGTCCGCCCGGCATCGGCCATGTCAAGCTCGTCACGCGGCACCCGGTCGATGAACCCGGTCGGCAAGTGGAACGCGACATCGACGACGCGATGCAGGCCAAGCCGGTCGAGCGGCTTGGCGAGCCCCGGCCCCACGCCCTTCAGCGCGGTGACTTCGGCAAACAGCGGGTTGAGGATATCGGGGCGCATGATTATCTGCGGGCGACCCTAGCCCCAGCCGGCTGCGCCGAAAAGCGCCGCCGGCCAATTGCCGTTGGCCAGAAAGCAGACGACCCGATGGACCGCGACATCCGCCTCAAACGCCTGCGCTTCCGCGCATGGCACCGCGGCACCAAGGAAGCCGATCTGATGATCGGCGGATTCTTCGACCGTCACGGCGGCAACTGGGACGCAAGCCAGCTCGACTGGTTCGAGGCGCTGCTGGAGGAGCAGGATGTCGACATCATGGCCTGGGCGATGGGCACCCTGCCCTGCCCCGCGCGGTGGGAGGGGCCGATGATGGACCAGATGAGGCAGCTGAATTTCGTACCGATTTCCCGATAAACTCCCTCTCCCCTCAGGGGAGAGGGCCGGGGAGAGGGGCAGTGCCGCGGGCAATATCCTCTGCGAGGCCCCTCCCCCTCTCCCAACCCTCTCCCCCAAAAGGGGAGAGGGCTAAAGGATCAGAATGACCGACCCGCGCAAGATTCTCTCCGCGACGCAACCGCTGACGCTGGCCGGCGTGCCCGCCGGGTTCCTGCCGGTGCTGCTCGCCGACCTGGCGCGCGCCGCGCCGTCGCGCACGGTGCTGATCGCCCCCGACGATGCCGAGATGCGTAGCGTAGCGTCAACGGTCGGCTATTTCGCGCCGGAGATCGAGGTGATCGCCTATCCGGCATGGGACTGCCTGCCCTATGATCGCGCCAGCCCGACCCTGCGGATCATGGCCGAACGGCTCGCCGCGCTGCACCGGCTGCAGGCCAGGCCCAAGGGTCCGCAGCTTCTCGTCACCACCGCCAATGCGACCACGCAGCGCACGCTGACGCCGTTTCGCGTCCGGCAACTGGTCGCGCGGCTGGCGCCCGGCGAGCGGATCGGGCGCGACACGCTGGCCGCCTTGCTGTCGGCCAACGGCTATGTCCGCACCGACACCGTCCACGACCAGGGCGAGTTCGCGGTGCGCGGCGGGCTGGTCGACCTGTTCCCGAGCGGCGAGGAACAGGCGCTGCGCCTCGATTTCTTCGGCGACGAGATCGAGAGCGTCCGCACCTTCGATCCCGCCGACCAGCGGACGACCGGGCGAGTCGACGGCTTCACGCTGCTGCCGGCGTCCGAGGCTTTGCTCGACGACGAATCGATCAAGCGATTCCGCGCGCGCTATCGCGAGACGTTCGGCGCGACCGCGACCGGCGACCCGCTCTATCAGGCGATCAGCGAGGGGCGGCGACTCGCCGGCATGGAGCATTGGCTGCCATTGTTCGAAGAGCGGCTGGAGACGCTGTTCGATCATCTCGGCGACGACGCGCTGGTGGTGCGAGAGGCGGGCGTCATCACCGCGGCGGAGCAACGGTTCGAAGCCGTCACCGATTACCACGCCAACCGCGTCAAGGCGCAGTCGGGCGACCCCGGCAGCTATCGGCCGCTCCCGGCGAACGCGCTGTACCTGACCACCGAGGAATGGTCGGCCAGGCTCGCCGCCGCCAAGGCCCACCTGACCACGCCGTTCCACGAGCCCGAAAGCGCATCCGTCGTCGACTTCGCCGTCGATGGCCCGCGCGACTTCGCGCCCGAGCGCGCGAGCGGGGTCAACATCTACGACGCGGTCGTCGATCACCTCGACAAGCTGCGCAAGGACAGGAAGAAGCCGATCCTGGCCAGCTATTCCGCGGGGTCACGCGAGCGCCTCGCTGGGCTGCTGCGCGATCATGGTGCCGAGAACCTTGCGCTAGTCGATACCTGGCAGGAAGCGCTCGGCGTTACGGCTCCCCTCCCTGGTAAGGGAGGGGTTGGGGGTGGGTCGGCCCGCGAGGAAGCGGATCGCCCGGCCCCATACCCACCCACCCCTGACCCCTCCCTTCCAGGGAGGGGAATCGCGTTGGTGGTTCTTCCGCTCGACCACGGCTTCACCGCGCCGGGCATCGCGCTCCTCACCGAACAGGACATGCTCGGCGACCGGCTGGTCCGGCGCAACCGGCGCAAGAAGTCGGCCGACGCATTCCTCGCCGAACTCGCGACTTTGTCGCCCGGCGATCTCGTCGTCCATGCCGATCACGGGATCGGGCGCTATGAGGGCCTGACCCAGATCCCGGTGCAGAAGGCGCCGCACGATTGCGTCGCGCTGACCTATGCCGGCGGCGACAAGCTCTACGTGCCGGTCGAAAACCTCGAAGTGCTGAGCCGCTACGGTTCGGAAGAGGGCGCGGCGCTCGACCGGCTCGGCGGCGAGGCATGGCAACGACGCAAGTCGCGCATGAAGGAGCGCATCCGCGAGATCGCCGGCGAGCTGATCGCGACCGCCGCCGAACGCGCGCTCCATCCCGGCGACGTCATCACGCCGGACGAGGCCGGCTATCCCGCGTTCGTCGATCGCTTCCCCTATGAGGAAACCGACGACCAGGATCGCGCGATCGACGATGTGCTCGGCGACCTGTCGGCGGGCAAGCCGATGGACCGGCTGGTGGTCGGCGATGTCGGGTTCGGCAAGACCGAGGTCGCCTTGCGTGCCGCCTTCGCCGCCGCGATGGCCGGCAAGCAAGTCGCGATCGTCTGCCCCACCACCCTGCTCGCGCGCCAGCATTACAACAATTTCGTCGCGCGGTTCGAAGGCTTCCCGATCCGGATCGGGCGGCTGTCGCGGCTGGTCGGCGCGGTCGAGGCCAAGACGACGCGCGAAGGGCTGGCAGACGGCACGATCGACCTGGTGGTCGGCACGCACGCGATCCTGGCGAAGCAGGTCGAGTTCAAGCGACTCGGCCTCGTCGTGGTCGATGAGGAACAGCGGTTCGGCGTGACCCACAAGGAACGGCTCAAGACGCTGCGCGCCGACGTCCACGTCCTGACGCTGACAGCGACGCCGATCCCGCGCACGCTGCAGATGGCGATGTCGGGCATCCGCGAGCTGTCGGTGATCCAGACCCCGCCGGTCGACCGGCTCGCGGTGCGCACCTACGTCATGCCGTGGGACCCGGTCGTGCTGCGCGAGGCGTTGCTGCGCGAACATTATCGCGGCGGGCAGAGCTTCGTCGTCACGCCGCGCATCAAGGACTTGCCCGATATCGAGCAGTTCCTGCGCGAAAGCGTGCCCGAGGTCCGCTACGTCATCGCGCACGGCCAGATGGGCGCCGGCGAGGTCGAGGAGCGGATGTCCGCTTTCTACGACAAGAAGTTCGAGGTGCTGGTCTCCACGACGATCGTCGAGAGCGGGCTCGATATCCCGAGCGCCAACACGATGATCGTCCATCGCGCCGACATGTTCGGCCTCGCCCAGCTCTACCAGCTGCGCGGCCGCGTCGGCCGGTCGAAGACGCGCGCTTATGCCTATATGACGACGCCGCCCAACCGCATCGTCACCGAGACCGCCGACAAGCGGCTCAAGGTGCTGAGCGACCTCGACACGATCGGCGCGGGGTTCCAGCTCGCGAGCTACGATCTCGACATCCGCGGCGCGGGCAACCTGCTGGGCGACGAACAATCGGGGCATATCCGCGAGGTCGGCTACGAACTCTATCAGTCGATGCTCGAAGAGGCGATCATGGAGGCCAAGGCGGGTGGCATAATGTCGCGCCCGCGCGATTTCTCGCCCCAGATCACCGTCGACGCGCCGATCATGATCCCGGAGGATTATGTCCCCGACCTCGACTTGCGCATGGGCCTCTATCGCCGCCTCAACGAGCTCGACGAACAGGACGGCATCGAGGCGTTCGCCGCCGAACTGATCGACCGGTTCGGGCCGCTGCCCGAAGCGACGGCGAACCTCATCAAGCTCATCGAGGTCAAGCTCAACGCCAAGCGCGCATGCGTGGCGAAGATCGATGTCGGGCCGAAGGGCGCGCTGGTTTCGTTCCATGACGACAAACCGCCGAACATCGACGGCCTGCTCGCTTATGTCGAACGGCTGAAGGGCGTGGCCAGGCTGCGCCCCGACAGCAAGCTGGTCATCACCCGCGACTGGAACGACCCGCAGGCGCGGCTGAACGGCGCGGTGCAATTGTCGAAGGGATTGGCCAAGGCGGCGGGATAACCATCCCCGTCCGCCCCGGCGAAGGCCGGGCTCCCGTAAAGGAGCCCGGCCCCGGATATCAGGCGAACACAACCTTCGCGGCGCGGCGGCGCATCGTGCCGCCGACCAGGCCGAAACCGACGATCATCATCGCCCAGGTCGCCGGCTCGGGCACGGCGGCGTTCTGCGCGAGCGAGGCGGAGAGGTGGAAATCGTCGACGGCCAGGCCATCATTGGTCGTGACGTCGAACATCTGGCTGCCGATCAGGAACGGATCGCTGATATAGGCCAGCGACCAGCGCACGCCGAAGCTGTCGCCATCGGCGATCGACAGGCCGTCGATCACCCCGGTCAGATTCTGCCTGAACGCGGCGGTGTTGCCGTCGACCCACGTCGTCGCGAGCCGGCCGAGGGTGGTGTCGGGCTGGGTGCCGGTATCCGGCGCGAGGAAATCGAGCGCCGAGAAGGACGTCCAGGTGCCGTTGTCCAGCGAGGTCGCGTCGAGCGAATATTCGAAGGTCAGCGTGGCGCGGGTGAAGCCGTTCGTCCACTGCTCGCCGGCATAGCTCAGGTTCAGGCTGTCGATCGTGCCGCCCAGATTGTTCTGGAAGATCGCGCCGATGTGGATGACCGGCAGCTCGGCGCTGGCCCGGCCGCCCAGCGCGTGGTCGGCGGTATTGGAAATGCCGTAATAGCTGACCGCGCCGACATTGCTCGGCTGGCCGGAGAGGCTGCCGGCGTAATAATAGCCGTTGGCGCTGGCCGAGGTGCCACGCTCATCGATCTGCCAGCCGGTCGGCAGCGACCGGTCCACCTCGCCGCCGATCGACGCGAGGCTGTTGAAATCCTGCGCATATTCCGCATCGGTCAACTGATAGGGCGTCACCGGGCTCTTCCCGTCCGCGTGCGCCTGCGTCGTCAGGCCGATCATGGCCGTGCCGAACGCGAAAACCTTCTTCATCATGATGTATTGCCCCATTCGAGAAATGAAGATGGGGCGGTAGGCCGGCAAGGTTATGGGAAAGAGACGTTATGGTGACTCTTTTCTTAACGTCGATTCACGGCGCATCGCCGTGGCGCCGAACCAGATCGGCCAGCGCCGCTTCCGTCAGCGGTTCGGCGCACAGGAAACCCTGATAATATTGGCACCCCTCCTTCGCCAGCAGGTCGAGCTGCTCGTCGGTCTCCACCCCTTCCGCGATCACCGCCAGCCCGAGCGACCGCGCCATTTCGATCACGCCGCGCACCACCACGCGGTCGCGCGGGCTGCCGGTGATGTCCTGGGCCAGCTTCTTGTCGATCTTGAGGTAATCGAGCGGCAGCGCCTTCAGGTAAGCGAGGCTCGAATAGCCGGTGCCGAAATCGTCGATCGCGACCCGGCACCCGGCCTGGCGCAAGGTCGCGAGCAATTGGGCGGCGGCGGCGAGATCGTCGATCAGGCCGCTCTCGGTGATTTCCACCGTCAGCCGGCTCCGCGCGAACCGCGCCGCGTCGACGCGATCGAGGAAGATGTCGGCGAAGCCCGGCCGCGCGATGTCGGCGGCGGTGAGGTTGATCGACAGGCGCTGGCCGGCGAGCGGTTCGCTCCACGCCGCCGCGGTTTCGAGCGCAAGCCGCTGGATGTGATCGGACAGCGCCAGCCCCAGGTCGGCGCGGTCGGCGGCGGCGAACAACTGGTCGGCGCCGACCGCGCCGAACGTCGGATGCTCCCACCGCGCCAGCGCCTCGACCCCGGTGATGCGGCCGGTGGCGATCGCGACCTGCGGCTGGAACAGCACGGCGATCTCGCCGCCCTCGATCGCGCGGCGGAGGTCGACCGACAACGCATTGGCGATCACCGGCGCGTCGGCGACGCGGATCGTGACGCTGTCCGACACGCGCGCATCGTCGAGCGCGTCGCCTGCGCGGCGAAGCAGCGTATCGGCGTTTTCCCCTGCCCGTGCGGTCGCGACGCCGACGCGCGCGCCGACCGACACCAGCATGCCTTCGATCGCGAACGGCCGCGCCAGCGCCGTCGACAGCGCGCCGGCGACGGCTTCGGCATCCGCATCCTCGCCGATCGCGACCATGAATTCGGGGCCTTTCAGCCGGGCGACCATCGCCGACAGGCCCAGCGCGTCGCGGGCTTCCGCGGCGATTCGCCGTCCCGCCGCGCGGATCAAGGCGTCGCCCGCTTCCCGGCCATAACCCGAATTGACCAGGTCGAAGCGGCTGAGCGCGATCAGGATCGCGCTGGGCCGCGCGCCCTCGGCGAGACATCGGTCGAGCCACGACCGCGCGACGGTGGGATCGAGCGACTCTTCCGCGCCGCTGTCGCCGGGCTTCGGCGACGGCCGCCCCGTGCCCCGCAGCGAAGCGAATTTGAGCGCCTGAACGAATTCGGCGTCGGTGAACGGATCGACCAGGAAATGCGTCGCGCCGGCGGCGAGGAAATCGTCAAGCGCCCCCACATCGTCCCGCGACACCAACACCAGCAGCGCGCCGCCCTTGGCCCGCGCATCGTCCCCCAGCGCGCGCGCCGCCGCAAGGCCGTCCGCCAGCGCCCCTCGCGCATCGAGCACCGCGATCGTCTCGCCGTGCCGTGCCGTCACCGGCCATCCCGCCGCCCGCAGAATCGCGGACAAACCCTCGTCCTGCCGGAACGACAGCAGGAATACGGCATTGCCGGCGGGAATAAGCGGGGCATTCATCGCGATCGTCCCATACGCCGGGTCGGGTTAACATCACCATCCCGCAATGCCGCTTGCGACGGGCCGGCAGAAACCCTAGCTCTCGCCTCACGATGGCGTCCCAATCCGCCCCGATCGCCAATCCATTGAAAGATGGGCACGGCCGCACGATCAGCTATCTGCGCGTGTCGGTGACCGATCGCTGCGACCTCCGCTGTCGCTATTGCATGGCCGAACGGATGACCTTCCTGCCCGGAAGCGCATTGCTCGGGCTGGAGGAAATCGCGGTCATCGCCGAACGCTTCGTCGCGCGCGGCGTGACCAAGATCCGGCTGAGCGGCGGCGAGCCGCTGGTGCGCCGCGACGTGATCGATCTCGCGCGGCGGCTCGGCCGGCATATCGGCCATGGGCTCGACGAGCTGACCATGACGACCAACGGCACGCGCCTCGCCGCGCATGCCGGGGCGCTGCATGACGCGGGAATCCGCCGCATCAACGTCAGCCTCGACAGCCGCGATCCCGACCGCTTCCGCTACATCACCCGGCACGGCGACGTGGCGCAGGTGCTCGACGGCATCGCCGCGGCCAAAGCCGCGGGGCTGGCGGTCAAGATCAACATGGTCGCGCTGAAGGGGCTCAACGCCGACGAGATCGCGCCGATGCTGGCATGGTGCGTCGAGCAGGGCCATGACCTCAGCCTGATCGAGACGATGCCGCTCGGCGCGATCGATGAGGACCGCGCCGACCGTTTCCTGCCACTGACCGCCGTGTTCGCCGACTTGTCCCAGGCGTTCGACCTGACTCGCGATCCGCACAGCAGCGGCGGCCCGGCGCGTTATTGGCGGGTCGGCGCGAGCGGCACGCGGCTGGGGCTGATCTCGCCGCTCACCGCGAATTTCTGCGACGGCTGCAACCGTGTCCGCCTGACCACCGAAGGCCGGCTATATGCCTGCCTGGGGCATGACGACCAGGTCGACCTCAAGGCGGCTTTGCGCGACGGCGGCATCGCCGGGCTCGACGCGGCGATCGACCAAGCCATGGCGATCAAGCCGGCACGCCACGACTTCCGCATTGCCACCGGCGCAGCGCCCGCCGTGGCGCGGCACATGAGCGTCACCGGCGGATGACCAAACGTGCCCTGGTCGCCTCGCCGACGCCGCCAGCGCAGGATGCCGAGCGCGAATTGCGCGACGCATACGACTGGGTGCCGGTCGAGCAAGCCGAACTGATCGTCGCGCTGGGCGGCGACGGCTATATGCTCCAGACGCTCCACGCGCTGCTCGAACGGCGCGGCGACCCGGTGCCGGTGTTCGGGATGAACCTGGGCACGGTCGGCTTCCTGATGAACGACTGGCGCAGCGACGGCCTCGATGCGCGGCTCGACCGGACCAAGCCGTTCAAGGTCACCCCGCTGCAAATGACCGCACGGACGGTGGCGGGCGAAACCTTCATGCTCCCCGCGATCAACGAAGTCTCGCTGCTGCGTGAAACCCGCCAGACGGCGAAGCTGGAAGTGACCGTCAACGACCGCGTGGTGCTGCCCGAACTGGCGTGCGACGGCATCCTGGCAGCGACGCCCGCCGGATCGACCGCCTATAACCTGTCCGCCAACGGCCCGATCCTGCCGCTCGGATCGGCGATGATCGCGCTGACCCCGATCTCGGCCTTCCGCCCACGGCGCTGGCGCGGCGCGATCCTGCCGGAGAAGGCGCGAATCGGGCTGACCGTGCTCGAACCCGCGAAGCGGCCCGTCTCGGCGGTCGCCGACCAACGCGAAGTGCGCGACGTGGCGCAGGTCGACATCGCGATCGACCGTACCCGCGAACTGACTCTGCTGTTCGACCCGGAACATGCCCTGGATGATCGCATTACCATGGAGCAGTTTGCCGCGTAGGCCGGCTTGGCGCGCCCCGCGCCAAGACTCGGACAAGCGCGGCCGGCGTGCCGACAAGGCACGACCGACGACGCGGCTTCGCCGCGGCGCGTATAGGGGTTGCATCGCAAATCCGGGCGTATATAGAGCGCCCCTCATCGCTATTCCCTGATAGCTCAGCGGTAGAGCTCTCGACTGTTAATCGAGCGGCCGTAGGTTCGAATCCTACTCAGGGAGCCACACTCTTTAGGAGTGGTTTTTTGCGCGTAATTTCAACGCTTTAGCGTATGAAAGCGCCAAAGAGACCAAATCCCGCTTCCCGCAAACCACTGAATTTGCATTATTTTTTGTTCATATCCAAACTGGCGTGACC
>Ga0153956_1002498_pt1 | contig 13417 bp, 9 predicted proteins | sample TSFL040MetaG_FD_104704 | JGI IMG/M metagenome (GOLD analysis project Ga0153956, IMG submission 104704) | Attine ant fungus gardens microbial communities from Florida, USA - TSFL040 MetaG | ecosystem: Host-associated > Fungi > Mycelium > Unclassified | place: USA: Florida, Wekiwa Springs... | reverse complement strand
GCCGGTATCGTCGTGACCGTCACGAGCGTCGAAGCTCCGATAGGCACATTTGTCTGGCTTGCACTGATCGCGGCAAATAATGTCGAACCGCTGCCCGAACACGGGAATGGCGATGTCAGCGAGTTTCTTGCGGCTCCGGGCGTCAGCGTCGTAAAGTCAACTGAGTTGTTGTCAGTGTCCTGACATCCATTCTGAGCACGGACCTTGCTGTTGTCATTGCCGGCTGCGGGTGTGGCAGTACCCTCGTTAAATCCGTTGGTCACGCTACCCCAACCGATCGAGTCGATGATGGTGCCGGTATTGTTTGCTCCGAAACGAATAGCGAGGCCGCCGTTAGTGGCACTCATCGAGCAGCTGCACGCCGACGGGTCATAGGTCTTGTCCGGCACAATGCCGCCGTCATACGACGTTGCGGCGATCAGATAGTATTGTCCCGGCTGAAGTATGGTCGGCGTCGTCCACGCGGCAAACGGCGTGGCAACGTCATTAGCACCGTTCTGCGAACGATAAACGACGCGGTACCCATTAAGATCGACCGGCGAAGCTCCGTTGTTGTGGATCTCGACAAATTCGTCATTTGCGTTTGCCACTGAACCCGCCTGAACCTGGCTGATGACCAGGTTGGGTGATACAGCCTGCGCCGTACCATCTGCAAACAGATACGGCATAACGAGACCCAATGCCGCAAACACAGCCAAAGCCGATAACATTACGATGTACTTCTTCATTTTTTACTACCTGATACCGCTAATTACAAAAATCTATATATGACAGAGCAAACTAGATTTTTATCATATTTGACGCTCAAAACGAACCTGAAAAAGCACGATTTCATAAGGAGTTAACGTCACGCTTGTTGATCGGGCGTTCTCGACACTGATGATATTGGCTTGTCTTACACTTATGAACGGCGGCTCCATTTCAATAATAATTAATAAGCGAACCGCGCGGCTGGCTGTCTCATCCAATTATCAACAACAATTGTTTTTTGAAATTAAAGCCAATTATCGGCGGCGGCCGACGGGCCGTTGGAGGTTATATGAGATATACAAAAAGATCTTTAGTGCTGTTTCTGTCGCTGGCATTTATGTTGGGGCTTTATGTTGTTTCCGCTCAGGCTCAGCGTCGTGCATATTATCGGCGCCCTGTTATCGTAAGGTCATATTGGGGCTGGGGACGCGGCGGATGGTTCGGCGGCCCGGGATGGTATGACCCGTATTTTTACGATCCGTATCTATGGGAACGCCGCGAGCGATATTACAAACAAAAGAATGTACGCGATTCGCGACGCAAGCTGCGCAGCGATCGTGAAAAATATTCTGCCGACGGCGTGATCACTCCTAAAGAGCGTGAGAAGCTCGACAAACGTGAGCGTTCGTACGATAAAGCCGTAGATAAGCTGCGTAAATTCAACGAGAAACACTAGCTCTTAGCGACACAAGATCGACTCTGGCCGGTTAACCGCCGGTCAGTCGATCTTGTAATTTTTCCCTTTCCAGACGATCACGACCGCCCCCGAGATCTTGTCTGCTATCGACCTAAGTCCGTCATCGAGCGATCTGTATCTGCTCGAATCGCGTTTTACCGACGTGATCGAACCGCCCTTATAGGCAGTGTCGTACCAGACACCGTTTCGTGAGATAAATGAGTGTCCGCCCGCCGAACGCGTCTCCGATCTCATATCCGCACCATCCGTGACAGAGACATCACTCTTAGCCTTTCGCGGAACTGCCTCCATTGCACGTGCCGGGCCGTTTCGATTTGTTTTTAACGCCTGTTTGTCGCGTCGTTCTAATGATCTGTCATTAAGGACACTGCCCGCAGGCAATTCGTCACGGTTAGCGATATCGCCGTCGGCTGTCTTCTCATCAGCATTATTTTTTGTGATAGGAGCCGGAGACTCGATCATCGGCGGAGCTGAACCTACGCGAGGCATCTCGGACATCGTAGGCTGCGGGGCATTATCGGGCAAGATCCGGCCCGAGCCGCCTTCGCTGATATTGTCTGACGGCGTCTGATATACCGGAACCGCATTTGCCGGTGCCGACGGTCTTTGAACTGACGCATTCGCCGCCGGGGTGCTATTTGCATCGGTAGCGACCGCGGCATTAGATGCCGCGTTGGCAGCAGTATTCCCTACATTTGCCGCAGATATCGTATCGCTCGGCGGACGATTCGCGGCCAATCGCGTGACATCGTTGTTCGGCCCCTGCGGTTCGGCCTTTGCCATCGTCGAGTCGCCCGCGTTCCGGTTGATGACCGCAATATAGCCGATAGCTCCTGCAAATGCGATAACGACAGCCGCCATCGCCAATGCGATCCCGGGCGTGCGGAAAAGGCGTGACCACCAGCTCTCGGCCGGTGCGGACAGTGCTGTACCAATAACCGCATCGGACGAAGCCTGAACTCCGTCCGCTCGATTCAAGATGATCGTGTCCGAGAGTAATTTTCGACAATGTTCGCAATCCGCCAAGTGTCGTGTGTACACTTGCCGGGCAGCGGCGGGCAATGCATTTTCAGCAAAAGCCGCGATCGTGTCTGCATCGAGATGCGGTTCACCGGGCAAACTGATACCCATCGGCGAACGCCTCAGCAACGCATCGATCTCCTTGTCGAATTCCATCTCCATTTAATATTTCCCGCTGCCGGAGGCACTCGATGCAACCTCAAAACATCGCAAAGTGCTCATGACGTTCACGTCGGATGTTTTCGGCCTCATAGCGAAATACCTCCGCAGATCAGCGGGTTCAGGCTTTCGTAACCCGCTTATAGAACGCATCATCTCCAAATATCTTGCACCAGCACAACCAAAGCCAATACGGCGAACATCGTCTCAAGATTTATGCCTAAACCTGCCGCCGTATCGGCAAGATGCCGTTTCACCTCCGTTTCGGTCCAGCCGTGCTTTGCCTTGAGCATTCTTTCGACGGACTTTCTGATCTCAGCCTGCACGCGCGCGAGTTTGCGGCTCGCCGTTGCCTCGTGATAGCCGAATGTCGCCGCGATGTCCTTTAGCTTCAGATCGTCAAAATAATAAAGCTTCATTATCAGGCGATCTTCTGCATTGAGCTCGGCAACGGCATCACTCAGAGCCTCTGTAACGTCGGCGGCGGTACTCTGTCCTGAAAAGATCTCTTCGGGGTCGTCAATGTGCGAGACGATACCGCTGTCGCCCTCGGCGGCATCGTTGGCGAGGCGTTCGAAATCGCGGTCTTCTTCGACCTGAACGAACTTTGACACCTTGCGATGCTGATCGACCGCAAGCTGTGCGACCACCGCACGCAGCCAACCGCCTAAACTGCCGCGTCCTGAGTAATACGCTAGTTTGCTCTTTTTATTTCCCTCGGCATCTAAACGCAGGCCATAAAGCTCGGCCCATATGGATGACGCAAGATCTTCGGCATCCTCGGCATTGGATGTGATCTTTCTTGCGGCGGATCTGACCGTCGAGTCAAAGCTGCTTACCAGATCGCTCCATGCCGACTCATCGCCCTTTTCACAGGCGACGATCAGACACAGGTCGTCAGCACGCAGGTCGGAAGCAAACTCACGTATCTCTGCCTGCTGCGGCACGTTATCTCCCGCAAACAGAAATTTCTGCACCGAACCCGCGACACGCCCTTTAATATCAGCCGCATCAAGCCCACGCCGATCCTCAGCGCGCGTCAGCAGTTGTGCGACACACTCGTCGATCGTTGCAGAAAATTTCTCAGGCAAAGAACTCATCGGGCGAATAGAGAAGATTTTAACACCGATTGGATGTAATTGTGAGCCTGACAGTTGGCGGTGCCTGCGGCCTATTGCAAGTGTTTCCGCAAAAACGACACGATCTTAAATCCGTCGATGTAAACCCAGGGTTTTTCGCCGAGAGTGTAGTGGCCGCACGGCAGAACGGTCTCTGAGTGGTCGATCTTTCGCTTACGCAATTCCCGCATCGTGTCGAGTGACAGATCGTATGGGAATGTCAGATCGTATCTTGTATATATATAGCTCTGCGGCCGCGGTTTGCGGGCGGCGAGTTTGTCCATATATGCCATAGGCGAGATCGGCAACCAGTAATCGCGAAGCTCTTCCAGCGAAACGTGTTCTTCCAGCGACTCTTTCACGTGATAGGTCGAAAGGCCGTTCCACACGACATCTGAGAAATATCCCGACACATGATTGAACACCGCTGCGTCTATATTCATATCATGCACGAACGCCAAAAATGCCGTGCATGACCCGATACTCGTGCCGACGATACCGATACGCTCGTAACCTTTATCTTTAAGCCACGCAGCGGCCGCTCGTGTATCGAGAACAGCCTGTCGGACGCTTTCGAGAGTGCGTCCGATGTTGGGATAGACGAGATACTCCGCACGCTCAAGTTCGGGCGGCATACGCTCTTCGTGATAGGGCAGCGTCAGTCGAAGCGCCGACATACCGACGCGATTTATTATCTTGCAGAGATCAAAATAAGTGCCCGCACGCGCATTCCAGTGCGGCAGTATCAGCACCGCGGTCTTTGCCTTGTCCTTTGGAAAGTATGTCGCATAAGCCGTATTGTTCTCATCCGACGATGTCACAACGGCGCTCGTCCATGTCAGCACCTCGCCATTGCGGCCGATATCGCCGATCGCCGGAGCCGCAAAATATTCTTCGCTGTGCTCGATCGCTCCTTTTGCGTGGTCGGCCAGGACATCACGCGGGTCGCGGCCGTCAGCATCGGCACCGATATATTCCGTTCCCCAGCCAAATGGCGCCACCGTGCGATTGTCATTGAGCATCGCAAAATAACGCTCGCGGCCATACATATACCTTCTCAGCATTGATTTGATGTTAGGAAAATGCCCTTCCGTATGCAATCGAGGAAGCACCGGCGTAAAGCCGAGAGGGATCGGACGGAAATACGACCCCGAATAGTATCTCGCAAACTGGCCGCAAAAGGGCCGATCTCGGCTTTGATATTGACTTGACTCTGATATGATAGCGCTGTTTTTCCTTATATAAATTGGTTCTCACATAGTTGGTCTCAGAGCGAGACTCAGTTTTTACAGCGGAGATATCTGTCTGTTTCATACTTTTCGTTCAGCACATAAAAGGAATTAAAAACCATGAAAAAAATAAAAGGATCCAACAGGCTTAAAGCCAGCAGCAGCATTCGACAGGACAGGCATAAATTTCGTCTCGCTGTCTCTATAGTTGCCGTGGCGGTCGTTGCGGCAACGCTCTTTTTTGCCTTAGGGCTGAGCGATACATTCAAGGCGTCGGCACAGGAAATGGATTCAAAGAGTTCGCGTGTCGCGGCGTCCGGCATTCAGCCTGAAGCGATCCGACAGATCAACCTTATCCAACAGGAAAAAGAAAGCCGTACACCGACTCAGCAAAAGATCGACTCTAACCTTCTTTACGCGTCGCGAACCGCACGCGGCGAAGCTGCCGTTCCCGGGCTGACCGAACTTCAAAGCTCTGTCCGCTCCGCCGCCGACGGCACTGTTGACGTTGATATCATCGCTCACGTAAATGACGGCCTGCTTAACTTTCTCGAAAAGAATAACGTACAGATCATTAGCGTGATGCCGCAATATAACAGCATCGTCGCTAAGATCGCCGTCGTGACAGTTGAAAATATCGCCGAAAGGTCCGATGTGGTTTTTGTACAGCCCAAACAGGACGGCACGACAAATTCTGTCGAGCCTGCACAGCCTGCATTCAGCCTTTTGCCTGCGGCAATGCCGTCGCTTTTTACGGCAAATACCGACAATGATTCATTTGACCTTCGTGCGGCACGTGTCAAGGCCTTTGTGCGTTCGCGTATCGACTCTCACTCTAACCGTCAGATGGTCGGATCTGTCACCGCCGAGAGTGACACGACACATCGAGCGGCGATCGCACGCATGGTCGCCGGTGTTGACGGTACCGGCCTAAAGATCGGTGTTATGTCCAATGGCGTCGATTCGCTTGCTGCCCGTCAGGCATCAGGCGATCTCGGTACTGTCACTATCCTTTCGGGCCAGGCCGGCGTAGGCGACGAGGGCACCGCGATGCTCGAGCTTATTCACGACATCGCACCCGGGGCACAGCTCTACTACGCGACCGCCAATACGAGCATCACATCCTTTGCACAAAATATCCGCGACCTGCGAACGGCGGGCTGCGATATGATCGTCGATGATTATTCATATTACGTCGAAACCCCGTTTCAGGATGGCCAGGCACCATCGGTCACATCCTCGACCAATCAAGGCATTCTGATCCAGGCCGTCAACGATGTCACTCAGAACGGCGCACAGTATTTTTCGTCCGCCGCCAACTCGGGAAATAAGAACGATAATACCGCCGGCGTCTGGGAAGGCGATTTTAACGACGGCGGAGCTTCGACAACACCGTTGCCGACCGGCGGCACGGTCCACGCATTTGCACCCGGCCAGAATTACGACATCGAAACAACACCCAACCGCACGCTTTTAAAGTGGTCCGATCCGATAGGCGGTTCATCTAACGATTATGACCTCTATATTCTGAATGCGGCCGGAACTACGGTTGTCAATTCATCGACCAACATCCAATCCGGAACTCAGGATCCGACCGAAGATGCCGGTACGGTCTCAACCGCAAATGCCCGTGTCGTTATCTTTAAAAAAACGAGTGCCGCGAGCCGTTATCTTCATCTGAACACAAATCGCGGAGTTCTCTCGATCTCAACCAGCGGCGTGATCTACGGCCACAATGGCGGACGCAATACGATCAGCGTCGCCGCAACCCCGTCAGGGCCGGTCAGATTCTCAGGCACATCACCGGTTGGGCCTTTCCCATACGCGCACAGCACGTCCAATAGTGTAGAAACATTTAGTTCTGACGGCCCTCGCCGCATCTTTTACAATGCGGACAACTCGCTGATCACGCCCGGCAACGTATCGTCGACCGGCGGCACGGTACTGCAAAAGCCGGACATCACCGCGGCCGACGGTTCGACAACGACGACGCCCGGCTTTATCCCGTTTTTCGGCACATCGGCAGCCGCTCCGACCGCTGCGGCGCTTATGTCGCTTGTAAAACAGGCTTCGCCGGGATCGACGAATGCACAGCTTTTTAATGCTATGACATCGAGCGCGATCGATATCGAGGGGCCGGGAACTGATCGCGACTCGGGAGCGGGAATATTTATGCCGCTGTCGGCAATGGCCAGCCTCGGAGTCGCAGGCCCTGCATATTTTGAAGGCGTGCCGACACTCACCGAACAGATCGGCAACGGCAACGGCACCATTGATCCGGGCGAGACCGGATCGCTCTCGATACCGCTCTCTAACATCGGCCTGGCAAATGCGACAGCGGTCTCGGCGACGATCTCGACATCGACACCATACGTGACGATCAGCGGATCGCCGACACGTACATATCCTAATTTGCCCAACAACACCGCCGGCCAATCATCGACGCCGTTCGCGATACAGCTTGATCAGACCTTTCCCTGCGGTGCTACGATCACGATCTCAATGACCGTGACATACTCGGGCGGCAGCACTCAGGTGCTTACCTTTAATATCGCGACACCGGCAAGCACGACCGTTCCGACCCAAACGCTGGATACGACGGCTCCGGCTAACGGAGCTAACTACACCGCCGCGACGGGAATTCAGGTCAATCGCCTTAACCGCAACGGCGTCACAAGCGCATGCGGCTCGGCAAAAGCCACACCTAATCTGCAGGAAGCTGCTCCCGGCACCAACAAACAGTATGATGCGTACACCTTTACGGCGTCATCAGCAGGATGTGTGACAGTGACAATCTTCCCGTCAAATTCGACGGCGTTGTTCTCGGCTGCATATAACGGCACGTTCACGCCCAATGCCATCCAAGCCAACTACATAGCCGATTATGGCGTTACGACCGCCGGAACGATCTCATACGGCTTTAACGTGACGGCGGGACAGCAGTTCGTCGTGGTCATTCATGAGGTCAACACCGGCGGCGGTATCGGCACGACCTATTCGCTTAAGGTCGATGGCCCGATCGCAGGCGGCTGCTCGCCTTACGTACCGACGCAGACAAGCGCGACACTCGGCGGCAAGGTTACCGCAAACGGCCAGGCTGTCAATAACGCGATCGTCACATTATCGTCAGCCGGCGGCTCGACCATCACGCGCTCGAACCCGTTCGGATATTACTCGTTTACAGGAGTGCCGACGGGCATCCAATACACGATCTCGGCATCATCTAAGTGGTACACTTTCCCGCCGCAGCAGATAACTCCGACCGTGGACAACTTATCGATCGATCTCACCGCCGTCCCGTAAGACGACGTTAAGATCCGATAAACAGCTTTCAGCCGCCGCATATTTTATGCGGCGGCTGTTTTTGTTTTTTGAAGTACGGACTCGTAATAACTGATGTATTGCGGAATGATCTTTGAAGTGCTGTACCGCTCAATTGCTATCTCTCTGCCCTTTTCGCCAAAGGCTCGGCGGATGTCTTCGTGTCGTAAAAGTTCGAGTGTGTCACGCGACATTTTTTCAACATCGCCGACCTCGCATAGATAGCCTGTCTCGCCGTCGGTTACGACCTCGGGAATACCGCCGATGCGGGTTGCGATCACAGGAGCCTCGCACGCCTGAGCTTCGAGAGCTGCCAGTCCGAATGACTCTAGCTCGGACGGCAGCAGGAATACATCGGCGATGCCCATATAATCTGATATCATCGCCTGTTTGCCGACAAAGATCGTGTTGTCCGCAACATCCAGCAGTTTGGCACGATGTCTGACCGCCGACAGCTCAGGGCCGTCGCCAACCATTATAAGCCGTGCATTTACGCCCTCGGCACGCACCTTTGCAAGTATTTCAACGCAATCTGTCGGTCGTTTAACGGCTCTAAAATTAGAGACGTGTACGAGCAGGCGTTCGCCGTTAGGTGCGAGATCGGCCTTTAGCTGCGAGTTATCGATACGGTGGTAATGATTGCCGCAGATAAAATTAGGTATGACCTCGACATCGTCAAAGTCGAACGTCTCGATCGTCGCCTGTTTCAAAAACTTTGAGACCGCCGTCACGCCGTCAGACTGCTGCAGGCCGTAGCGTGTGATCGGCAGATAGCTGCGGTCGGCACCGACGAGCGTAATGTCCGTACCGTGAAGCGTCGTGATCACGGGCACATACATCTTTTGCTTGATCGATTCGCGGGCAAGTATGGCTGAGATCGAATGCGGTATCGCATAATGCACGTGCAGCAGATCGAGTTTTTCGGCACGAGCGACGGTTGCCATCTTTGTCGCAAGAGCGAGATCGTACGGCTGATGCTCAAATAGCGGATACGACATCATCTCGACCTCGTGAAAATGAATGCGCTCATTGGTCTCGGTCAGCCGCGTCGGCAAAAATGACGAGATAAAATGCACATTATGTCCGCGCTCGGCCAGATCACGCCCAAGCTCGCTGCCCACGATACCGCTGCCGCCATAGGTCGGATAGACCGTAATTCCGATATTCATAAATTGCTTCCGTCGGCCACCACTCAACCTGAAATCGTATCACGCCGACAAGCTCTCGCTCCATTTTCAAATAACAAAAAGCTCCTGCGGCCGCAATTAAACGCCGCCGCAGGAACTGCGAAGTGAGGACAGGATCCATTGCACCGAAAGGATGTCTTTCGGCAAATAACTCGCGGCTCTCAGCTATTTAGGAACACCGTAAAAATCAAGCCCGACAACATCCTCCGCCGCGGCCACAAGACGGATCGAATGTGAACCTCTTGTCCTGTACCGTAACAACGAACGATCGTCCGGCCGTAAGGCCGTCAAAGCGATAATATCCGAGCGAACTCGTCACCGCCTGACGCACAACACCATTTGTACCACTGAGCGTGACGACCGACTTTGATATTCCGTTGCCGTTGGCATTAACAGATCTGATCCGGGCAACCGATATTTACAATGACGTACTGAGAACGTCGCCTAATGACCACCGCTCGAACCGCAATCCGGCAAAGGCATACGAGCAGATCGGCGACACCGGAAAAAATTGTACGAACACGAAAGAAAGCCCGACCAGCGTAAAATGGCAAGATCGAGCTTTCAAAATGCTCTTGATATTTTTATGCGGCTTGATGCCGAGAATGAGCTGACAGAATATGACCGCGGATCGCTCGCGAAACTGCGGCAAAAGGCGAGCCTCTTCAAACATCAATGACCCTTTTTTCGGCGTACATAGTACACGATGCCTTTATTGTCATCCGTAAACAAAAATGAATCTGGCCCGAGTTTCATTATGTCGCAGGGACGACCGAGGACATTGCCCTTTGTGAGAAAGCCTGTAATGAAATCCTGCAATTTTTCACCTTTTCGCATCAGTACGATCTTATAGCCGTGGCCGATGCGTTTATCTGTCGAGCCGTGCAGCGAAACGAGAAAGCCATTCCTGATCGATGCCGGAGCGTCGTCGTCATTAAAATAATCAAACCCGAGAGCAGACCCGTGCGCCGGAAAAAATGCGTAAGGCTCGGCGACGCCCGTACATTGCCCGGGACGCTTAAATCCCGGATCGGCGTAGATCTTTCCGTTCGACGAGTAGCAGTAAGGCCAGCCGTAATCAGTGCCTTCCTTGAGCGCATAAAAGGTCTCGTCAGGTTTTTGCAGTCCGAGATGATCCGATCCCTGATTAGTCGCAAAGACATATTTCCCGATCGCTCTCAGCCCGACCGCATTGCGCAGCCCGCGGGCAAATTCACGCTGGTCGGTACCGTCAGGGTTCATCGACTGTATGCTCGCACGCACCTTTTCTTTTTCTTCGCACGCGTTGCATGACGAGCCGACCGAAACATAAAGCCGTCCGTCAGGCGAAAAAGAAAGTGTACGCGTCAGATGCCAGCCGCCGTATTTGTAGCTGAGGCCGTAGTCGGGATATTTTGCAAGCACCTGCGGATCGCTGTCCGACGGCTTGGTCTCGCCGAGATCGAACTTGCGTCGCGTCAGCTGATGCGTTTCGGCAAGATAGAACCACCATTGGCCGTCGGCATCCTTATAAAATTGGCAGCTGTTAGGATTACGCAATCCTGTCATATACGGAATCAACTTGCCGAATTTGCCCGTCGCCTCATCCCATCCGTCGAGAATGTAAACCGCACCGCGTTTGTTGTCGGCCAGGTTGTACATATCCGTTACAAAGATGCGCCCGTCCGGAGCCTTTGCAAAAAACCGCACTCGCTTGAGGCCCTCGATCGCCGGAATTATCTCAAAACCCTCAGCGACATTCAGCGAAAATGTCTTGCCGTCCTTTAAGGTCACTTTCTCCGGAACGAGCTTTATCTGGGCCGACACCGTGAGCGGAAAGACGACAGCAAATACGAACGCGGCGATCAATGTAACTTTCATATATTTATATTCGGGCGATTGGCCGTACTCGATGAACATAGTACATCGGGCATAGGTTAGTGTATAAGTAAATTGTCACGATCTGCTATCGACATCGTTGGCAAAAGATATATTTATATGAAGATCGATCAATTTCGCATCGCACCGGGACAAAAAGTAGATCTCAAAAAATGTCCGACCAATTTTACCGCCGATTACAAAAATAAGCTCGAGGCCGTCGCTGACCTCAAAAAGAATGTGCGTAAAATGGCCGAGCTGCAGGACATACTCTACGCTCAGAATGAGCGCTCTCTGCTCATCGTGCTTCAGGCGATGGACGCCGCCGGTAAGGACAGCACGATCGAACACGTCATGAGCGGCGTCAATCCGCAGGGCTGTCACGTCGTCTCTTTCAAACAGCCATCCGCTGAGGAGCTTGGACATGACTTTTTATGGCGCTGCCAACGTGAACTGCCCGAGCGGGGAATGATCGGCATCTTTAACCGATCACATTACGAGGAGGTCCTCGTCGTCCGCGTACATCCTCAATATCTCGAAGCCCAAAATCTGCCAGCCGAGGTAAAAGAGGACAAAAAGATCTGGAAAAAACGATTTGAGCAGATACGCAATTGGGAAAGCACTCTTGCCGCCAACGGCACTCAGATCATCAAATTCTTTCTTCACGTCTCACGCGACGTGCAAAAAGAACGCTTTCTCGCGAGGATCGACGAGCCTGCAAAAAATTGGAAATTCTCGCTCGGTGACGTTAAAGAGCGCGCACTATGGCCCGACTATATGAATGCCTACACCGACGCCATCCGCGAAACATCGACCCGCGAGGCTCCGTGGTACATCATTCCCGCCGATAAAAAATGGTTCATGCGTCTCGCCGTCTCAGAGATCATCGTCGAAACTCTAAAGGATATGAAACTAAAATATCCCGAGATCTCAGACAAACAAAAAGCCGAACTTCAGCAAGCCAAGTCCGCACTGCTGGAAGAAAAATGATGTCATCCGGAAGTTGATGTCAGGATCACGTCAGTAGGCTCTGCTATAAAGAAGCGTGTCGGACAACTCAAGACCTTGCCTTTTATATTTGGTTCGTTATCAACCCCAAATATAAATCGTAAGTTGACCTTGCGTTCCCGACCGTCACTTTGCGGTGAGAAAATAAATTTTTCGGCAGCCACCTTTGAGGCCGCTCGCAACAGCGGATGTCCAGAGATCGCGTTCGCGTATATCACACTGCCGCCGCTATTTACTGTGACTTCGACAATAACCGTTCCGCTCGCTCTAATCGCACGGGCAGCTGCCGGATAAGTAGGTATCGCCGATGAGAGGATCTGACCGAAATCTGTTCTATTATCGGCATTACAGACGTCACTCGATAAGATCCGGAATTCAACATCCTGCGGGTTTAGATCATTTTCCGAGACCTTAATAAATGCTCTAAATGAACTCTTTGGCGCCTCGTCAGCGGTTATCTCATGATCACCGGGTTCAAGCGTAACGCTAAAATTACCGCCCGAATCGGTTGTTGTGTTTACGGTCTTTTCGCCACTCTTAAAAACGAGGTTCAATCCTGGAATACCGGCACCTGTTTCATCCACTATCCGTCCGCTTAGTTTATAAGGGCTGTGTGCAAAGACGTAAATAGACAACACCAGCGTTATAAAACTGAGCATCAAAACCGCGTTTTTCATCATTTGTTCAAAAGATGCTTTGTCCCCTTAAAAACGTTGCTTCAGGCAAAAGCAACTTACACGCCTGCGCGTTCGGCTAGTTCGGCCCAGCGTTCGATGAGAGCTTCGAGTTCGGCATTAAGATCCGTCTGCTCTTTTGAAAGCTGCACGAGCCGTCCTGCGTCGCTGGCGGCGGCGGACATTTCGCCATCGATCTGAGGCAGGCGTGTCTCGATCTCGGCGATACGCGTCTCTGATGCGGCAAATTCACGCTGCTCGTTAAAAGTGAGCTTTTTAGGCTTTGGCTTTTCCGGTGCTGCCGGCGGTGCGGAGATCGGTTCCGGTGCAGCGGCGGCGGCTTTTTCGTCTATGCTTTCGCGGTCGCGTTCCTCGATATATGCCGAATAGTTGCCCG
>Ga0153956_1002497_pt1 | contig 13418 bp, 13 predicted proteins | sample TSFL040MetaG_FD_104704 | JGI IMG/M metagenome (GOLD analysis project Ga0153956, IMG submission 104704) | Attine ant fungus gardens microbial communities from Florida, USA - TSFL040 MetaG | ecosystem: Host-associated > Fungi > Mycelium > Unclassified | place: USA: Florida, Wekiwa Springs... | reverse complement strand
GGTGAAGCGGACTTCTGAACCTGAACCACACGAGAATCATAAACTTGCTAGTGTCCCTTTAATTCCGAAGTTCGCATCAAAGGTCGCCGCAAGGACATGCGAACTTCGGAATCGGGACACTAGTGGAGCTTAGGATTTGACATTCGCTGCGCGAACTTGCGGCGAAGGGGGTAGCGAATGTCAAATCCGCTCCACTAGGCTCCGCGATACAGGAACTGCCGCGTTGCGGCCTCACCCCGCTCTGGCATACTGACTGCGGGCAAGGGGGATCGATGCCGCAACTGCAATCTGCCTTCGGAGTTGTTGCGCTGCTGGCCTTCGCGTGGGCCATCAGCGAGAACCGCCGGGCGGTGTCGCCGCGGCAGGCCGCGATCGGCCTCGCCCTCACCTTCGCGGCCGCGCTCGTCCTGCTCAAGCTGCCGCTGGTGCCCCACGCCTTCGCCGCGATCAACGACGCCGTCGGCGCCATCGCATCCGCGACCCGCGCCGGCACCTCCTTCGTGTTCGGTTATCTCGGCGGCGGCGCGCAGCCGTTCGACCTCAAGGCGCCCGGCGCGGAGTTCATTCTCGCGTTTCAGGCGCTGCCGATCATCCTGGTCATGAGCGTGCTGACGTCGCTGCTGTTCTATTGGCGCGTGCTGCCACCCATCGTGCGCGGCATGGCATGGCTGCTGGAGCGCACGCTCGGCGTCGGCGGCGCGGTCGGATTGTCCACCGCCGCCAACATCTTTCTCGGCATGGTGGAAGCGCCGCTGTTCATCCGTCCCTATCTCGCGCAGCTCACGCGCAGCGAACTGTTTCTGGTGATGACCGGCGGCATGGCCGGAATCGCCGGGACGGTGCTGGTGCTTTACGCCACCCTGCTCGCGCCGCTGATCCCGGACGCGTCCGCGCATTTCGTCATCGCGTCGGTGCTGGGCGCGCCCGCCGCGATTCTCATCAGCCTCATCATGGTGCCGGAAACCTCGGACAGGCATACCGGCGGACGACTGGACAATCCGGACGCGGTCGCGTCGAGCACCATGGATGCCATCGTCAAGGGTACCGCGTCCGGTCTCGAACTGCTGCTCAACGTCATCGCCATGCTGCTGGTGCTGGTGGCGCTGGTTCATCTCGCCAACGCGATCATCGGATTGCTGCCCGCGGTCGGCGGCGAGCCGGTGTCGTTGCAACGCCTGCTCGGCACCGCGATGGCGCCGGTGTGCTGGCTGATGGGCGTGCCCTGGAGCGAAGCCGTCACCGCCGGAAAGCTGATGGGCCTCAAGACCGTGCTGAACGAACTGATCGCCTATGTGGAATTCGCGAAGCTCGCACCCGACGCGCTCGATCCGCGATCGAAACTCATCATGCTTTATGCGATGTGCGGGTTCGCCAATTTCGGCAGCCTCGGCATCATGATCGGCGGCCTCGGCACCATGGCGCCGGAGCGCCGCGACGAGATCAATGCGCTGGGGTTGAAGTCGATCGTCTCGGGCACGCTGACCACCTGCCTGATGGGCGCGATCGTGGGGGTGGTGAGCTAGGGAAACGTCTTTCACCTCTCCCCGCGCGCGGGGAGAGGGAGCCTGCATCGCCACTTGCCTGCCTCTGTGCTACACGATCCTCCAAAATCAAAAACCGGGAGTCCTTCATGTCCGACACTCTTCGCATCAGGCGCTTCAATGCCCGCGCTGTGCTCGCGCCGATGAAGATTCCGCTGCGGACGAGTTCGGGCGCGGTCGACAAGGCGCCGCTGGTGCTGGTCGACTGCGAGACCGATCAGGGCGTCATCGGCCACAGCTACATCTTCGCGATCACGCCGGTCGCGCTGAAACCGCTGACCGAGATGGTACGCGCCATGTCGGAGTTGATCGCGGATGACGAACTGATCCCGCACGACATCGAGCGCAAGCTGACGCAAAAATTCGCGCTGCTCGGGCTCGCCGGCATCCAGCGGATGGCGCAATCCGGCATCGACATGGCGGTGTGGGACGCGCTCGCCCGTGCCCGCAATCTGCCGCTGGCGCGTCTGCTCGGCGGCGTGCCGAAACCGATCCGCGCCTACAATTCAAAAGGGCTCGGCATCATGCCGCCCGAGGCTGCCGCCGATGAAGCCAAAAAACTGATCGCGGAAGGCTTTGACGCGGCAAAAATCCGCCTCGGACGGCCCGATGCGAACGACGACCTGAAAACCGTTCGCGCGGTGCGCAAGGCGGTCGGTGACGGCGTCACGCTGATGTGCGACTTCAATCAGGCGCTCACCGTCGCGGACGCCGTTCGCCGCGGTGCCATGCTCGACGGCGAAGGCCTGTTGTGGATCGAGGAGCCGATCCGGCACGACGACTATGCCGGCTGCGCCGAGGTCGCGGCCGCGACGCAGACGCCGATCCAGATCGGCGAGAATTTTGACAGCGCATTTTCCATGCAGACCGCGCTCGCGCATCGCGCCTGCGATTTCGTGATGCCCGATGCGCAACGCATCGGCGGCGTCACCGGCTGGCTGCGCGCCGCGGCGCTGGCTCACGCATCCGGCATCGAAATGTCGTCGCACCTGTTCTCGGAGGTCAGCGCGCATCTGATGACGGTGACGCCGACCGCGCACTGGCTGGAATTCGTCGACTGGGCCGATGCCGTTTTGCGCGAACCGCTCAAGGTGAAGGACGGTCGTGTGCTGCTGAGCGAACAGCCCGGCAGCGGCATCGCATGGGATGAGGCGGCGGTCGCGAAATATCTCGCCGCATGATGCGGCAAACCTCGGGCGGGACATTCACATGTAGACGGCCTTCATGCCGGCTGCCGGATAACGTTCGCCGGATGCCGCACCGGCCGGAACCGCCGCCGAGATGCGGGCGATGTCATCGGGCGAAAGCGAAACTCTCAAGCCGCCGAGATTTTCGTCCAGCCTGTTTTCGTAGCGCGTGCCCGGTATAGCCACGACGTCGTCGCCCTGCGCCAGAAGCCACGCCAGCGTGACTTGGGCGGGCGTGCAGGATTTCTCCAGCGCGATCGCTTCGATCTTCGCGACCAGTTCCCGGTTATGGGCGAAATTCTCGGCTTGAAAGCGCGGATGCGCCGCGCGCCGGCCGTCGACATCGGCAATATCCTTGATGGCGCCGGTCAGGAAGCCGCGGCCGAGCGGCGAATAGGCCACGAAGCCGATGCCAAGCTGCCGCGTGGTTTGCCGGGTCTCCTCGGCCTCGGCGCGATACAGCAGCGAATATTCGGTCTGCACCGCGGAAATGGGATGCGCCTTGTGCGCGCGGCGAATGGTCTCCGGCCGCGCCTCGGACAGGCCAAGAAAACGAACCTTGCCCTGCTCGACAAGACGCCCCATCGCGCCGACGGTCTCCTCGATCGGCACGTTGGGATCGACGCGATGCTGGTAGTACAGATCGATCACGTCGACGCCGAGCCGTTTCAGGCTGGCCTCGCACGCCTGCATCACGTACTCCGGCCGGCCATCGACGCCGTTGGCGCCGCCTTCGCGCCGCACCTGCCCGAACTTGGTGGCGAGCACGATCCTGTCGCGCAGGCCTTTGATCGCACGGCCGAGGACGCTCTCGTTGTGCCCCCAGCCGTACATGTCGGAGGAGTCGAGATGATCGACGCCGCAATCGACGGCATGACGGATCAGTTTTTCGGACGCGGTGTCATCGGCCGCGCCGTAGACGCCCGACAGCGACATGCAGCCAAGACCGACGGTGGAAACCGACAGCCCCTGCGCACCAAGCTTGCGGTGGGGAAGTTTGCTCATGAATATTCCCTTAATATTCCCTTGGCCTCGCGGCTTGTTTTATGACTTCGGTTTTCTGGCGAGACGATCAGGTCAGCTCTTGCGTCTCGAAATCCGCCGGCAAAATGACCTCGAGCAGTTCGGCGTCTTCGGAGTAGTCGTTGATCTTGTGCTTGATCTTCGGCGGCTGGGTCCATGACGAGCCCTGACGCATGGTGATCTCCTCGCCGCCGAGCTCGGTCTTCACCCATCCCTTGAGCACGTAGACCATCTGGAATTCGGTGTCGTGGAAATGCAGTTTCGACACCACCTCGGGATCGCACGGCTCGGTGAAGCGCAGCACGTGCGCGCGCACCATGCCCCCGGTGGCTTCGACGATCCCGAGATCGCGGTATTGCGCATACGACCGCAGGCCGGTCTCGAAATCCGCATTGTTGTAATGGCTGACCGCGACTTTTTGCGGCGGACGCTTGACCGTCTTCGCAGCCGGCGTGGACCGGGGCTTTGCAGCCCGCGCCCTGGATGCGCGCGCGGAAGCGGCCTTGCGCCGGGCGGAGCCGCGCTTGCCTGACGACGATTTCGCCGTGAACTTCTTCCGCGTGCTCGCTTTCGCAACCGGCCGTGCGCGCGCGGCGCGCGATTTGGTCTTTGCGGGTGTTTTCTTTTTCGCTTTTGCCTTTGCTTTCGCCATCTGCCGCTTCCCTTCCCTGACCGCGACGCCCGCCCTGTCGGCGCGCGTCGCATCGCGGAAGGTTAGTCGCGTTCGATGACAGCGACAACGCTCTCAGCAGAATGGCTCAATGCAGCCGGAATACGCCGTCCACGGCGCGCAGTTCCGCAGGCCTAATCAGTTTTGAATGCGCGACCGTCACGGAGAACAGCGGCCCCTCGAGCGTTTCTTCCCAGAAGGCGAGAAAATCGCGCAACGCCGGAAATTTCGGAAACAGGTCGTAGGCCTGCCAGACATAGCTTTGCAGCAGCCATTGGCGATCCGGGCGGCGATACAGGATTTCCGCCGTGGTCAGGCCATACCCCAAAACCTGCTTGCGAAAGTCGTCCGAGACGACCCCGCCAGGCTGCACTTCACCCTTCGCGACCATGCCAATCTCCATTGCTGGAGCGCATTGACGAAAGCGGCCCCCTCGAGCCACCCGGTCCAGATGCGCTCACACGACCGAAATGTGACGCACGCTACCAACCGATCACAAGCCTAAAAGTTTAACGATGTGTTGATAAAGCCAGCATTGGCAGAGGCTTACTGCGATTGCTAACGCCGGGCCGGCATCGTTAACGATGGTCGCGGGATTCTGGCAGTCGTCATTTTGAGTGCCAAAATCTTTGCTACAAGGCCTTGCCGACGTTCCAGGACCGGCCTATGTCCTGTTCGGCCATGCTGGCACTCGCCTCGCATGATTGCCAGAATCTGAAAACTGCTAACATTCCAGTACCCTAGGAGGACTGCATGAAATTCCGTCCGCTTCACGACCGCGTCGTGGTCAAGCGTATCGACGCCGAAGAGAAGTCCGCAGGCGGCATCATCATTCCGGACAGCGCCAAGGAAAAGCCCTCGCAGGGCGAGATCGTCGCCGTCGGCCCCGGCGGCCGCGACGAAGCCGGCAAGCTGATCCCGATCGACCTCAAGGTCGGCGACCGCGTGCTGTTCGGCAAATGGTCCGGCACTGAAGTCAAGATCGACGGCCAGGAACTCCTCATCATGAAGGAGTCCGACATCATGGGCGTTCTCACCGACGCCGCCTCGCCGAAGAAGAAGGCCGCGTAAGCGCCCTACCCCGCACGATCATTCAAAGGAACACCCCAACATGTCAGCCAAAGAAGTGAAATTCGGCGTCGACGCCCGCGACAAGATGCTGCGCGGCGTGGACATCCTCGCCAACGCGGTGAAGGTCACGCTCGGTCCGAAGGGCCGCAACGTCGTGCTCGACAAGTCGTTCGGCGCTCCCCGCATCACCAAGGACGGCGTCACCGTCGCCAAGGAGATCGAGCTCGACGACAAGTTCGAGAACATGGGCGCGCAGATGGTGCGCGAAGTCGCCTCCAAGTCCGCCGACGCGGCCGGCGACGGCACCACCACCGCCACCGTGCTTGCCCAGGCGATCGTGAAGGAAGGCGCCAAGTCGGTCGCCGCCGGCATGAACCCGATGGATCTCAAGCGCGGCATCGACCTCGCGGTCGAGGCTGTGGTCGCGGACCTCGTCAAGAACTCCAAGAAGGTCACCTCGAACGACGAAATCGCCCAGGTCGGCACCATCTCGGCGAACGGCGACAAGGACATCGGCGATTTCCTTGCAAAGGCGATGGCCAAGGTCGGCAACGAAGGCGTCATCACCGTCGAGGAAGCCAAGTCGCTGGACACCGAACTCGACGTCGTCGAAGGCATGCAGTTCGACCGCGGCTACATCTCGCCCTACTTCGTCACCAACGCCGACAAGATGCGCGTTGAATTCGACGATGCCTACATCCTGATCAACGAGAAGAAGCTGTCCAACCTGAACGAACTGCTTCCGCTGCTGGAAGCCGTCGTGCAGACCGGCAAGCCGCTGGTCATCGTTGCGGAGGACGTCGAAGGCGAAGCCCTCGCCACCCTGGTGGTCAACCGCCTGCGCGGCGGCCTCAAGGTTGCCGCCGTCAAGGCCCCGGGCTTCGGCGATCGCCGCAAGGCCATGCTGCAGGACATCGCTGTCCTCACCGGTGGCCAGGCGATCTCGGAAGACCTCGGCATCAAGATGGAGAACGTGACCCTGCAGATGCTCGGCCGCGCCAAGAAGGTGATGATCGACAAGGAGAACACCACCATCGTCAACGGCGCCGGCAAGAAGGCCGACATCGAGGCGCGCGTGTCGCAGATCAAGGCGCAGATCGAGGAGACCACCTCGGACTACGACCGCGAGAAGCTGCAGGAGCGTCTGGCCAAGCTCGCGGGCGGCGTCGCGGTGATCCGCGTCGGCGGCGCGACGGAAGTGGAGGTCAAGGAGCGCAAGGATCGCGTGGATGACGCGATGCACGCCACCCGCGCCGCGGTCGAGGAAGGCATCGTGCCGGGCGGCGGCGTCGCCCTGCTCCGCGCCTCCGAGCAGCTCAAGCGCATCAAGACCCAGAACGACGACCAGAAGACCGGCGTCGAAATCGTGCGCAAGGCGCTGTCCGCGCCGGCCCGCCAGATCGCGATCAACGCAGGCGAGGACGGCAGCGTCATCGTCGGCAAGATCCTGGAGAAGGACCAGTATTCGTACGGCTTCGACTCGCAGTCGGGCGAATACGTCAACCTGATCTCCAAGGGCATCATCGACCCGACCAAGGTCGTGCGCGCGGCGATCCAGAACGCAGCCTCGGTCGCAGCGCTTCTCATCACCACCGAGGCGATGGTCGCCGAGCTGCCGAAGAAGAACGCCGGCGGCCCCGCGATGCCTCCGGGCGGCGGCATGGGCGGCATGGATTTCTGACGCAAAGCGTCGGAAATCGCCGCCCCTGAATCGAAAATGCTCAAAGCCGGACAAGTCCGGCTTTGAGTGGCGGCATGGATTTCTGATCCACTTCCCTTACGCACTTACGAAATGCAAAACCCCGGCAGCGATGCCGGGGTTTTGTTTCAAGCATTTTCGAGTTGGATGAATCTCCACCTGTCATTCCGGCGCAAACGTTTCACGTTTGTGCCGACGCTTCTCGAATGCGGCCAGCGCGATTCACTTCGCCGTCGAAAGCCTGTCTCCGGAAATGCGTCAGAATGCGCTGCTCGAGGTCGGCGAGGAGCGGTTCGCCGGGATGCAGATCGCAGCCTCCATGACGACATCGCATTTCCGCTGTCACGGATACCCATCATCGCAATCTCGTCGCGGCCGTGATCGCGGACTTCGCCAGGCTTTCCGGCGAAGGCTGAAGACGACAGGCCCCCTTCGCGGCGTCCAACCGCGGCAAGTCGCGCGGGCGCGATCCGCGGATTCCATCTGCGCGAACGAGGCCGACCTCGCGTGCGCTACCGCATCTCCGGCGGCAACGGCGCGAGCACGGCGGTTTTGGGCGCGTCCACCACGTCGATCTCGTAGGTCGCGACCGCCAGCGGTCCGCGCTTGCGGACCAGGCTCGCGGCCTTCTCGACATGGCCGAAATACGCACTCGCGGGCGGCCAGCCGCCCGATCCCTCATCGACATAGAGCAGCTTGCCGGCGAGTTGCTCCGCCGTCGGCTGTGGCGCGTTGATCCAGCGGATGCGCTCGTAGCGCTGCGCAACGCAAGTACCTTTCGGCAGATAGAACTGAAGCCAGCTCGTAACGCCATAACTCTGCGCGAGCACGCAGCGCGCGCCGCTTGCCGCGCGCACGGCCTCGATCTCGGCGGCGAGCGCGCGCCAGCCGATGCCGATGCTGCGCACGGACGCATCGCGCCGATAGCCCGACAGTACGCCGGTATTCACCTGCACCGCGAGCGCCACGAACATCGCGATCGCGACCGGCGCGGCGAAGCGGCGGCAAAACACGGCGGCGCGCGCGGCGCGCGGCTCCCATGGCGTGACATGCGCGGCCACCGCGGCGGCGATTGCCAGCGCCGGATAGACCGGCCCGAACCAGTTGGCCTCGACGCGGCTGTGCAGCGAGTGCCAGATGAAATAGACCGTCAGCGGCCAGACCGTCGCGTTGATCAGCACCCGCGCCGCCGGCGTCCCCTCCTCGCGCGCAGCCAGCGCGAACAGTCCCATCGCGGCGAGCACGGCCACCAGCGGCGTGGCGAAGACGAACTGCGTCGGGATCAGCTCGGCCAGATAACGGAGCGTGAATTCATCGACGCGCGCGCGGCCGAACTGTTTCGCGAACGACACCCAGTGATGATCGGCATTCCAGACCAGCACCGGCGCGAAGATCGCGAGTGACACGAGTCCGCCGAGATACGGCCACGGCGATCTCAGCCAGCGGCGCAATTCCGGAACGGCCAGCATCCAGATCAGGATCGCCGGTCCGAAGAACAGCGCGGTGTATTTCGACACCAGCGCGGCGCCGACGGCGACGCCGGTTGCGAGCCACCATGCGCCGCGTCCGGTCGCCCACACCTCGGCGAGGCACAGCAGCACGAAACTCGATGCCGTCATCAGCGGCGCGTCCGGCGTCACGATCATCGTGCCGGCCGCCACCATCAACATGAGGTTGAGAAAGATCGTTGCCGTCGCGGCCGTCCGCAGGTCGTCGAACAGCAGCATCGCCGAGCGGTAGACCGCAAAGCTCATCGGCAGCGCGAGCAGGACCGAGATCAGCCGCACGCCGAATTCGGTATCGCCGGCGATCATGGTGCCGAGGCGGATCACCAGCGCGACCATCGGTGGGTGATCGTAATACCCGCCGGCCAGGCGCTTCGACCATGTCCAGTAATAGGCTTCGTCGAAGGTCAGCGGCGTCAATGCCGCGCAGACCAGCCGCAACGCCACCAGCGCGAGCACCGTGATAACCGCGGCACGGACGGCTGGCGTCTCGAGCGGACGCATCGCGGCGCTATCGCTTGCGCCAGACGAACAGGCTGGACACCGCATAGTTCCAGACCACACCCATCAGCGCACCGGCGGCCCCCGCCAGCCACCAGATCGGCTCCTGATCGTAGACCGAGAACGCCACGCCGACATTGGCGAGCAGACCGACGCTGCACACGAGATAGAACAGCAGCAGGCCGCGCAGGATCCCGAGCCCTTTCAGGCGCTGGTCGCGATAGGTCAGGAAATTGTTGAGCAGGAAATTACTGGTCATCGCCAGGATCGCGCCGCATGCCTGCGATTCCGGAAACGGCCATCGCAGGACTTCGAGCGCCACGAACAGGCCCGTGAAATGCACGACGACGCCGACCGATCCGACCAGCGCGAACAGCAAGAACCGCAGCGAGACGATATCGTGCGTCAGCTTCGCCAGCACGAGGCCGAGGAAGTCGAGCGCGACCATCGAGTCCAGCTTGCTTTCGCCATGCAGCCGCGAGCCGAACGTGTAGGGAATTTCCGTCACACGCAGCGCGCCATGCGCAGTCGCGACCACGTCCAGCAGGATCTTGAAGCCCTGGGTCGAAAGCTCGGGCGCGAGCTGCTCGAAGCGATCGCGGCGGATCATGAAAAACCCGCTCATGGGATCGGCGATCTCGATGCGCAGCAGGCGTTTTGCGACCTCGGTCGCGAGCTTGCTGAAGCCGGCGCGCTGGCTGTCGAAGCTGGCGGCGCTGCCGCCATCGATGTAGCGGCTGCCCACGACGAGTTCGGCGCTGCCGTTTTCCAGAAGCGCCAGCATCGCCGGCAAGCGGGTTTCGTCGTGCTGAAGATCGGCGTCCATCACCGCGGCACAGGGCGCGCTCGATGCCAGGATGCCTTCGATACACGCACCGGACAGGCCGCGCCGTCCGATCCGCCTGATGCAGCGCACGCGCGGATCCTCGGAGGCGAGTTTCCGCACCACGTCGGACGTCCCGTCGGGCGAGTTGTCATCGACATAGATGACTTCCCACGCGATGCCCTTCAGCGCGGCGTCGAGCTTCCGATACAGCGCGACCACGTTGTCGCGCTCGTTGAAGGTCGGCACGACGACCGAAAGCTGACGCTGCATCTGGGTGGATAGATCGACCGGCCCCGGTCTCATGGCTTCATTCATGACGCCAGCATATATCCGTGGCGGCTCCCGATGCCAAGACAGCCTCCATCCAGCGGGCCGGCCGGACCGGACACCCTTCAAAAGTCTGAAAAGGCACGGAAATCGAGCCCGAATGAAACCCGGACCAAAATGCCAACGACCACGAACAACATGGCGCGCGTACATCCGGCGCAACCGAGCTATTCCGTGGTCGTTCCGGCGATGGAGCGGGGGACTTCAACATCGTCGTTGGGAGTGAGATAGGTATGGTCCGGACATTCCGCAAGGATCCATCGCATGGCAGGCAAGGCAGGCAAAATCTACATCGGAATCGGCGGCTGGACGTTTGCGCCGTGGCGGGGCGTCTTTTACCCGGACAAGCTCGCCCAGGCGAAGGAACTCGAATACGCCGCCTCCAAATTGACCTCGATCGAGATCAACGGCACCTATTATGGCTCGCAGAAGCCCGAGAGTTTCCGCAAATGGGCCCGCGAGGTTCCCGACGGTTTTGTGTTCTCGCTGAAGGGACCGCGCTTCGCCACCAACCGACGGGTGCTCGCCGAGGCCGGTGATTCGGTAAAGCGCTTCTACGATTCCGGCGTGCTGGAACTGGGCGACCGTCTCGGCCCGGTGCTGTGGCAATTCGCGCCAACCAAAAAATTCGACGAGGCCGACTTCGGCGGGTTTCTCGACCTGCTGCCGCGGAAGCTGGATGGGCGCGCGCTGCGGCATGTCGTGGAAGTTCGTCACGACAGCTTCTGCACGCCGGCTTTCATCGCACTGTTACGGAAATTCGAGGTGCCCGTCGTGTTCGCCGAGCACGGCAAGTATCCGGCGATCGCCGATATCGCCGCGGATTTCGTCTACGCACGCCTGCAAAAGGGCAACGACGAGATCACGACCTGTTATCCTCCAAAACAGCTCGACGCCTGGGCGAAGCGGCTTCAGACCTGGACCGAGGGCGGCGAGCCGGACGACCTGCCCCGCGTCGACGACACGAAGCCGAAAAAGACCCCGCGCGATGTGTTTGCCTACGTGATCCATGAGGGCAAGGTGCGCGCGCCTGCGGGAGCAATGGAGCTGATTGCGCGCCTCACGTAGGAGGACAACAGGAAATGGCGGCGAAAAAGAAACGCCTTTTCACCATCGGCTATGAGCAGACACCGGCGCGCGCCGTCCTCGATGAACTGGAGCAGGCGGGCGTCAAGCTGCTGGTGGACGTCCGCGCCGTGGCATCGTCGCGCCGCGCCGGTTTTTCAAAGAACCCGCTCGCGGCCGGTCTCGACGAGCGCGGCATCGCCTATCTGCACCTGCGCGGACTGGGCACACCGAAGGAAGGCCGGCTGGCCGCCCGCAGCGGCAAATTCGACCTGCTGCATCGAATCTATGCGGCGCATCTGAAGACGCCGCAGGCCCGCGAGGAGATGGACGAACTGTCGGCGCTGGTCACCAAATCCGGTCCGGTCTGCATCCTCTGCTACGAGCGCGACCATCGGCACTGTCACCGACGCTGGATCGCCGAAATCATCGAGGACCGTGACGGCGTCACGATCGAGAATTTGACCGCCCCGCAGATGTGAGAGCTGGCGGCCCGCCTCCGCCTTTGGTCGCGTTCTCTCATCGTTCCTCTAGACGCGCTTCTCCGCGGATTTACGATTAGGAGTTGTACGTATGTGGCGTTTGGGCTTGGGGGCTCAATGCGTTGGCGTGTACCGCGTGCCGTGTGGATCGCCGCAGCCTTGCTGGCATGCGCGCCCATGGATCGGTCCTTGGCCCAGCCCGCGGCAGCCGATCCACTCCTGACCGACCGTCTCAGCGGAGGCTCGAAGCCTGAACGCGCGCTGTTTTTCAGCGGTGTCGATCTGTGGCGAAACGGTCAGGCCGGCTACGGCGGAATGTTGCTGGCGCCGCAGGCCGGTCTGAACAAGGACGGCTTCCTCATCCACTTGTTTATGTCAGACGATCTCGAGCGATACGACACGCCGACGCAGCGTTTCTCCACCAACATCTTCCGCGCCTCGGTCTTGCCCGGCTGGCGCATCAAGCGCGGCAATCTCGAGATCAAGATCTATGCCGGACCAGCCGTCGAACATCACGCATTGAAACCCGACATTCCGGCCGATCCACTGCGCGGCAGTCATTTCGGCGCGCGGATCGCCACGGAGTTGTGGTGGGAGCCTACATCCGCGACGATGCTGGCGGCTGCGGCCTCCGCGACCACGATCGGATCAGGCTACAGCGCCCGCGCGGCGGCCGGCTGGCGTTTGATGGATCGGTTCTGGACCGGCCCCGAAGTCTCCGTATCCGCCGACGAATTCAGTACGCAGTATCGGATCGGCGCGCATCTCACCGGCTTCAAGACCGGCGCCCTGGAATGGTCGGCGGGCTCCGGCTTCGTCGAAGACAGTTTCCACCGCAACGGCATCTACGGACGCATCGGTGTCCTGATGAGGCAGTAGCATGATCCCAACCGCCACACCTCCATGGGCCGGGCGTATCCCGCACCGCCGTAAAATCGCCCATTCCAGATCCGGTCGAGGGCATCGGGCGCAAGCGGACCCGCTATCCCCTGGCGTCACAGGCCCAGGCGCGGATCACGCATTCCTTGCCGCCGTACTCGTAGCATTTGCGCGCGGCTTCGTTGAGCGAGCTCGAAATGCGGGGCCGGACGGCGTAACCGTGTGCCCCGCATGGATTTTTCAGGTCTATCGACAAGGCCACGCAGGCACGCTTCATCGTGACGGTTGTGCAGCCACTCCCGCACTGCTTGCGCGCGGCCGCGATCGCCGCGGATTCCGTGGGATAGTCGAAGGCCTGTCCATAGGCGCCGCACTTGCCGACGGCGAATGCGCCCGCCGCCTGCGACTGACCCGCGAACAGCGAACAGGCCGCCCCCAAACACAAGACGACCGCTGCGCCCGACCAGGGACGCGTCGTGACAAGACTGCGCAAACCCACCTTCCCCAACCAAACGGGAGCGACCCTAGTGTGGTGGTTCAGAAGTCCGCCACACTATCGCAGCGAGTCGGTGAAGCGGACTTCTGAACCTGAACCACACGAGAATCATAAACTTGCCAGTGTCCCTTTAATTCCGAAGTTCG
>Ga0153956_1002496_pt1 | contig 13420 bp, 11 predicted proteins | sample TSFL040MetaG_FD_104704 | JGI IMG/M metagenome (GOLD analysis project Ga0153956, IMG submission 104704) | Attine ant fungus gardens microbial communities from Florida, USA - TSFL040 MetaG | ecosystem: Host-associated > Fungi > Mycelium > Unclassified | place: USA: Florida, Wekiwa Springs... | reverse complement strand
CTTCTGGCTTCACGCCAATGAAGTTCAGAAATGGAGTCGCATGACCAAGGATGACGTGTTGTTCGGTTTCCGTCAGGCCCTCTTCGCGGAGGCTACCCGCACCAACGTGAGCGAGGCCTGCCGCCCCCTATGAGCCACCCCGCGATCCCGGGCCAGAGCAGCACATTGACGCCTCCCAGCCTGGGGGCTGGTCGGGATCGACTGCTTCTTCGTCGGCAGGCTCCAGGGAGTCAAGGGGCTGGTGATCTGCAAGGAAGGCATACCCTCCAACCCGAACGCCCAGCAAACCTCGAAGCTCGCCCGCCGGGTCGCCAAAGACCTACGCGACGCCGGCTGGAAGCTGAAGCGGCTCCTTTCCGACAACGGCAACGTCGAAGCCCTCCACAAAACGATCCTCGACGAGTGCTGGCGACCCTCATTTGCCCGCTACCTACACCCCAGGCTCTCTAGCCTCAGGCGCGACCTCGATGAGTACCTCACCTTCTACAACTTCGATCGCGTCCACCACGGCCGACTGACCGAAGGCCAGATACCCGCGGACATCGTCTACGGTGCCCGCAAGACGGAGACCACATGAACCACCACGAGTGTCGGCACATCTCGGAGTCCGTGCGGCCTAGAGGCCGGTTGCTAGGAAGCGGCGCGGATCGCGTCGAGGAGCTCGGACTTGGTCATCTTCGAACGGCCGTCGATAGCCATCTCGGTGGCGACTTCGTAGAGCTCGGACTTGGTCGATTTTTCGCTGACCGACGGTGTGAAGAGAGCACTTCCCGGGGCCGGATCCGCAGGGGCCGTGGCGGACGAAGGACCCGAGGCCGGGGCGCTGGACGGGCCGTCCGGCTGGACCGAGTCGGTGTCGAGGGTGTTGTCACGCTGGATCTGGCGCCAGGCGGCCACCACGACGGCGGTGATGCCGGCGATGCCGATGGCGACGGATTTCTTCACGACTTCGGCCATTTGTGACTGCAGTGGAACCAATTGATCACGGCGGGGACTCTACCGACCGCTCGCGGTGGGCTCGGCCGCGACCTGGTCTTCCGGCCCGGGCTTGAGATGGGCGATTTCGTCGCTCAGCCGGGTGAGCACCGGTTCGAGCTCTTCGTCGGCATCGGGCAGCCAGTCTCCGGCCAGCTCCTCGAGAACCTCCAGCCGGGCCTCGGCGATCCGCTCGATCGCTGCCCGGCCCTGCTGGGTCGGCACCGGCCCATCGTCGCTTTCGCGAACCAGCCCGTCTTCGAAGAGCAGTCGGCGAGACTCTTCGATCCGGCTCCGGTCGACCCCGCTGATCTCGGAGAGCGCGGCCGGGTCGATGGTCTCACCGCGTCGCAGGCGACCCAGCATCCAGGCGCCGGCCGGGGTGATGTCGAGCCCGGACTTCGCCGCGATCCGTCGGACCAGGTCGTGGCGCTCATCGCGGTCGATCAGGGTGGTCAGCTCACGCACCAGCTCATCGAGCGAGCGGCTGCTGCGAGGAGAAGCGAAGGCCTCGCCGATCCCCGCGGTCTCGACCGTCTTCCGGAGCGTCTTCTCGGGGAGCAGCCAGGCCAGGATGAAGGCCAGCGCGACCACGAACGCGGCAACCGTGAACACCGTCGACAGAGAGCTGGTGAAAGCGTCGAGATAGCCGGCCTTGACCGCGGCCGGAAGGTGCTGGATCGCTGATGGGTCGACCCCGCCCCCGGTCACTTCGCGCTCGGATCCGGCCGGCAGCTTTGCCGCCAGTTCCGTGGCGAGACGGTTCGAAAAGACCGCGCCGAGGATCGCGGTGCCGATCGAGCCGCCTATCGAACGGAAGAGGGTGGCTCCGGAAGTCGCGACGCCGAGCTCCTTGTAGCTGACCGCGTTCTGGACGGCCAGCACCAGCACCTGCATCACCAGCCCGAGCCCGAAGCCGAGGATAGCCATGTAGACGACCATGGTGCCGACCCCGATGTCACTGGATATGCCGGAAAGCAGGTACATGCCGATCCCGGCGATCGCTGTCCCGGCGATCGGGAAGTAGCGATAGCGGCCGGTGCGACTGATGATCTGGCCGGACCCGATCGAGGCGACCAACAGCCCTGCCATCAAAGGCAGGAGCTGCAGCCCGGATTCGGTCGGGCTCAGCCCGCGGACCACCTGCTGGAAAAGCGGCAGGTATGTGAGCGATCCGAACAGGGAAAAGCCGATCACGAAGCCGAGCAGGCTGGTCACCACGAAGACCTTGTTGCGGAAGAGGTGGGGCGGCAGGATCGGTTCGGCCGCACGCCGTTCGACCGCAACGAAGATCGCGAGGGCGATCAGGGCGACGACGCCCATCCCGATGATCTGGACCGATCCCCAGCCGTAGGTGGTCCCGCCCATCGTGGTCAGCAGCACGATCAGGGTCAGGGCGATCGCCAAGAAGAGGGTTCCGAGGTAATCGATGCTGCGGCTCACCCGTGCCTTGATCTGCGGGAAGGTGAGCGAGAGGCCGATCAGGGCGGCGATTCCGAGCGGCAGGTTGATGTAGAAGATCCAGCGCCATGAGGCGTGGGTGGTGAAGAAACCGCCGATCAGCGGCCCGGCGATGCTGGCGACACCGAAGACGGCTCCGAACAGGCCCATGTAGCGGCCCCGTTCCCGAGGAGAGACGACGTCGCCGATCGCCGCCTGCGCGCTGACCATCAGCCCGCCGCCCCCGAGGCCCTGAATGGCCCGGAAGGCGATCAGCTCGGTCATGCCGTTGGCCAGTCCGCAGAGACCGGAGCCGACCAGGAAGATCACCAAGGCACCCTGGATCACCTTACGCCGGCCGAACAGGTCACCCAGCTTGCCGTAGAGCGGGGTGACCACCGTGACCGCCAGCAGGTAGGCGGTCACCACCCAGGAGAGGTGGTTGAGCCCACCCAGCTCGCCGACGATGGTCGGCAGGGCGGTGGAGACGATCGTCTGGTCGAGCGCCGCCAGCAGCATCACCAGCATCAGCCCGGCGATGACCACCATCTTGTTGCGGCCCAGGTCGGGACTTTCGTCGGCGGAGGCTTCGGTCGCGGTCATCTGCCTCAAGTTACCCGACCCTCTCCCTCTATTTCGACGCGGTCACGATTCGCGGCTTCGGAGGAGCGATCGTGCGGTCTTCCGGCCGGGGCTCCGCCTCCGATCTGGCGGCATCGTCGGCGGCCCTGCCGCGACCGGGGATCAGCAAGGAGAGCACCGCGCCCGCCGCCAGCACCACGACCGCGATCGGCATCGCGGCGACGACTCCGTCGGTGAAAGCCTGCGGGCTGAGATAGCTGCCGTTGGCCGCGAACACGGAGGAGAGCACCGCGACTCCCATCACCCCGCCGATCTCGCGGATCGCGTTGGTCGCGCCCGAGGCTTTGCCGGTCTCCGACTCCCGTACCGAGGCGACTACCGTCGCGGCCGCGGTCGGGAAGACCAGGGCCATGCCGGCGCCGGCCATCATGAACGGCACGATGAAGTCGCCGAACGGGGTGGTCGGTTCGGCGAGGGCGGTCAGCCAGGCGAGGCCGCCGGCCTGCAGCACGAGCCCGGTGAAGATCAGAGGGCGGGTACCGATCCGGTCGCTCAGGTAGCCGGCCAGCGGTGCCACGAACATCGGCATCGCGGTCCAGGGAAGGGTTCTGATCCCGGCCTCCAGCGGTCCGAGCCCCTGGGCGGTCTGGAAGAACTGGCTGAGCAGGAAGATCGCTCCGAAGGTCCCGAAGAACATCGCGAACGACAGTCCGTTGGTGGCGCTGAAACCGCGCGAACGGAAGAAACGCATCGGCAGCATCGGCTCCCGGGCCCGGAGCTCCCAGGCCACGAAGGCTCCGATCAGGACGAGGCCGATCGTCAGCGAGCTGAGCACGGCGGTGCTGGTCCAGCCCAGCGATTCGCCGCGGATGATCCCGAAGGTGAGTCCGAACAGGCCGACGCCGGCCAGGGCCAGCCCCCGCAGGTCGAGCGCCTTGTCGGGGCCGGTCGATTCGGGCAGGCGACGCAGGGCCAGGGGCAGCACGGCGAGGCCGACGGGAACGTTCAGCCAGAAGATCCAATGCCAGGAGATCCCTTCGACTACGGCACCGCCGAATAGCGGGCCGAGCGCGACTCCGAGGCCGCTGATCCCGCCCCAGACTCCGAGGGCCGCTCCTCGCTTTTCCGGAGGGAAGGCCCCGGACACGAGGGTCAGCGTGAGGGGTGTGACGATGGCCGCGCCCGCCCCCTGGATCGCCCGGAAGGCGATCAGCGCGTCTAGGCTCGGGGCTAGCGCCGCCGCAGCGCTGGCCGCGGTGAAGATCCCGACCCCGATCGTGAACATGCGCCGCCGTCCGAATCGGTCGCCGAGCGCAGCGCCGGTGATCAGCAGCACAGCGAAGGTGAGGGTGTAAGCGTTCACCGTCCACTCGAGCGACTCGATCGTCCCGCCGAGGTCGGCCCGGATCGAGGGCAGAGCCACCCCGACCACCAGGTTGTCGAGCGACGTCATGAACAGCGCCGCTCCCGTGATGACGAGCGTCCAGAGAGCGCTCCGTTTGGCCGTCATGACGGCCTCCTTCCCGGGGCCATTTCGGCCCCTCCTGATCCGTTGGTGTGTGATTGGTTACTCACTCTTGATTCCTGAAAATGTGTGATTGCTCACTCACTAGATTGGTCTGAAAAAACGGCCCGCAGGCCGCGTCGGTGTCGAGGCTTCCCTAGCTCTCGCGGGGGAAGCAGTCTCCTTCGAAGTCGGTCAGGGCGACTGCCCAGGGCTCGTTCACCTCTTCGGCGCTGATCGCCGTCATGACGTTGATCAGCATGCCGTGGGCGAACCAGTTCTGCATCTCGTCGGCGCTGCCCCCCGTCCGTTCGGAGCCAAGGGCGTAGAGATCGGCAAAGCAGTCGCGGATCGCGTTCCGCACCGACGGCATCGAGGGCGAGACCGCCTGCGCGTGCAGCTGGATCAGCAGCAGCTCGCGGTCGCTGCCGACCAGGTCGCCGTAGGCCAGGCTCATCGCGTCACCGGGCTCGACGCCTTCTCGCTCGGCCTTTGCGGCGGCTTCCGCCATCGTTTCGACAATCCGCCGGGTCGACCGTTCGACCGCCGCGACGAAAAGCTCTTCCTTGGTCGGGAAGAGCCGGAAGAGGTATGCCTGCGAGATCCCGGCCCGCTTCGCGATCTCCGTGGTCGGAGCCGCGTGGTAGCCCTTCTCGGCAAAGACGGGGATCGAGGCTGTCACGAGCTCCTCGCGCCTTTCCTCCGCGGTAGAGAGCGATCTCTCACCGGTCGAAGGAGCCTTCTTCTTCACCGAAGCGGGATTCATCGTGGTGTGAGTATGCACTCACTCACACCATTTGTCAAGTCTTGCGATGTGTAGAGAGAGGGGTAACGGCGAGAACACATGTTTCCCGCCGCGCGCGATGTCAGTATGGGTGCATCGGAGGGATCGGCAATGCGCGTGGAAGGAATATTGATAGCGTGTATGCGGTTTTTGCAGAATATTCGGCCTTGACGCAACTCTCTGAAGAAAGAAGCGGAGCACCCACCACGATGGAGGATGGTTGTCGTGTCTGAACAGCGGGACAAACAGGAACTGCGGAAGAGGGTTCCAAACGAGACTCCCAAGGTGGACTTTGGGTCTCAACAGCCAGGAACCGATAGACCAATGCCGAGCCCGGTCCGGAAGCAGTACGAGGATCGAATTCGAAGCGCAGTGGACTCTCAGGTTTCCAGCGCCGCTATCGCCGCGAGCATCTTCATCAAGTAGTGATCCCAAAAGACTGGGGCCGGCTCGGAAGCCCCCCGACCTATTTCAAGCTGCCGGAACGTCGGGCTGAGGTTCAGGGCAGATACGAAGAGCTTGACGCGACGCCGCAGGTAAAGGCGGTCTTCGATCAGGCGGAGCTCAGCGGTGCGGACGGTGTCTTCGTGGAAAGCCCATACGTAGACCTAGCCGCAGCACCAGCGATGATCGGGTAGCAGGCGATCGTCCCGTCGGCTGTCACCTGGGCGGAGATACGTTGACGCCATGACGAGCGAATCGGAACCGTACGCACCCCAAGTTCCCGAGGACGGGGAGCTGTCCGAGCTCGAGCTAGAGGCTCTCGTTCACGACGGTGAGCTCTCCGGGTTCTCGGCGGACGATTGCCAGGTGCCGGAGCGGCAGGCGCGGGGACTGATCGCCGAGGGAGGGGCCATGCGTCGCGTCGACCTCTCATCTTCGGTTCTCGACAACGGCCGGTTCACGGATCTGGTGCTCACGCAGTGCAACCTGTCCAACCTCAGGTCGAGAGCGTCGAACCTGACCAGGGTCGGGTTCCAGGGCTGCCGCCTGACCGGCATGTCTCTCACGGACTCGGTTCTTCACGACGTGACTTTCCGCGACTGTCGAGTCGATCTTTCCTCGTTCGCCCTGTCTCGCTTGAAGCGAGTCAGGTTCGAGGGATGTCACCTGGTCGGGATCAGCCTGATGGAGGCAAGCTGCGAGGCGGTCAGATTCGAGGGATGCGAGATGACGAATTGCGATCTGCGCGGCGCCTCCCTGGCCGGCTGTGAGTTCAGCGGCACCGACCTCGCCGGGGTCGAGGGGATCGAGGGCTTGCGGGGAGCCCGATTCGAGTGGGGGGACATCATCCAGATGGCCGGGGTCTGGGCGGCCGCCCTCGGCATCGAGCTGATCGCCTCCGAAGAGGACGATCGCTGAACCCGGAATCGGCCCGGAGGCTGCCGGGGATGCAAAGAAAGAGCCCCGGAGATCCGGGGCTCTTTCTCACGGGGTTGAGTCTCTGCTCAGCCGCAACCGGTGTTGTTGCCGCAGCTTGAGCAGGTGTAACAGGCGCCGGTGCGCTGCATCATGCCTCCGCACTGGTCGCAGGCCGGGCCGAGCTCGGCGGCTCCGGGGGTGATGTGGAGCTTGGCAGGGACCACCGGGACATCGTCGGTCAGCGCCGTGCCGGCCGGGACCGAGCTTCCGCCGGCGTCGGCGATCGGAGCCGTGGCTTCGGCGGCTGAACCGCCGTTCCCGTTCTCACCGTTGCCGTTTCCGCCATTCCCGGAGCCGTTGGCCAGGTTGATCCCGGCGTTCTCGGCTTCTTTCCGGTTGCGGACCTCCTGGGTCATGATCCCCTGCTCCTCGAGGAAGTCGGGATCGTTGATGAACTGGGAGGCGAGCCAGCGCATGATGTAGTCCGGCATCGACTTGGCGAATGGGATGTCCGGGTTGCCGGTGATCCCCTCCGGGTCGAACCGCATGTAGCTGAACTTGTTGACGAACACCTCGAGCGGCACCCCGTACTGGAGTCCGAGCGAGATCGCCGTCGCGTAGGCATTCATCATGCCCCGCATCGTCGAGCCTTCCTTGCCGATGTCGGTCAGGAAGATCTCGCCGACCGAGCCGTCCTTGTACTTGCCGGCCGTGATGTATCCCTCGTGGCCGCCGACCGAGAACTTGTGGGTCACCGAGTCCCTGGTCTTTGGCATCCGGTGACGGGTCGGACCGGCGGGCGGAGCCTCGGCTTCCGCTTCCTTCTCCTTGTCCTTCTGGGCGTCGGTGCGAAGCGCCTGGGCGGTCTTCGAACCGTCCCGGTAGATCGCCAGGGCCTTGAGGCCGCCTTCCCAGCCGCGGATGTAGGCGTCGGCGATGTCCTCGACGGTCGCCGTGTTCGGCATGTTGACCGTCTTCGAGATCGCGCCGGAGAGGAACGGCTGGGTCGCCGCCATCATGTCGATGTGGCCGGTGTGGCTGATCGCCCGCTCGCCGACCGCGACATCGAAGACCGGCAGGTGCTCGGCCTTGAGGGCCGGCGCGCCGATGATCGTGCTGTGCTCGTTGATGTGGGCCTCGATCTGGCCGATCTCGGCTTCCGAGTAGCCCAGCGTCTGCAGGGCCAGCGGCACCGACTTGTTGACGATGGTCATGTTGCCGCCGCCGACCAGCTCCTTGAACTTGATCAGCGAGAAGTCCGGCTCGATGCCGGTCGTGTCGCAGTCCATCAGGAAGCTGATCGTGCCGGTCGGGGCCAGCACCGTCGCCTGCGCGTTGCGGTAGCCGTACTCCTCACCGGTCGCGACCGCGACGTCCCACTCCTCGCGGGCCGCGTGGAGCAGCTCGTCGTGAACGCCCTCGCCGTTGATCTCGTAGGCCGCGTCGCGGTGCATGCGCATCACGTTGTTGTGCGGCTCGCGGTTCAGCTCGTAGGCGTCGTAGGTGCCCATCGTGGCGGCGATCTCGGCCGAGCGGCGGTAGGCCCGGCCGGTCATCAGCGAGGTGATCGCGGCGGCGACGTTGCGACCCTCGTCCGAGTCGTAGGGCATGCCGTCCGACATCAGCAGGGCGCCGAGATTGGCGTAGCCGAGACCGAGCTGACGGAAGGCCCGGGCGTTGTCGCCGATCTCCTCGGTCGGGTAGCTCGAGGGGCTGACGATGATCTCCTGGGCGAGGAAGATCGTGTCGACCACCGCGCAGAACCCTTCGACGTCGAAGCTGCCGTCTTCGCGGCGGAACTTCATCAGGTTGATCGAGGCCAGGTTGCAGGCCGAGTCATCGACGTGCATGTACTCCGAGCACGGGTTCGAGGCGTTGATCCGACCCGACTCGGGGCAGGTGTGCCACTTGTTGATGATCGTGTCGTACTGGATGCCCGGGTCGGCGCAGTCCCAGGCCGCCTGGGCGATCTTCTCCATCAGCTCACGGGCCGAGAGGGTCTTGGTGACCGAGCCGTCGGTGCGGGCCAGCAGGTTCCACTCGGAGTCGTCGGCGACCGCCTGCATGAACTCGTCCGAGACGCGGACCGAGTTGTTGGCGTTCTGGTACTGGATCGAGGTGAAGCCGTCACCGTCGATCGACATGTCGAAGCCGGCGTCGCGGAGGGCGCCTGCCTTCTTCTCCTCGTCGGCCTTGCAGGTGATGAAGTGCTCGACGTCCGGATGATCGACGTCGAGGACGACCATCTTGGCGGCGCGGCGGGTCTTGCCGCCGGACTTGATCGTGCCGGCCCAGGAGTCGGCGCCGCGCATGAAGGAGACCGGGCCGGAGGCGGTGCCGCCCTTCTTCAGCGGTTCCATCGAGCCGCGGATGTTGGAGAGGTTGATGCCGGAGCCGGAACCGCCGCGGAAGATCTTGCCTTCCTTGGTGTTCCAGTCGAGGATCGACTCCATCGTGTCCTCGACCGAGAGGATGAAGCAGGCCGAGCACTGCGGGGTCTCCTCGAAACCGACGTTGAACCAGACCGGCGAGTTGAAGGCGACTTCCTGGTGAAGCAGGGTCGCGGTCAGCTCGGCCTCGAAGATCTCGGCGTCCCCGTTCGAAGCGAAGTAGCCGCCCTTGCGACCCCAGTCGGCGATGGTCCCGGCCACACGGCCGATCATCTGCTTGACCGAGCTCTCGCGCTCCGGCGAGCCCATCTGCCCGCGGAAATACTTCTGGGAGACGATGTTGGTCGCGTTCTGTGACCAGGTCTTGGGGAACTCGACCCCGCGCTGCTCGAAGGCGGGCTGCTCCGGGTTGCCGATCACGGCGTCGCGGATCTCCCACTCGACTTCGTCGAAGGGGTGGACACCCTCGCGAGTGAGCCGCCTTTCGACGACGACGCCCTTCGGGTTGACGCGGGTCGACTCGGATACTGACTGGGACATGCTCTGGCTATCTCCTCGCTGCTCGTGGCGACTGGTTCTGCTTGTTTCCGGTGCTTCTTGAATCTCTGCTTCGGGTGTTGCTTAGGTCTTGAAAGGTCTTGAAAGTTCAGTTTCGGCTGAGATGGGGACTCAACTGATCGAGCTCCGCCTGTACGTCCTCGACTCCGAGCTGGCGGTAGACGGCTGCGAATTGCAGGTATGCGACCTGATCGATTCGCTTGAGCCCCGCCAGGCACATGTCGCCGATGATGGCCGCCTCGATCTCACCGCCATCTCGGACCGCCTTCCTCTCGATGCGGTCAACCAGTTCGTCGATCGCATCCGGGCGGACCGGGCGCTTGTGCGAGGCGCGCTCCAACCCTCCGCGCAGCTTCGCTCGATCAAAGGGCTGGCGCCCGCCATCCCGCTTGATGACGAACAGGGCCTGGGCCTCGTACCGCTCGTATGTGGTGAAGCGGTTGTCGCAGCTGGCGCACTGCCGCCGACGGCGCACAGCGCCCCCATCCTCGGAGCTTCGGCTCTCGAGGACGCGACTTCCTTGATGTCCGCATCGCGGGCAACGCACATGGCAAATTATACTAGGACTGGCGTCGGATACCTTTTTTACACGCTATATGTAGCGTCTAGCCAAAAAAGACTTTCCGGGATTTGCGGGATCGGGACACCACGCAATGCGCATGCGCACACCGTTTGCCTCGCTCGGTACGATTCATGCTGTGAGTCAGGGACCTCGTAACGCACGCGAAAAAGCCACCCAGGCGAGAGAGTCGGCGGTCACCCGTGCGACCGCCGCCCGCGACGGTGCGGTCGAGAAGGCGGGGCTGGCCCGCGACGCCGCCGTCGAGCGGGCAGGGTTGGCCCGGGACGCCGCGGTCGAGATGGCCGGCAACGCCCGTGACGCCGCGGTCGAGAAAGCGGCTGCGATCAAGGAGACAGCGGCCGAGTCGATCAAAGCGGTCAAGCCGAAGTTCCGCGGCGTCTCGCATGAGTGGGCCTTCTTCCTCTCCCTCGGCCTCGGCATCTCGCTTCTGCTGCTCGCAGACACACCGAAGAAATCGCTGGCGGTCGGGATCTACATCACCACGCTCTGCGCCCTGTTCGGCACCAGCGCCCTCTACCACCGGATCAACTGGAAGACGGTCAAGGCGCGGATGCTGATGCGTCGGCTCGACCACTCGATGATCTTCCTGCTGATCGCCGGCACGGTCACTCCGTTCGCTCTGCTCAACATGACCGGCACCTGGTCGGCCGCGATCCTGATCGCGGTCTGGTCGGCCGCGGCGATCGGCATCGTGGTCGAGCTGCTCTGGATTCATTCGCCCAAGTGGGTGAGCGCGCTCATGTACGTGGCGGTGGGCTGGATCGGCGCGGTCGCCTTCCCCCAGATCGTCGGCACGGCCGGAGTCTGGGCCGGGCTGCTGATCGCCACCGGTGGGCTCCTCTACACGGTCGGGGCCGTGGTCTACGCGACCGGTCGCCCCAACCCCAGCCCCACCTACTTCGGCTACCACGAGGTCTTCCACCTCTTCGTGATCGGTGCCGCCGCCCTCCACTTCGCGGCAGTCGCGATGTTCGCCCTCTGATGAACGGACCAGCCGCCGCGTGAGCTTAGAAGGCGCTCCCGAATGGTCGAGCTTCGCGGTTGGTGACCACTGGATCCGGACTTACCAGGCCGGCCCGCATCAAGCTTCGGAGGCAGTGGCGTTCATCCACGGCAACCCCGGTTCGGCCGGCGACTTCACCGGGCTGATCGATCACCTGGCACCGCCCCGCCGGGCCGTCGCCTTCGACCTGCCCGACTTCGGCCAGTCGATCGCCGCACCCGGCTTCACCCACACCCAAAAGGAGTACGCGACCTTCATCGGCGACGCCTTCGAGGCGCTCGGCATTCGCCGCGCCCATCTCGTGCTCCACGACCTTGCCGGCCCGATCGGACTCGAGTGGGCCGCGACCCACGCCGGTCAGGTAGTCAGCGTAACCCTGATCAACACGGGAATCCTCGCCGGCTACAGATGGCACCGCACCGCCCGGATCTGGCAGACCCCGGTCGCCGGCGAGCTGCTGCAGGCGGCGGCCTTCCGCTCGATGTTCCGCCGCACGATCTCCAAGCAGGAGCCGCACGGGCTGCCCCGCGAGTTCCTCGACGAGATGTACGACAACTACGACCGCCGCACCCGCCGCGCCGTGCTCGACATCTACCGCGACCTGAAGAAGGTGGGCAAGACCTCCAAGCAGCTGATCCCACTCTTGGCCGCGGCCGACCTGCCCTCCCTGGTCATCTGGGGCGCGGGCGATCCCTACCTGCCGGCCTCCTTCGCCGATCGTCAACGCAGCGCCTTCCCCTCGGCCGAGGTCCACATCCTCCCGGCCTCCGGTCACTGGCCGTACATCGACGACCCGCCCGCGGTCGCCGAGCTGCTGGCTGATTTTCTCGCTCGGGTCGAGTAGCGGCCGCCGTCCCCGGTTATTTCGCGGATGTCAGCGAGCCGGGAGCTCGCCGGCCTCGATCGCGGCGTTGACGGCGCAGTCCGGTTCGGTCTCGTGGGCGCAGTCGCGGAAGCGGCAGTAGGCGGCGAGACGTTCGATCTCGCGGGCTCGCTCGTTGGTGAGCTCCGATTCGGCCGACCCGGGGATCAGATCGTCGGCCTCGATCGAGCCGGGGGCGCGGAGACCGGGGGTGTCGATCAGGAGCGCTCCGCCCGGGAGGGTGAACAGTTCGCGGCTGGTGGTGGCGTGACGTCCGCGATCGTCGGTCCCGCGGATCTCCGCGGTCTTCTGGCGCTCCCAGCCGAGCAGGGTGTTGGCCAGGGTCGATTTGCCTACTCCCGAGCGGCCCAGCATCACGACCGTCTCGCCCGGTTCGAGGAACTCGCGGACCGCGTCGACTCCCTCGCCGGTCCGAGAGCTGAAGACGAATACCTTGGTTCCGGGGAAGGTCTGGCAGACCCGCTCCTTGAGCTCCCGGGCCTCGTCGCTGAGGTCCGCCTTGGAGAGGCCGATCACCGGTTCGGCCCCCGAGGATTCGGCCAGCCGGACCATGCGCTCCAGCCGGACCGGATCATGCTCGCGGTTGAGTGAACTGATCACGATCGCCTTGTCGATGTTGGTGGCGAGGATCTGGATCCGGTCGCGATCGGCCGCGCTGCGGCGGGCCAACGCGCTGCGCCGCGGCAGGATCTCCTGGATCGTCCCGTCGGGCAGGGCCGCGACCCAGTCGCCGACCGCCGGCATGGCGGTGGTGGACGACTTGTCCTGCAGCATGCGGCCGGCCGGCCGGCCGAGCAGGTCGCCTTCGGCGGTCAGCAGGTCGACGATGTGATTGCGGTGGAGGCCGACGACGCGGGCCGGGATCTGGCTTTCTCGAGGCTGCTCGCCCCAGGCCACCTGGTCATCCTTGTGCCAGCCGATCTCGGCCAGGCGCGGATCAAGCGGCAAGTGAAGCCTCGGCTTCTCTCTTCGCTTGTTCGATCAGGGCGAAGAGCTCGTCTTCGTGGTCCTCCCCGATCAAGACGATGGGGTCGGGTCGACCGTTGACGATCCCCTCGAAGAACGCCTTGCGGTCCTGGTAGGTCGGCAGGGTCGATTTGGCCCATCCGCGGGCCTCGTTCAGGATCACCGCCAGCCGCGCGTGGTCCTCGCCGTAGAGTCCGGCGATCTCGGCTTTCATGCGCTTGGCGAGGGCGGGGGAGGCGCCGGCGGTCGAGATGGCGATGGCCAGAGGGCCGGTGCGCACGATCGCCGGGAGGATGAAGTTGCAGAGCGGCGGCACGTCGACGACGTTGACCAGCATCGCCCGCTGCTCGGCGTCGTCGAAGACCCGGATGTTGACGTCGGTGTCGTCGG
>Ga0153956_1002495_pt1 | contig 13422 bp, 12 predicted proteins | sample TSFL040MetaG_FD_104704 | JGI IMG/M metagenome (GOLD analysis project Ga0153956, IMG submission 104704) | Attine ant fungus gardens microbial communities from Florida, USA - TSFL040 MetaG | ecosystem: Host-associated > Fungi > Mycelium > Unclassified | place: USA: Florida, Wekiwa Springs... | reverse complement strand
GCCGAGCTGCCGACCTACGGCTACCGGCGCGTGCATGCCTTGCTCCGCCGCCAGGCCCAGGAGACCGGGCGCGCAGCGCCCAATCCAAAGCGCGTCTACCGCGTCATGAAGGTACACGGGCTGGCCGCAGTACGGCCAATCGAGTGTGTCCCTGTCGACGTCGATGTCGGGCTCGGACTCCGGGAAATGTCGATGGATGCGACTGTCGGGCGATGGGTAGCTCATTGCCCATCCTTTCGGCCGCGTCGCTTGGCGAAGATCCACTCGATGGTGTGGTTGATCTCGAAGATCTCGGCCTCATTGAGCGTGGAGAGCGCTGCGGCATCGATGCCGTGATGGCTGTCGCGTCTGCCGCCGCTTTCGCGCCCTTCAAAATATCAACGTCCATCGCCTCAGACTCACATAATGGATACTACAGTGTCTATTTGAATGTAGACCGGTTGTGTGTCAATGGATATTGTAGTGTCTCGAAAGGAAGGTAGTGCTCACATACGCCCAGTTGGAGACAGTGCTCGCAGCCCATCTGCGAGTAGAGTCTGATAAGAAGCGCAAAAAGTTTGCGATTAGAATCAAGCAGCTACAGCGACTGCATTGTCCGCGTGGGGTGAATTCACGCGGGAAGCGAGTTGCCTATGCCGCGGGTCATATCCTCGAAATGGCGGTCGTATTCGAACTCATTCAGCTTGGCCTGCCGGCCAACCGAGCAGTCCTGCTTGTCCAGTTTTGGTGGGATGACGTCTGGCGCGCGTTCCTGCTTGCGCGACATCACTCCCACCCGATCGTCGTGGGGTTTCTCCGGGGCGATTTTGCAGGGTTGCTCGGCGGGGAGGAAAGTGAAGGCCAACGCGACGGCGAACCCGACGCGCCGTCGCGGGAGGTCGAAGATGGCATAACCATCATCGGTATCGATCCCGCCGACAGTGCTGGCGATATGTACAAGGCTCTGACCGTTTTGGCGCAGGCTAGCGCCTGCCTCATCAATATCAGCGATATCTTGTCGAGCCTCAGCAATGCCCTGGAAAAGATCGGCATAGAGGGCGACTCTGTCTGGGACGCGGCGGAAACGAGGCGACCGGAGCTTGGCGAGGCGTCGAGAACCTCCAATAGAAAGAAATCCTGAACATGGCATCGATCAGAAAGAGATCCTGGACGGACCCCAATGGTGACGAACAGGTGCGTTGGCTGGTCGACTACCGCGATCAAGCCGGCAAACGTCGTTCAAGGCAGTTCACGCTGAAAAGAGATGCGGACGCCTGGAAAACTGAGACGTGTTTCGATGTGAATCGTGGCACGCACACTCCACTCAGCCGCTCCATCACAATTGCCCAGGCCGCCACACATTGGATGGCTCGCCATCATCGCGAGAATCTTGAGGCGACCACGATCGCCGCTTACGAGCAGCACGTCCGGCTACATATCCTGCCAGCATGTGGCGGTATAAAGCTGAGTTCGCTTACAAGCTCCATGGTCGAAGGCTTCCGGGATCAATTCGTCGAGCAGCTCAGTCGACCGATGGCTATTCGCGTGCTGCGATCGCTGAAGGCCATTGTCCAGGAAGCCAAGCGGCGCGGTCATGTCGCGCAGAACGTCTGCACTGACGTCAAGGTGGGCCGGGCCACCCGCAAGACCAAAGTGATCATACCGTGCAAGGGTGAGATCAGGATGATCATCCGATTGGCGTCGATGTCAATCGATCCCATGGCCATGCCGTTGATCGTGCTCCTGCTCTTCGCAGCGTTGCGCGCATCGGAGTTGCGAGGCCTTTGCTGGCGGCACGTCGATCTATCTCGAGGCACCGTCACCATCGATCAGCGCGCCGATGCGAAGAACGTGATCGGGCCGCCGAAATCGGATGCCGGTTTCAGGACGATCCCGCTTCCACCCCTGGCAATCCAGGTCCTTCGGCGCTGGCGGACACGATGCCCAAAATCGGCGCTCAACCTCGTCTTTCCCTCGCTTGAGGGGCGGGTAATGACCCACCGCTACATGACGCAGAACGTGTTGAAGCCTGTCCAGATCGCCGCCGGCATATTCGAGGATATCTTCAACGCCGATGGTACGATCACTCCAGTGCTCCGATACACCCTTCACGATTTTCGACATGCTGCGGCCAGCCTATGGATCGAGCAGCGCGTATCCGCGAAGAGGATTCAATACTGGATGGGCCATTCGTCGATCCAGGTGACGTTTGACCTGTATGGCCACTTGTTCGAGCAAGCGGATCAGGATGCCGCCATTGCCTCGGCGGTCGCCCATTCGCTGGTTGGTCGTTTTGAACAGGGCTGGCTCGAAGCCGCCTGACATCGAGGGCGCCCCTCATGTTGCATCGAGGATCGAAGACGCCTGCTATTTGGCGGATTTCCGCGATTCGACAGGCCGTCTCATGTTGCATCCGTGTTGCACGGAGCAAATTTCACTGGTTCGTAATCAATGGTAACCAGTTGAAATCGTTGGATATCCGTTATCCGATTGGTCGGAGATCGGGGCCTTGAGTAAGCCGTTGATTTCATTGGAAAACCTGGATGCCCCGTGAGGATTCGAACCTCAATTGACGGAGTCAGAGTCCGTAGTCTTACCTTTAGACGACGGGGCAACAGGGGGCGGGCTCTAGGCAAGGGAGCCCCACCGGTCAAGGCCCTGCGCCTTGTAGCAAGCTCCTGATTGCGCTAATCCTGTCATCAAGCAGCGGAGGGCTTTGGGTCGGACCGCAAGAACATAAAGAGCGACGGCATGGGGGATCATCCCGCCAATATGCCGCACCGGCACGCCGCCGCGCCCAAGGGCCAGGCGCTTGCCCGTCCGGCCAGCCAGCAGAGGAAGCGCTGGCACGACGCGCCGCATTATGCCGCGCTCGACCTCGGCACCAACAATTGCCGCCTCCTGATCGCGCGGCCGCAGGGCAACGGGTTCGCGGTGGTCGACGCCTTTTCGCGGATCGTGCGGCTGGGCGAGGGGCTGGCCTCTACGGGTAAGCTGTCCGACGCGGCGATCGACCGCACCATCGCCGCGCTCCGGGTCTGTTCGGACAAGCTCCGCCGCCGCAACGTGCTCGTCGCGCGCTCGGTCGCGACCGAGGCGTGCCGCCAGGCGGCGAACGGCGCCGCCTTCATCGAGCGTGCCTATCGCGAGACGGGGATCCGGCTCGACATCATCTCCGCCGAGGAAGAGGCGCGGCTGGCGGTGCTCGGCTGTCACGCGCTGATGGAGCCGGGCGACGGGCCGGCGCTGATCTTCGACATCGGCGGCGGGTCGACCGAATTGGTGCTGATCGACGCGACCCGGTCCGAACCGCGCGTGCTCGACTGGCATTCGGCGCCGTGGGGCGTGGTGTCGCTGACCGAGCATGCCGGCGATTCCGGCGCGGCGGCGGCGTCCGCACGGCTCGCAGCCTATGCGCGGATGCGCCGGCTGGCGACCGAAAGCTTCGCCAAGTTCGCCGCGCGCCTGCCCAGTTCGCCCGTCACGCCGCGGCTGCTTGGCACCAGCGGCACGGTGACGACGCTTGCCAGCGTCTATCTGCAACTCGACCATTATGACCGCGCGCAAGTCGACGGGCTGATCGTCCCGGCCGCGTCGATGCGCCGCATCAGCAGCGATTTGTCGGGCATGTCGATCGCCGAGCGCGCACGCTTCCCGTGCATCGGCACCGAGCGCGCCGATCTGGTCGTCGCCGGCTGCGCGATCCTCGAATCGATCATGGACGTGTGGCCCGCCGAGCGGCTCGGCGTCGCGGACCGCGGCATTCGCGAGGGCATATTGCGCCGGTTGATGGGGGCGAATCGGCCATGAGGGGAACCGGCGGCGGCCGCACGCGGGTGAAGACCGCGCGCAAGCGCACCGCGCAATCGACGCGCTGGCTCGAACGCCAGCTCAACGACCCGTACGTCAAGCGCGCCAAGGCGGAGGGGTATCGCAGCCGGGCGGCGTACAAATTGCTCGAACTCGACGAAAAGTTCGGGTTCCTGAAGGGTGTCAGGCGCGTAGTCGATCTCGGCCTCGCGCCGGGGGGCTGGAGCCAGGTTGTGCGCAAGGCCGCGCCCAAAGCGGCGGTCGTGGGGATCGACCTGTTGCCGGTCGACCCGATCGACGGCGTCGCGATCCTGCAGATGGATTTCATGGACGACGCCGCGCCCGGGCGGCTGATGGAGGAACTGGGCGGCGCGCCCGACCTGGTGCTGTCCGACATGGCGGCGAACACCGTCGGCCATCCGCAGACCGACGCGCTGCGCACCATGGCGCTGGTCGAAACCGCGCTGGCGTTCGCGATCGACGTGCTGCAGCCCGGCGGGACGTTCGTGTCGAAGGTCTTCGCGGGCGGCGCCGATTCGGCGCTGGTCGCGGAGATGAAGCGCAATTTCACCACCGTGAAGCACGCCAAGCCCCCTGCGAGCCGCAAGGGAAGCGTCGAGTGGTTCGTCGTGGCGCAGGGGTTCAAGGGTCGAGGCCCTGATTTAGCGGAACGCTAAATCAGGTGTCAGCCGAGACCCGGCCGGCGGGCTGCAAGCCCGTCCGACGACGCGGCTTTGCCGCGGCGGGGCCTAGCGCCAATCGACGCTCCTTAATCCTCCCCCGCCAGGGGGAGGTGGCGCCGAAGGCGACGGAGGGGGCGGACGCACATCGCTATCGTCGTGCTTCCTCCCCCTCCGTCAGCTCCGCTGACACCTCCCCCTGGCGGGGGAGGATTGAGCATCCCGCTGATCGCCAAGCACCCTAACGCGCCCCTAACCACATCTGTAGCATTGTTCGAAAGCCGACCGTCGCGATTGGCCGATACCGGCCTGTCATGAGGCGGGATGAGCGATGTATGTCCCTTTTCGGTTTACTTTTACGTTGAACGCGGGTGGGCTGCTGACAGAATAGCGCTATAGAATCTAAGCCGGATCGGCAGGTCGACTGCGTTTGGGGAGTGCTTATGAAGCGAGTGCGATTGACGGCAGCGATGCTCGCACTCTTGACCGTCCTTATAGCGATCCTGTTCTGGTTCATTCCCGACATCAGTCTGGAAACCGTCATTAGCACCGGGATCGCAGCGGGCGTTCTGGCCATCGTCGCGCCGTTCGAAGCGAACGAGCCGCCGGCGCGCAAGCGTGTGCTCGCAGGCTGTGTCGTCTTCGTCGCGATGATCGGCGTCGCGATGTGGTTCGCGTTCCAGGCGCCCGCCGAGCGCGCCGCGCCGATGGGGGCGCTGGCGGTGCTGGCGTTGGGCGGACTGGCGCTGGTCGTCTGGTCGTTCGGGATCAGGAACCGTGTATCGCGTCCGCAATGGCGGGATTATTACGATCGGTAGGTAGCGGGGGCGACGCGGCGAAGCCGCGTCGTCGGACGGCGCTACGCGCCGCCGGCCGTGGTTTCGGCTTATCCGGATTTAGCGCACGCTAAATCCGGGCCTCAACCGTCATAATCCCCACCCAGATTCTGGTTGCGCGGCGGCGCGGCGGCGGTCAGGCGGAGCGCTTCGGCCGACTGCGACAGCGAGCCGACTTCGTCCGGCGTGTCGTCGTCGTCGATCTGGACCTTCTGCATCGACGTGACCACCGCTTCCTGCAGATGATCGGGACGGATCGTCTCTTCGGCGATTTCGCGCAAAGCGACGACCGGGTTTTTATCGCGGTCGCGGTCGATCGTCAGGTCGGCGCCGCCCGAAATCTGGCGGGCGCGCTGGGCCGCGAACAGCACCAGGTCGAAACGGTTGGATACCTTGTCGACACAATCTTCGACGGTGACGCGCGCCATGAAACGCTTTCCTTCGCAAAAACCGGAATATGGGAAGCTGCGCGCCCTAAGGCAACGGGAGCCGAAGAGTCAAGAAAATCGCGTCTTATATCCTCCCCCGCCAGGGGGAGGTGGCGCGCGGAGCGCGACGGAGGGGGCGGAAGCACGACGGATAGTTGGAAGCCGTCCTCCCCCTCCGTCAGCTACGCTGACACCTCCCCCTGGCGGGGGAGGATCTTAAGCTGGGTTGTCGTTCTGCGCGTCGCCCGCGATAGAGGGACGATGCCGGGCGAGCCCAGTTTCAGGATTGGCGACGACACGCTCCGGCTGATCACCGAAGGGCCGGAGCGGTTGAGCGCGCTGCTCGATCTGATCGCGAGCGCGACCCGGTCGCTGCGGATCCTCTATTACATCTATGTCGACGACGATGCCGGGGCGAAGGTGCGGGCCGCGCTGATCGCGGCGGCGCGGCGCGGGGTCGCGGTGACGCTGATCGTCGACGGCCTGGGCAGCGAACATGCCCAGAACCACCTTTTCTTCGATCCGCTGAAGGAGGCGGGGGTCGATGTCTGCCGGTTCGTGCCGCGCTGGGGGCGCCGCTACCTGCTGCGCAACCATCAGAAGCTGGCGCTGGCCGACGGGAATCGCGTCATCATCGGCGGGTTCAACATCCAGGATTCCTATTTCGGCACCGCCGAGGACCAGGCCTGGCGCGACCTCGGTTTCTATGTCGAGGGCCCCACGGCGGCACACCTGACCGGCTATTTCGATGCGCTCGACCAATGGGCCAAGCAGGACGGCGCGCCGATGGGCCGGCTGCGCAAGCTGCTGTCGCGGTGGAGCGAGCCGGACGGGGCGGTCCGGTGGCTGTTCGGCGGACCGACGCGCAAGCCGTCGCCCTGGGCCCGTGCCTTGCGTCACGACCTCAAGCGGGCGACGCGGGCGGACATGATCAGCGCCTATTTCGCGCCGAGCCCCGGCATGCTGCGCCGGCTCGACCGGATCGGCGAGCGCGGGCGGATGCGGGTCGTGCTGGCGTCGAAGAACGATCATGGCGCCGCGATCTGGGCGTCGCGCTTCACCTATGCGGGCCTGCTGCGCAAGGGGGTGGAGATTTACGAATACCGGCCGACCAAGCTCCACACCAAGCTCTTCCTGATCGACGGCACGGTCTATATCGGCTCCGCCAATTACGACATCCGCAGCCTGTTCCTGAACCTGGAGCTGATGCTGCGGATCGAGGATGCGGCGTTCGCCGCGCACATCCGCGCCTATATCGACGGCGAAATCGCCGATTCGGAACTGATCACGCCCGCGCTCTACAAGGCGCGCACCAGCCCGTGGATGCGGGTCAAGCAGGCCGCGGCGTTCTTCGTGATGACGGTGCTGGACTACAACGTGACACGTGGCCTCAATTTCGGCCGTGAGCGGTACAAACGCAAATGACGGAGCGGATCGCCACTTGCCATTGCGGGGCGCTCACCGTTCGCTGCGCCGGTGATCCTCGCAAGGTGTCGCTCTGCCATTGTCGGCAATGCCAGCGCCGCACCGGCAGCGCGTTTAGCGTCGCGGTGTTTTACCAAGCTGAGAATATCGAGGTCAGCGGTGTTACAGCCAGCTTTGTCCGGTCGTCAGCCAGCGGGTCCGCAGTCGATTTCCACTTCTGCCCGACGTGCGGCACGAACTTGCTATGGTATCCGGCGCGGCTTCCCGAACTGGTCGGCGTCGCCTTCGGGGGTTTTGCCGACCGCGACTTTCCGATGCCCGAACAAGCAGTATGGGCGGACGAGGGGCATGACTGGATTGGGTTGCCCGATCACATTCCGCGTTTCGGGGCGAACCCGCCTCGGCGCCCTGGCTAGCCTTCATCCTTGTCCTTCCACGCCCAGAAATTGTGGCTGGGCGGGATGGCGATCCATTCGATCGAGTAATCGATGGTCGACCAGTGCGGGGTCAGGAAGTCGCGCACCTTGGGGCGGAACTGATAGACCAGGAATGCGCCGCCGGGCTTGAGCACGCGATGCGTCGCCGCGGCGATCGCCGGCGCGACGCCCTTGGGCAGCGTCGAGAAGGGCAGGCCCGACAGGACGTAATCGGCATGGTCGAAGCCGTGATCGGCGACGATCTTTTCGACGTCCTCGGCTGATCCCAGCACCGGGATGAACCGCGAATCGGTGAACTTGATCGCGAGATAGTCGATGAAGTCCGGATTGGTGTCGATCGCGATATAGGTGCCGTCGGCGGGCAGGCGGTCGAGGATATTCTGGGTGTAGGTGCCGACGCCGGGGCCATATTCGACGAACAGCTTGGTGTTCGGCCAGTCGACGCGCTTCAGCATCGTGTTCTGCAGCGTCCTGGTCGATGCGATCACCGACCCGACCATCACCGGATGCTTGAGGAATCCGCTGAGGAACATCGCCCAGGGGCTGGGGAGCTTGCGCGCGCGCGTCTCCTCATGGTCAAGGGCAATGCGGGGCTGGGCCATGGTCTTCCTTAGCGTTTTTCCCGCGCGAAGGGACGCGGCGAACCGCCCCTGTCGCAAAGCTGCAACGTTCGATCAAGCTTTTAGGCTTCATCGACGGGTTGCGCGGAGGCGAATGCGCGTTCATCGACAGGATATGACAGTGCGCCCGGCCGGTGAAATCGCGGTGATCTTCGTGTCAACCATCACCGGCGCCGATTCGGACGGCTATGCCGCGGCGGCGGCGGCGATGGACGCGCTGGCCCGGACCCAGCCCGGCTATCGCGGCATCGACAGCGCGCGCGGGGCCGATGGGCTGGGCATCACCGTCAGCTATTGGGTCGACGAGGCGGCGGCGGTCGCGTGGCGGCGGAACGAGGAGCATGCGGCGATCCGCGAGCGCGGGCGCGGCGTATGGTATTCGTCCTATTCGCTCCACGTCGCCGAAATCGCGCGCAGTTACGATTGGCAAAGGACGTGAGCGGCCGCTTCGACCGCGATTTCGCGATCCTGTTCACCGTCATGCTGACGATCGCGGCGGGCAATACCGCGCTGCAATCGGTGCTGCCGGCGATCGGCCGCTCGCTCCATGTCCGCGACAATGCGGTCGCGGCGGCATTTTCGGTGTCGGCATTGCTCTGGGTGCTTGCCGCGCCGTTCTGGGCCAACCGGTCGGACCGGCAGGGGCGGCGGGCGATGATCCTGCTCGGCGTCGGCGGGTTCACCGTGTCGCTGACCCTGTGCGGGCTGTTCCTGCTCGCCGGGATCAACGGCTGGATCGGCGGAACGGCGGCGTTCCTGCTCTTCATCGTCGGACGGCTGATCTATGGCAGCCTGGGCGCGGCGGCGCCGCCGGCGGTGCAGGCGATCGTCGCCGGGCGCACGACGCGCGAGGAACGCACCAAGGCGTTGACCCTGCTCGGCTCGGCGTTCGGGCTCGGCACGATCCTGGGACCGGCGATCGCGCCCTATCTTCTGCTGGGCAGCATCGGCGCGGTGACGATCGGCCTGTCGGGCCCGGCCTTCCTGTTCGCCTTGTTCGGGCTGGGGATGTTCGTGGCGGTCCGGCGGATGCTGCCCGACGACCGGGCCGATGCGGCGCTGGAGGAACCGGGCAGCCACGGCGCGGCCAACGCCTATCCCTCGATCGGCGGGCAATCGTCGGGCGCGAGCATCACCGCCGCGACCGCTTCGCGCAGCGAAGCGGTCGGCGTGTTCGATCCGCGCATCCGCGCCTGGATGATCGCCGGCCTGGTGTTCGGCCATGCCCAGGCGATGACCGGCCAGGCGATCGGATTCCTGGTGATCGACCGCCTCGCCTTGCCGCCGACCGAGGCGCTGCAGCCGACCGGCATCGTGCTGATGATGGGCGCGGGCGCGGCGCTGCTGGTGCAATGGGGGCTGATCCCGTTGCTCAACCTGCAGCCGCGCGCGATGATGCTGACCGGGCTGGTGATCGCCGCGGCGGGATGCGCGCTGACCGGGCTGGCGACGTCGCTCTACAGCATCGCCACGGCCTATGCGCTCGCCAGCGTCGGGTTCGGCTTCACGCGGCCCGCCTTCACCGCCGGATCGAGCCTGGCGGTCGGGCCTGATGCGCAGGGGTCGGTCGCGGGCAAGGTCACGAGCATCAACGGCGCCAGCTTCGTGCTCGGCCCGTCGATCGGCGTCGGACTGTACGAGGCGCAGCATTCGCTGCCCTATCTGACCGCGGGCGCGGCGTGCCTGGTGCTGGTCGGCTATTGCGCGCTGGCGCTCCGGCCGGCGCGGGCCGGCGGCGATTAGAACAATCCTCCCGGCCTACGACGGATCGACATTCAAGCCATCGTGCTCCTGCGAAAGCAGGAGCCCAGGGTTTCAAGCGGCGTCGCCTGTGGCTCTGGGCTCCTGCTTTCGCAGGAGCACGCGCGGTTTTCAGCTTCGCTCGCTCGCCTCATGCTGAATGTCGATCCGCCCTAGCGGATGTCCTGATAGCCCTTGGTGGCGGGCTTGCCGCTGAACAGGATCGAGAAATAGTTGATGAAATAGATGCTCGCCATTTTGACGAAGCCCTGTTTCTTCATGCGGCGGCCGGAGGTCGGCATGACGAAGCGCGGACAGAACAGCACCTTGCCGAATTTCTTGGCGCGCTTGCCGATATCGACGTCCTCGCCGTAGAATTCGATGCGCTCGTCGAACCCGCCCATCTTTTCCAGCACGTCGCGGCGGATCGCGAAATTGCCGCCGACCATCATGTGCCCGGTGATGCCGTACAGCGGCCGCGCGGCGACGAACCAACTCGTCGAGACCGCGTTACGGATGCCGCTGAGGTCGTAGAAGCTGTACGGCCCGGACAGGCACGCCAGGCCCGGATTCCTGCCGAACTGGTCCCAGATCTGGTCGATCCAGCCCGCCGGCGGATGCGTGTCGGCGTCGACATAGGCCAGGATATCGCCGGTCGACGCGACGAAGCCGCGCTGCCGCGCGCGCGTGATGCCCTTTTCGGGCTCGAACACATAGGTGACGCCCGGATAGCGTTCGACCACCTGTCTGGTGCCGTCGGTGCTGTTATTGTCGACGACGACGATCTCCATCGCACGCGGCGCGACGTTCGCCATCACGGCGTCGAGGCAGGCGGGCAGGTACGCCTCCTCGTTATATGCGGGGATGATCAGGCTGATCGTAGGCCTGCGCGTTTCGGTGGCCGCGGTCATCCGAGTGCTACTGCCACTCCAAGGGGCCTGTGACCATAGCAGAACGCGTCCCTAATCGGTCCCCTTCGGCCCGTGCGGGCGCAATTGCCCCGGCGTGATGAAGCCGATCGGCTGGAGCGCGGCGGCGTCCTGCTTGATCGTCGCGGCGATCCGTTCGTAGTCGCGTTCCATTTCGGTCGTGACCGAGGCGCGCGAACCGACGAGCCCTTCCTCGAAATCGGCCATCGTCACGGTCCTGGCGTCGAGGTTGCGGCGCAGCGCGATCAGCCCCGCGCGGCGCGTCAGATCCTCCAGGTCGGCGCCGGTGAAGCGCTCGGTGCGCGCCGCGAGCGTATCGAGATCGACATCGTCGGCCAGCGGCATCCTGGCGGTCTGGATCGCGAGGATGCGTCGCCGCCCGTTCTGGTCGGGCACGCCGACATAGATCAGCTCGTCGAACCGTCCGGGCCGCAGCAGCGCGGGATCGACCAGGTTGGGGCGATTGGTGGCGCCGATCACCACCACCGCCTGGAGTTCCTCCAGCCCGTCCATCTCGGCGAGGATCGTGTTGACCACGCGCTCGGTGACTTGCGGCTCGCCCATCCCGCCGCCGCGCGCCGGGACCAGGCTGTCGAGTTCGTCGATGAAGATCACGCAGGGCGCGACCTGGCGTGCGCGGGCGAACAATTTGGCGATCTGCTGCTCGCTCTCGCCATACCATTTGCTGAGCAGGTCGGACGATTTGGTCGAGATGAAGTTCGCCTCCGCCTCGCGCGCGACCGCCTTCGCCAGCAAGGTCTTGCCGGTGCCGGGCGGGCCGTAGAGCAGGAAGCCCTTGGCCGGGCGGATGCCGAGCCGGCGGAACGCCTCGGGGTCCTTGAGCGGCAGCTCGACGCCTTCCTTCAGCCGCATCTGCGCGTCGTCGAGCCCGCCGACATCGTCCCAGCGAACGCGCGGCGCCTCGACCATCACCTCGCGCATCGCCGAGGGCTGGACGCGCTTCAACGCCTCAAGGAAATCCTCGCGCGTGACGGCGAGCGTGTCGAGCACCTCGGGCGGGATCGAGCGATCTTCGAGGTTGAGTTTCGGCATGATCCGCCGCACCGCCTCGATCGCCGCCTCGCGGGCGAGGGCGGCGAGGTCGGCGCCGACGAAGCCATAGGTCGTGCGTGCCAGTTCATTGAGGTCGACGCGGTCGCCCAGCGGCATCCCGCGCGTGTGGATGGCAAGAATTTCGCGCCGTCCACGCTCGTCGGGCACGCCGATGACGATCTCGCGATCGAACCGGCCCGGCCGCCGCAGCGCCTCGTCGATCGCCTCGGGCCGGTTGGTCGCGGCGATCACCACCAGGTTGGCGCGCGCCTCCAGCCCGTCCATCAGCGTCAGCAATTGCGCGACCAGGCGCTTCTCGGCCTCGCCCGATACGTTGCCGCGCTTGGGCGCGATCGAATCGATCTCGTCGATGAACACGATCGACGGCGCGCTCTTGGCGGCTTCCTCGAACACCTGGCGCAACTTGCCTTCGGACTCGCCATAGGCCGCGCCCATGATCTCCGGCCCGTTGATCAGGAAGAATTGCGCGTCCGATTCGTTGGCGACCGCGCGGGCGAGGCGCGTCTTGCCGGTGCCGGGCGGGCCATGGAGCAGCACCCCCTTGGGCGGATCGACCCCCAGCCGCTGAAATAGCTCGGGATAGCGCAGCGGCAGTTCGACCATCTCGCGCAACTGGTCGATCGTTCCCGCCATGCCGCCGATATCGTCATAGGTGACGTCGGCGCGGCGGCTGGCCTGCGCTTCCTCATATTCGGGGCGCAGCTCGATCTCGGTATTGGCGTCGATCTGGACGATGCCCTTGGGCACGGTCGCGATCACCGCCAGGCGGATTTCCTGCAACGCATAGGCCGGCGCGCGGAGATATTGCGCGACGTTGGGCGGCATCCCCTCGGGATCGACGCGCTGCTGCCCGGCGGTGGCGACGACGTCGCCCTGGCAGACCGGCCGGCCGAGAAAGGTGCGGTGAAGCGCGCCGGTCGACCCCTGCAACCGCAGATTCTGCTGGGCGGGCGCGAACACCACGCGAGTCGCTGTCTTCACCTCGGCCTTGCGGACCTCGACGAAGTCGCCCGAGCCGACCCCGGCATTGGCGCGCTGGAGGCCGTCGATGCGGATCAGTTCGAGGCCCTCATCCTCCTGATAGGGCGCGACCGCGCGCGCGGGCGTCGTCGTCTTGCCGACGATCTCGATCACGTCGCCTTCGCCGATCTCCAGCGCCGCCATCAGCGCGCGGGGGACGTGGGCGAGGCCGCGCCCGCTATCCTCGGGCCGCGCATTGGCGACCTGGAGCTTGCGTTGCGGGGCGTCGTCGCCGTCTGCCATCGAAATCACCTGTCCGTCCGGGAATCGTGAGCGAACGAGATAGCGACGCGGTTCCCGATGTGCGAGGGGGCAGGGCTTAGAGTCTTCTCTGATTGGGGGTCTTTGGGTCAAGCTGCATCCTCGTATTCGTGACCGTTCCCATGGATCACTCGCTTCTCTTCGCGGTCAGCACTGGGCTGCCGCATGATGGGGTCAGGAGAG
>Ga0153956_1002494_pt1 | contig 13423 bp, 12 predicted proteins | sample TSFL040MetaG_FD_104704 | JGI IMG/M metagenome (GOLD analysis project Ga0153956, IMG submission 104704) | Attine ant fungus gardens microbial communities from Florida, USA - TSFL040 MetaG | ecosystem: Host-associated > Fungi > Mycelium > Unclassified | place: USA: Florida, Wekiwa Springs... | reverse complement strand
CGCCACTGGCTGCTGCAACCGGTTCAACGGCTTGTTGTGGCGCAGGTTCTTCCGCTGCCGTCTCGCTGGTGGCGACTGTTGCCGGCGCGGGCTCGACGGCCGCTTCGGCAGTCGTCGGAGCCGAAGCCGGAGGCGTGATTTCCACCGGGCTCATTGCGGGCGCTGCGCTGGTCGCTACCTCCACCACGGCCGCCGGCGCTTGGGGTGCGGGTGCCGGTTGCTCGGGGGCGGCGGCCGGCTCAGGTGCGGCCGGTGCCGGCGCGGCCACGGTTTCCGTGGCGCTTTGCACCAGCTCCAGTTGCACCGGTGCGGTTGGCGCGGGAGCGGCCTCCGCAGCCGGTTCAGGCTCTGCCGGAGTCACTTGCGCTTCCGGCGTTACCGGAGCTGCGGGAGCGGTCGGCGCAACCGAGGCTGCCGGCGTTCCCGGCTCACTGGGGGTTGCGACCGATTCGGCGTTGTCGTCGCTCTCCGTGGGCGCACGCTCCGCACGATCTCCACGCGGGCGGCGTTCACGGCGCTCGCGACGGGGAGCGCGCTGTTCGGCGGGCTCCGTTTCACGAGCTTCAGTCGCTCCGGTCTCGGCGGTTTCCGCCGCCGCGGATTCAACCACGTTGTCAACTGCTTCTTCCGGCAACGGGCCGCGGTTGCGCTCGGCGGGGCCGCGCGAACGGCGGTTGCTGGGGCGGCGCTGCGGACGACCGCTGTCTTCGCCGGCCGCTGCCTGTTCGGGTTCGCGGCGCGGCTGTTCGACGGCTTCCTGGGGCTGGCGCTCGCGTTGCTGGCGGCGTTCGGCACGCTGCTGCTCGCGGCCTTCTTCACGGCGCTGGCTGTCCTCGCGTCGTTCCGCGCGCTCGGCGCGATCCGGACGTTCGCCCCGTTCCTGGCGCTCACTGCGCTCCGGGCGTTCAGCGCGCTCCGGACGCTCCGCCCGTTCCGCCCGTTCCGCCCGGGCTTCGGGCGCGCGGGCCTCGCGCTCCGGGCGCTCGCTGCGTTCGCCGCGGTTACGGTCGCTGCGGCTGCGGTTGCGACCGCCCCGCGAGCGTTGGCGACGCTGTTCTTGTCCGCCGCGCTCGCGAGTAGTCGTGGCGCCGGCCGTTTCCTGTTTGCTCTGTTCGCTGCTTTCGCCAAAGAGAATGTTGATGAGCTTGGTGAACAGGCCCGGTTCTTTCCTGGCCGGCGCTTTCTCCGGCTCGGGAGCGGCGGCAGCCACCGGGGAGGGCGCGGGAGCGGTCGGTGCGATGAACTGAACCGCGGCTTTCTGCGGCGTGGGCTGGGTGCCCAGGTTTTCTACGTGATCGTGTTCTTCCGGCAGCTCGGGCTGGATTTCGTAGCTCAGCGCGCTCAGGTTGGTCGCATCGTCGTCGCGCAGGCGCTTGACTTCGAAGTGCGGCGTTTCCAGGTGCGGCGACGGGACGATGACGATACGCGCCTTGGTGCGCTCCTCGGCGGCACCGATGACCGCGCGTTTTTCGTTGAGCAGGTAGCTGGCCACGTCGACCGGCACAATGGCGCGCACTTCCGCGCTGCGCTCCTTGTTGGCTTCCTCCTCGACCAGGCGCAGGATCGACAGCGCCAGGGATTTGGTGTCGCGGATGGTGCCGGTGCCGCTGCAGCGCGGGCATACGCTGGCGCTGGTTTCGTCGAGCGACGGGCGCAGGCGCTGCCGCGACATTTCGAGCAGGCCAAAGCGCGAGATACGTCCCACCTGCACGCGGGCGCGGTCGGCCTGGAGGGCGTCGCGCATGCGGTTTTCCACGTCCTTCTGGGCGCGGGCGGAGGTCATGTCGATGAAGTCGATGACGATCAGACCACCCATGTCGCGCAGGCGCAGCTGGCGCGCGATTTCATCGGCGGCTTCCAGGTTGGTCTGCAGCGCGGTCTCTTCAATGTCGCCGCCCTTGGTGGCGCGCGCCGAGTTGATGTCGATGGCGACCATCGCCTCGGTCGGATCGATGACGATCGAGCCGCCGGAGGGCAGTTCGACGATGCGCTGGAACGCGGTTTCGATCTGCGCTTCGATCTGGTAGCGATTGAAAAGGGGAACCGGATCCTGGTAAAGGCGGATCTTGTTCTGGTAGTGCGGCATCACCTGGCGCACGAAGGTCAGCACTTCGTTGTGGGCGTCCTCGGTGTCGACCAGCACCTGGTCGATGTCCGCGCGCAGATAGTCGCGAATCGCGCGGATGATGACATTGCTTTCCTGAAGAATGAGGTAGGGCGCCGCCTTTTCCTTGGCGGCGTTGGTGATCGCGTCCCACAGTTGCAGGAGGTAGTTCAGGTCCCACTGCAGTTCTTCGGGGCTGCGGCCGACGCCCGCGGTGCGGACGATGACGCCCATGCCGTCGGGCACCTCGATGGAGGACAGCGCTTCGCGCAATTCGGCGCGATCGTCGCCCTCGATGCGACGCGATATGCCGCCGGCGCGGGGGTTGTTCGGCATCAATACCAGATAGCGGCCGGCGAGGCTGATGAAGGTGGTGAGCGCCGCGCCCTTGTTGCCGCGCTCTTCTTTATCGACCTGCACGACGACTTCGGTGCCTTCCTTGACTACGTCGCGGATTTTGATGCGCCCGCCGATATCGCCGGGCTGGCGATAGAAATACTCGCGGGAGATTTCCTTGAGAGGCAGGAAGCCGTGGCGCTCGGCGCCGAAATCGACAAAAGCCGCTTCGAGGCTGGGTTCGACGCGGGTGATGACACCCTTGTAGATGTTGGCTTTTTTCTGTTGGCGGTTGGTGTTTTCGATATCCAGGTCATAGAGACGTTGCCCTTCGACAAGAGCAACACGCAACTCCTCCGGTTGAGTCGCGTTGATCAGCATTCTTTTCATGTTGACGATAAATCCGCTGAGGCGGCGGCTATCGCTACACCATCGATGCGCAATGATGTTCGAACATTGTGCCGTCAGTATCGGGCCATCGGCGTTAGTGGGAAACGTCCGCAATGCGCGGCAACCAAGCTTCCACTTCTGCAGGCGTTATGTAATACGCCTCGCGCGGCAATAATGAATAGCCGCCATCGCCAATGATTGGCCAACCGTGTCAACTGACTGAAGTTCAGGCACAAGCGAAGTCTACTCAGGGGCCGATTCCGCAAGCGAGTGATTTTCTGATCGCTGTAAATATCGGCCCAAAACGCTTCGCGGGTGTCTCAAACATTACTTGCAAAAACGGTGCAGGCGATGGTTCCGCTGCACTGTTAATTAAACACTTACTCCCCACTTCGACGGGGGAAACTGTTACAGTAAGCGCCCGTAAACTTTCGGAAACGCGGTTCGAATTCCGCTATTCCTTTGACATCGGCGAACGGTCTTTCCCGGGCTGCTCAGCCTTGCTCATCAACTCTGCCGCGGCCAATGGGGCCGGGCGGCAATCGGGAGCGCTGAGGCGGAAACCAGTCTCGGCACGATGCCCGGCGAATATATCAGTGTTTATTAAACCTTTCAATTAGTTACGTTATCCAGGCAATGACAGATAAAAATTCCGGCGGCGGTGTGCGACTGGTCGCGATCGATGCTTCCAGCGACGGCCAGAGAGTTGACAATTTCCTGTTGCGCGAACTCAAGGGTGTGCCGAAGTCGCGCATCTACAACCTGCTGAGGCGCGGCGAAGTCCGGGTCAACAAGGGCCGGGTGAGGGCCGAGTACCGCCTGCAAAGCGGCGATCAGGTTCGCATTCCCCCCATTCGCGTCGCTGAGCCCGATGCCGCGCCGGCGGTGCTTTCCCCGTCGCTGGGCGAGCGTTTGAACGCGGCGGTACTGTACGAGGACGATGGCCTGCTGGTGATCAACAAGCCCGCTGGCCTCGCCGTCCACGGCGGGAGCGGCGTGAGTCTCGGCCTGATCGAGGCGTTGCGGTTGTTGCGCCCGGAAGCCCGATTTCTGGAGCTGGTGCACCGCCTGGACCGCGACACCTCGGGTTGCATCATGGTGGCCAAGAAGCGCAGCGCTTTGACGAGCTTGCATGAGGCCCTGCGCGGCGGCGACGTGGCCAAGGATATCGATAAGCGCTACCTGGCGCTGGTGGCGGGGCGCTGGCCGCGGCAAAGGCGCCGCATAGAGGCGCCACTGGAGAAAAATACGCTGCGCTCCGGCGAGCGCGTGGTCCGGGTCTCCGCCGATGGCAAGGCGGCGCTGACCGAGTTCGAGGTGCTGGAGTCGTTCGAGCGCGCCACGCTGGTGGAGGCGCGCCCGATCACCGGGCGCACCCATCAGATCCGTGTGCACGCGCGCTATGCGGGCCATCCGCTGGGCGGCGACGAAAAGTACGGCGATCGCGAAGCGGAAGTGTATTTTCGCGAGCGCGGATTGCGCCGATTATTCCTGCATGCCCGGAGCCTGAGTTTTATGTGGGCGGGGCAGCGTCTGACGTTGCGCGCGGAGCTCGATACCGAGTTGAAGCAGTTTCTGGAAGTGCTTCGCAATGATCTGAAGTCTTGAAGTTTGTACTGGGGCAGATGAAGAAATTATTTATTTTCGACTGGGACGGCACCCTGATCGACTCGGCTGACAAGATTGTCGGCGCCATGCTTGCCGCCATCTCGGAGCTTGAGCTGGAATCGCGCACGGATGCCGAGGCGCGCAACATCATCGGGCTGGGGTTGCCGGAAGCCGTGCAGCATCTATATCCCGAGTTGTCGGAGGCCGGGCAGCAGGCCATGCGGGCGGCTTACGCCAGGCACTTCGTGGCGGCGGATCAGGTTCCCTGCGCGCTATTTCCCGGCGCTCTGGAAACGCTGGCTGAGCTGCGCGACGCTGGATGCCTGCTGGCGATTGCGACGGGCAAGAATCGCCGCGGCTTGACGCGGGTTCTGGGTGGCTTGGGGTTGCTCGATTTCTTCGATGCCACACGTTGCGCGGACGAAACGCGCTCCAAGCCGCATCCGCAAATGTTGCATGAGTTGCTGGCCGGGTTCGGTTTACCGGCAGTGAGCGCCGTCATGGTTGGCGATACCGAATATGACATGGCGATGGCGCGCAATGCCGGCATGGATCGCATCGCGGTCAACTACGGAGCCCACGCGGTGGAGCGGTTGCTGTCCTACGAGCCCGCGCTGGTGTTGGAGCGCCTTTCGCAACTGGTGGATTGGCGCGCCGGCGGTTTCGAGCCGGCGCCCTAGCAAAGCTCTTCTATTTATTAGCGTCTTCCGCTCATGACTGCGGCCGGACTCAAATAACGGGCACGCCGGCCCGTGCCAGCAGATCGGTCAGGCGTATCAGCGGTAATCCGATCAGGGCGTTGGGATCGTTGCCCTCCAGTCGTTCAAACAGGGCTATGCCGAGTCCTTCGGCCTTGAAGCTGCCGGCGCAATCGAACGGTTGTTCCCGTTGCAGATAGCGTTCGATGGTTTCATCGTCCAGCTGCCTGAAAACCACCGCAAAAGGCTCGACAAGGCTTTGATGTTCGCCGGTCGCGCTGTTCAGCAGGCTCAGGCCGGTCAGGAATTCGACGCGCCGGCCGCTGGCGGCCTTCAACTGCTTGAACGCATTGCCGGCGTTGCCGGGTTTGCCCAGGATGCGGCCGTCGAGAGTGGCTGCCTGGTCGCTGCCGATGATCAGGTGTCCGGGATAGTGTTTCGCCAGCGCGGCCGCCTTGCTGCGGGCCAGGCGCTCGACCAGCGCGCAGGCTGTTTCGCCGGGGTTTGGCGTCTCGTCGATATCCGGGCTTTCCCAGATAAAAGGGAGCTCCAGTTTTTCCATAAGGGCACGGCGATAACGCGAACTGGAGGCGAGTAATATCGGTGGCATGGGCGGTTAGCGTCGGGTTGTCAGAAAAACCAGAAAAAACAAGGGATGAGACTGGAAATTTTTTTGACAGGGGGGCAAGTCGGCCCTATGATTGCGCGCCTATGTCGAACAGCCCCGCGTCAAACAGCAGCCCTCTGCCAAAACAGGTCGATGTCCGCAAGCTGGTGGCGTCCGACGCCTCTATCGCGGCTCGTGAACCGTTGTCCAGCTTCAAGCGGCTGGGCGCCATGTTAGAGGGCGGTGAAGGCGACGTCGAGGTGCAGCTGCAGTTTTTTGTCGACGAGCAGCGCCTGCGGCGTATCGATGGCTCGGTGAAAACCGAGGTGAAGGTGCTGTGTCAGCGCTGCCTGCAACCGATGGCGGTGGCGCTCGACTCAGACTTCGCGGTGGCGGTGGTGTGGTCCGATGACGAGGCGGAGCATCTGCCGCGTGAGCTCGATCCCTACATCGCGGGTGAAGAGCCGCAGGATATAAGGGACCTGATCGAGGACGAGCTGATCATCAGCCTGCCTTTTGTCAGTTACCATGAGCCGGGGCAATGTGCGGCGGCGGGTTATGAGAACCCTGAGCCTGAGCCCGAAGTTCCGGCACCAAGCAGAGAAAATCCGTTTAAAGTGCTGGAAAAGTTGAAACCCGGCAAGCAATGAGGAGCGCCGATCATGGCCGTACAACAGAACCGCAAAACCCGCTCGCGTCGCGACATGCGCCGTTCCCACGATGCACTGACCGGCCCGACCCTGTCGGTGGACGCAACCAGTGGTGAAACCCATCGCCGTCACCATGTGACCGCGGACGGTTTCTACCGCGGCCGCAAGGTTATTCAGACCGGCGACGACGAATAAGTCGGTTGGCAGGGTCAATACGCCTCGCGATTGACGTCATGGGCGGAGACCACGGTCTCCGCGCCTCATTTCCCGCAGCCATCAGCAGTCTGCAGCAATACCCCCAGCTTGAGATCGTTCTGGTCGGCGCCGCCGACGCCATCGCCAGCGAGCTCGACAAGGCCCGCATCGCTTCCCCTCGCATCACCGTGCTCGCCGCTGAACAAGTGGTCGAGATGTCCGAACGCCCCTCACAGGCACTTCGTTATAAAACCCGCTCCTCCATGCGGCTTGCCCTGGATTTGCTCGCGGCGGGCGAAGTGGCCGCGGTGGTGAGCGCGGGCAATACGGGCGCCTTGATGGCGATGGGGTCGGTATTGCTGCGCACGTTGCCGGGTATCGACCGGCCGGCGATTTGCGCTCCGGTGCCCACGCGCGCCGGCTCCTGCCTGTTGCTGGACCTGGGTGCGAACGTCGATTGCTCGGCGGAGCATCTGCATCAATTCGCCGCGATGGGGTCCGCTCTGGCGAGCCTGGGCGGGCTGGCCGAGCCGCGCGTCGCGCTGTTGAATATCGGCGCCGAGACCAGCAAGGGCAATGAGCAGGTCAAGTTGGCCGCGCAGTTGCTGGGTGGGGACGAGCATCTGAATTATGTCGGTTTTATCGAGGGCGACAGCATTTTTCACGGCGGTGCCGATGTGGTCGTATGCGATGGTTTTGTCGGCAATGTCGCGCTGAAAACCTGCGAAGGCACCGCCAGCCTGATCGCGGATAAGTTGCGCGCGGCATTGACCGGCAACGCCTTGGCCAGGGTGGCTGCGTTATTGTTGCGCCCGGTGCTGCGCTCGCTCTATGCCGAACTCGATCCGCAGCGCTACAACGGCGCCTGCCTGCTCGGCTTGAAAGGCATCGTCGTCAAAAGTCACGGCAACAGTACGGCGCTGGGTTTCCAGCGCGCCATCGCGCGCGCGGTCAGCGCCGCAGAACAGGATTTATTGGGCTTGATCGCACAGCGTCTGGCGGTGCGGTCTCCTTAAGTGTCGCAAACAGCAGGAAAACATTATGGCGAATACTTCGTTGGCGTTTGTTTTTCCCGGGCAGGGGTCGCAGAAAGTGGGGATGCTGGCGGAAATCGCCGCCCAGGTTCCCGGCGTGCGGGAGACGTTTGCCGAGGCTTCGGACGCGTTGGGTTATGACGTGTGGCAACTGGTTCAGGACGGCCCCCAGGAGGCGCTGAATCTCACGGAAAAAACCCAACCGATTTTGCTGACCGCCAGTGTTGCGCTGTGGCGCGCATGGCAGCAGCGCGGCGGCGCGCAGCCGGCATTGCTGGCGGGCCACAGTCTGGGCGAGTTTTCCGCGCTGGTTTGCGCCGGCGCTCTGGATTTTGCCGATGCGGTGAAACTGGTGCGCGCCCGCGGCCAGTTCATGCAAACGGCCGTGCCCGTGGGCGAGGGCGCGATGGCTGCGGTGCTGGGCCTGGAAGACGATCAGATCGTACAGATTTGCCGCGACGCCAGCGCCCAGGGCGGCGTGGTCGAAGCGGTCAATTTCAATTCGCCGGGACAGGTGGTGATCGCTGGCACTGTGGCCGCGGTCGATCGCGCGATCGAGTTGTGCAAGGCCGCCGGCTCCAAGCGTGCCATGCCGCTGCCCGTCAGCGCGCCTTTCCATACGTCCCTGATGCGGCCCGCCGGCGACAAGCTGCGCGAAGCGATGGCGGATATCGAGGTCAAGGCGCCTTCGATTCCTGTCGTGCATAACGTGCATGCGCAAACCGAATCCGATCCGCAGCGTATCAAGGCGCTGCTGATCGAGCAGATTTACAGCCCGGTCAAATGGGTGGGTTGCGTTCAACATATGGTTGCGCAAGGCATCGCCACCACCGTTGAGTGCGGCCCGGGACGCGTGCTGAGCGGGCTCAACAAGCGCATCGACAAGGCGCTCAACGGATTTGGCATCGACGATCCGGATGGCTTGCAGCAAACGCTGGCGACGCTTGCCTGACATTACCCCATGACTACGGAGATCGGCATGAGCCATTCGGAATCCAGTGGAAAAAAAGTGGCGTTGGTAACCGGCGCCAGCCGTGGCATCGGGCGCGCCATTGCGCAGGCGTTAGGGCGGCAGGGCCTGGTCGTGATCGGTACGGCCACCTCTGAAGCGGGCGCCGCTTCGATCGGCGGATATTTCAAGGAAGAGGGCATCGAGGGCGCCGGTTTCGCGCTCAATGTCACCGATGCCGCGGCTGTCGACGCGCTGGTGAAAACAGTGACAGAACAATTCGGTGCGCCGTTGATCCTGGTGAACAACGCCGGCATTACCCGTGACAATCTGCTGATGCGCATGAAAGACGAGGAGTGGACGGAGGTCATCGACACCAACCTCAATGCACTGTACCGCGTGACCAAGGCCTGCCTGCGCGGCATGACCAAGGCGCGCTGGGGGCGCGTGGTGAATATCAGCTCGGTGGTGGGCTCGATGGGGAATGCCGGTCAGTCCAACTACGCCGCGACCAAAGCGGGAATGGATGGCTTTACCCGCGCTCTGGCGCGTGAGTTGGGTTCGCGCGCGGTCACCGTCAACAGCGTGGCGCCCGGATTCATCGATACGGATATGACGCGTGAGTTGCCGGCTGCGCAGCGCGAGGCGCTGGTGGGCCAGATTCCGCTGGGCCGGCTCGGCGAGGGCGCGGAAGTGGCCGCCGCCGTTGCGTTTTTGGTCAGCGATGCCGCGGCATATATCAGCGGTGAGACGATCCACGTCAACGGCGGTATGTATATGTCGTAAGCCACTGATCTCACTTGGTTTTTCTATTAAGTTTGAGTAATTTTTTTCGAAACGGTATTTCATTGCGGATAAAAACGGGTAAAATGCCGCCCGTCACGCCCGCGGTGGGATTCGGGGAAACTGCGCTTCGGGGGTAGGCCCCGCGCAAATGGGCACAGGCCGCCAGACCAGTTTTATTTGAACCTAGGAGTCAATAACAACCATGAGCAGCATTGAAGAACGCGTCAAGAAAATCGTCGCCGAGCAATTGGGAGTGAAAGAAGAGGACGTGCAACCGTCCGCGTCTTTCGTCGAAGATCTGGGTGCCGATTCGCTTGACACGGTTGAGTTGGTCATGGCTTTGGAAGAGGAATTTGAAACTGAAATTCCCGATGAAGAAGCCGAGCAAATCACCACTGTGCAATTGGCTATCGATTACATCAAGAATCACCTGCAATAAGTAGCGGCGGCTTCTCGCCGCAAGTTCGCAGTGAGTCAGCAAAAGCCGTTTCTATTTCCTAATAGAGCGGCTTTTGTTTTTTGGGGTCCTATAAAGACTCGCCTGCGATCATGTTGTGATGACGTTTCATTGAGGAGGCATCGGTGTCCAGAAGACGTGTGGTGGTGACCGGACTGGGAATGCTCACGCCGGTGGGCAATGATGTGGCAACAACCTGGGGTAATATTGTCGCGGGCAAAAGCGGTATCGGCCCGATCGAAAGCTTCGATGTTTCCGCATACAGCACGCGTTTTGGCGGTGCTATCAAGGCGTTCGACGTCGCGCGTTATTTCGATGCCAAAGAAGCGCGCAAGATGGATGTATTCATCCAGTACGGCATGGCCGCGGCCATTCAGGCCATCGAGGATGCCGGACTCTCCGTGACCGAGGAAAACGCGGACCGGATTGGCGCCGCCATCGGTTCGGGGATCGGCGGCCTCAATCACATCGAAAAATGCTACGACATCATCAATACCAGCGGGCCGCGCCGCATCTCGCCCTTTTTCGTGCCGGGTTCCATCATCAATATGATCGCCGGCAACCTCGCCATCAAATACGGGTTCAAAGGCCCCAATCTGGCGCTGACCACGGCCTGCACTACGGGTACGCACTGCATCGGCCTGGCGGCGCGCTTGATTGCCTACGGCGATGCCGACGCCATGATCGTCGGCGGTTCGGAAATGGCGACCACGCCGGTGGGCCTGGGCGGATTTGCCGCGGCGCGCGCGCTTTCGACGCGTAACGACGACCCGCAGGCGGCCAGCCGGCCCTGGGATCGCGATCGCGATGGCTTTGTGCTGAGCGATGGCGCCGGGATCCTCGTGCTAGAAGAGTACGAGTTCGCCTGCCGCCGCGGCGCGCGCATTTATGCGGAGCTGAGCGGGTTCGGCATGAGCGACGACGCCTACCACATGACCGCGCCCCCGGAAGACGGCAGCGGCGCGTTGGCGGCCATGCGCAATACGCTTCGCGACGCCAGCCTGTCGGTCGACCAGCTCGATTACATCAATGCGCACGGCACCTCGACGCCCGCCGGCGATCTCGCGGAAAGCCGCGCGGTGCGCAGTCTCATGGGCGCCGCCGCGGACAACGTCGCGGTCAGCTCGACCAAATCCATGATCGGTCACCTGCTGGGCGCCGCCGGCGCGGTCGAGGCGATTTTTGCCGTGCTCGCGATTCGCGACCAGATCGCGCCGCCCACGATCAACCTCGACAACCCCGAACAGGGCTGCGATCTCAATTTCGTTCCGCACCACGCCCAGGAGCGGCGTATTCGCCACGCGCTGAGCAACTCCTTCGGATTTGGCGGCACCAACGGCAGCGTGCTGTTCAGCCAGCTTCAATAAGCATGTCCATTTCCTCACTGCACAACGGCAATCCGGTCCACGGGTTGCCAGTTGTGGACCGTGGGCTGGCTTACGGCGACGGCCTGTTCGAAACGATCAAGGTCATCGCGGGCCGCGCGCTGTTTTTGCACGAGCACATGGAACGGCTTGCCGATGGCTGCGCACGCCTGGGGATCGCGCTCGACAGCGAAAAACTGCGCGGCGAAATTGCGTTTTTGCTGAGCTGGCGAAGCGATGCGGCGCCGGCTGAATCCGTCGGCGGCGTCTTGAAAGTCATTGTGACCCGTGAAGCCGGCGCGCGCGGTTATCGTCCCGCGCCGGGCGCGCGTGGACAGCGGCTGCTGCAATTTTTTCCGCAGGTATTCGCGCCGGGATTCGCCGGTCCAGCGCGCGTCCGCCTGTGCCGGCAACGGCTGGCGGAGCAGCCGGCGCTGGCGGGCATGAAACATCTCAACCGGCTGGAACAGGTGCTGGCCTGCGCTGAGTGGTCGGACACCTCGATTGCCGAAGGACTCATGCTGGACGAGCGCGGAAGGCTTATCGAAGGCACGTCGAGCAATCTGTTCCTGGTGCGGGGGCGGGAGATTCTGACGCCGCGCCTGCATCGCTGCGGCGTTGCCGGAGTCATGCGCCGCATCGTGATGCAACGCCTGTCGGGCGCGGTGCGGGAATGTGACCTGGAGCTGGCCGATCTCTACGGCGCGGATGAGGTATTCCTGACCAACAGCATCATCGGTATTCGCGCCGTTACGCAGGTGGATTGCCTGCGCAAGCGCCACGGCGATGTTACCATCGCGCTTCAACACAGTTTGCATGCCCTGATCGAGAATGAAGTCCACTAGCCGTTCACGCCTGATTTTCCCCTTTGCCCTGCTTGCCGCCGTTTTGCTCTGGGCCGCGGTCTGCGAATTTGAAGGTTATCTGCGCAGGCCTCTGCCGATCGCGGAGGTGCAGGAGGTTGAGGTGGCGCGCGGCAGCACTCTGGGCGCGGTGATCCGGGAAATGGCCGCGCGCGATTTGTTGCAGCGTCCGTTGCTGTTGCAGGCTTATGTGCGCGTGAGCGGGCGCGGCCATCATATTCAGGCCGGAGAATATCTGGTCGGGCCCGGCACGACGCCGCTGGATTTACTGGACATGCTGGAGCGCGGCCGGGTGCGCACCCACGGCGTCACCTTCGTCGAGGGTTGGACCCTGGCGCAGGTGCGCCAGCTGCTGGCCCGGGACGAGCATTTGCAGCAGCAGTTGCGGGACGTGCCTAACGACCGTCTGTTGCAGGCCCTGGGCATCGATACCGAGCCGGGGCGTCAACCCGAAGGCTGGTTTTTCCCGGATACTTATGTGTTTTCCGGCAAGACCTCGGACCGCGATATCCTGCTTCAGGCTTACCGCCGCATGCTGCAGGTGCTGGAGCAGGAGTGGCCCAGGCGGGCCGGCGATCTGCCTTACCGGTCTCCCTACGACGCGCTGATCATGGCTTCGATTGTCGAGCGCGAAACCGGCGTCGCGTCCGAGCGGCCGCAAATCGCCGGCGTGTTTGTGCGCCGTCTGCAGAAAGACATGCTTCTGCAGACCGATCCGAGCGTGATTTATGGCCTGGGCCCCGCGTTCGACGGCAATCTGCGCCGGCGCGACCTGGAGGATGCGGCCAATATTTTCAACACGTACCTGCACCCGGGCCTGCCGCCGACGCCGATAGCCCTGCCGGGGCGCGAGGCGATTCGTGCCGCGCTGCGCCCCAATGGCGGGACGTCGTTGTACTTTGTCGCCCGCGGCGACGGGAGTCATCAATTCTCTTCGAGCCTTGAGGAACACAACCAGGCGGTGAAGAAATATCAGCTCAACCAGCGCCGGGCGGACTACCGCTCCAGTCCCGGTGCTCCTGCGAAACAGTGACGGTGGCCATGAGCGAGGGACGGGGTATTTTCATCACGGTCGAAGGCGGGGAGGGCGTGGGTAAATCCACCAATCTCAGTTTTGTCGCCGGTTTGCTGAGCGATGCCGGCCACGCGCCGCTGTTGACTCGCGAGCCCGGCGGCACGGCGCTGGCCGAGAAGATCCGCCAGCTGCTGTTGGCGCAATCGGACGAGCCCGTCGGCGAGATGACCGAGCTGCTGCTGGTGTTCGCGGCTCGCGCCCAGCATCTGGAGCGCGTCATCGAGCCGGCATTGGCCGCGGGGCGGTGGGTGCTGTGCGATCGTTTTACCGATGCCACGTATGCCTATCAGGGCGGCGGTCGCGGTCT
>Ga0153956_1002493_pt1 | contig 13430 bp, 9 predicted proteins | sample TSFL040MetaG_FD_104704 | JGI IMG/M metagenome (GOLD analysis project Ga0153956, IMG submission 104704) | Attine ant fungus gardens microbial communities from Florida, USA - TSFL040 MetaG | ecosystem: Host-associated > Fungi > Mycelium > Unclassified | place: USA: Florida, Wekiwa Springs... | reverse complement strand
GCTCAGCAATTCCAGTGCACCTCGCTCCAGATGTGGGAAGCCGCCATGCAGATGGATGTGGCGGCCATCGCCGGTGCGATAGATCCCAACTGTTGCGTTGCTTTCAGCGGGGCGCGGAACGGGTTTGCCGTCCAGCCGCAGCAACGCGAAGGACAGGAGCGACGAGGCGGCGGCCTTCAAGTCGATGCCGATATCCTGCTGCGTTCCGCTGCGGCACTGCCAGATTTCATCCGCCACAGACGCGCCGAGCCCCAACGCCGCGGCGGCCGCGCCGGCCACACGAAAGGGTGTAGGCAGCAAGGGATCGTCGCCGGAGAATGCGGACGCTCGCAGCGGTTCGATACCGGCCATCCTGTTAAGCGACGAGAAAGCTTCGACGGCAGTCATGATTTTCTCCGTTCTGGCGGTATATTCCTTCCAAAGGCCGCGCGGCAATCGCGGCAACAGGGAGTGATGCGCGTGGCTGGTCCGTTGCAGGGAATTCGTGTCGTCGACTTCGGCCGTTATATCGCGGGACCGTTCTGCGCGGCGTTGCTGGGCGATCTGGGCGCCGACGTGATCCGCGTCGAGAAACGCGACGGACGCGAGGATCGCACCTTGGTTTCGCTGGGCGAGAATGCGGACGGCAGTCCGCGCGAAGGCGCGATGTTCCTGCAGATGAATCGCAACAAGCGCGGCCTGACGCTCGACCCGGCGCACGAAAAAGGCCGCGACGTCGTGCGCCGCCTGATCGCGAAAGCCGATGTGGTGATCGCCAATCTGCCCGGCGAAACACTCAAGAGTCTTGACCTCGATTACGACAGCGTGTCCGCGATCAATCCGCGCGCGATCCTGGGCGTGGCGACGGCGTTCGGGCTGGAAGGCCCCTATTCCAATCGCGTCGGCTTCGACGGCATCGCACAGGCCATGAGCGGCGCGGCCTATTTCGCGGGCACCGAAGAACAGCCCGTGCGCGCCGCGGTGCCGTGGGTGGATTTCGGCACGGCGTCATTGCTGGCGCTCGGCATCGTGTCGGCACTGCGCGTGCGCGACGAAACGGGCAAAGGCCAGATGGTCGAAGGCGCGCTGCTGCGCACGGCGGCGACATTCTTCAGCCCGACCTTGATCGAAGAAGAAGTTTTGAAGCTCGGCCGCAAACCTTCTCTCAATCGCAGCCAGACGGCAGGGCCTTCCGATATCTTCAAGACGAAGACCGGCTGGATCACCGTCGCGGTGAATGGCGATCCGCTGTTCCGGCGCGTGTGCAAATTGATCGGCGCGACCGAATGGCTCGAGGACAAACGCTTCGCGTCCGACAAGCTGCGCGGCGACAATGGCGAGATCATCTCGGCGCGCGTCGCCGAATGGTGTGCCTCGCGCACCAGCGACGAAGCAATCAAGGCCTTCGAAGGCGCGCGCGTTCCAGCCGGTCCGGTCTATACGATGCGCGAAGCGCTGGACGATCCGCATCTGAAAGCGAGCGATATCCTCACCAGTGTGGATTTTCCTGGCATCGGCAAAGCGCCCATCGCGGCGACGCCGGTGAAGCTGCATGGCACGCCGGGCGAGGTCCGCCGCCGCGCGCCGACCTTGGGCGAGCATTCCGATGAGATCCTTCGCGAGCTCGGATATTCGCCGGCGCAGATCGAGGATTTGCGAACGTCCGGCGTCGTGTGATCAGGCAGCGGCGGGTATTGCGGCGCGGCCACGGCGGCGCAGCAGGTCCGCTTCTTCCTGGCTGAAGATCAGCGCCGCCATTTCCACGGTGAGATGGAAATAGGCTTCCGCGTTGAGACGCCGGTCGCCCGTCGCCGAACGCAATTCTTTCAGCAAATCTTCCGCGTAGTTCTTGAGCATCAGCCCGATTTCGTCGCTCGCTTCCCTGTTGCTGGCGCCGAATGACGCCGCCGCCGCGAAATGCCGGCAGCCGGATACCAGGCGTGCATAGGTGACGGCGCGATCCGATTTGTCCGGATCGGTATGATGCGCAAGATCGGGCGTGCGCGGACCGCCGGCATAGCTTCCCGATTTGACAGTGGGCAGCGCCGCCGAAACTTCCTTCACCGCGCGCTCCATGAAGCTGTCCATGACTTCGGCGACGGCAGCGCGGTCGCCCAGCAGGCGCTGGCCCCATTTTCCATCGCGGCGCATTTCGATGGCCTTCACCATGCCGGTGGAGAGCGTCGTGAAATTCGTCAGATGGCCCGCCAGCTCGTCGGCGTCGAAATGCTGAGAGCGCGTGGCGCGGATCATCGAGGTGTAATATTCGATATCGCCGAACAGGATTTCGCCGACCAAACCCATATCCGTCGAGCTGATCAGCGTGTCCTGCGATTGGCGCGTGACATTCATCGGCAGCTTCAGGGCTTCCCACGGACGCTCCAGGCGTTGCATCGCAACGACGGCGACATAGGGTGCGGCTTCCGGTACCGAACCGGCGAGGCGATCGTAGATCTCGCGCAGCTTCCAGACGAATTCGTCCGTCAGGCTCGGCAAGGGCTTCGGAATTTTCGCCTGCAGATCCAGAATGTCGTTTCCGACCGACAACAGAACCGCCATCTCGCGGGCGTCGTCGATAACAAGATCGCTTTCCAGAATCGCGCGCGCGGCTTTGCGGCTGCGTTCGTTATCCAGCGCCGCGAAGATGGCTTGCGACGCCACTGTCCAGAATTGTGCCGCGTGACTCAACGTGTCTTCGTTGCGGCCGGCTAGGACCGACGTCTTCACGCCGATGGAGAACGTCGCAGCGGCATCGGGCGCCAGCGTTTGCGACACCCAATTCCAAACCGGCATGATCGAGCTGCGCGCGATGCGGCCCTTCTGCTTTTGCTTGCGCGGCGTCATCGACAGCAGGTCTTCGAACGGGCGGCAGAAAAGACGAAGCGGCGTCGCCGCGCGATCGTAGGATTGTCCACGGCGCAGAACCGGGCGAAGACCGTCAAGAATGAGTTCGTGCGGAAGCGACTGGCCTTCGTTCAGCCGATCGATCTCAATGGCTTTCGCGAGACGCGACGCGACAAGCGGCGGCAACGCACCCAGCAAACCCTGAAGCTGTTGAGTCTTATTCGTATCCATCTTCCCGGCATTCCACATCGAAACGCAGGCAACGCCTGCATTTCCGGCTCTATGACACTAATACCGTATCGTTAACGTGGCCTTGCGGAACGCTTCAAATGATAGCGGGCAGCGCCAGCCGGGCCTCAAATCCGCCCATGGAACTTCGGCCCAGACTGAGAGAACCGCCATAAAGCCGGGCAATATCGCGAACAATCGCAAGGCCGAGGCCGGTGCCGGGGACGCTTTCGTCCAGCCTTTCCCCGCGCTCCCCGATGTGCGAAAGCTCCTCCAGACTGAGGCCCGGGCCATCATCCCCGACCACAATTTCCAGTAGCGTGCCCGATATGCCGCGCGCGGAAACTGCAACCCGTGACGCCGCCCATTTGCAGGCGTTGTCCATCAAATTGCCGACCATCTCTTCCAGATCCTGGCGCTCGCCGCGGAAACACAAGCCATTCGGATGCTCCAGCGCGATGGTGATGCCGCGTTCGACATGGATGCGGCCCAGCACGCGCGCCAGATCCTCGATGACCGGCGAGACTTCGGTACGATTGCCGAGAGCGTTCACCGCGCCGGCGGCGCGGGCGCGCGCGAGATAGTGATCCACTTGGCGGCGCATGGTGCCGACCTGTTTGACCACGCTGTCCGCCAGCGGACCCGGCTGCGCGGAGGCTTCGGTGGTGATCACCGATAGCGGCGTTTTCAGGAAATGCGCGAGGTTGGACACATGGGTTCGCGCCCGCGCGACGACTTCCGCATTGTGCTCGATCAATCCGTTTAACTCACTCGCCAGCGGGGCGATCTCGCGGGGAAATCTGCCGTCAAGCTTGCGCGCGTGACCGTCCCGGATACGGGCAAGCGCTGTGCGCAGCCGGCGCAATGGAAGAAGACCGACGCGTACCTGAATGAAGATGCCGCCGATCAAACCGATGCCCAGAACGACGAACGACCACAACAGCGTGGCGTTGAAATTCGCGACTTCATCTTCGACCTGCGTGGAATCGCCGGCGACGAGAAAGCGATAACCTTGCATGTCGGTAGGCGACGGCGTGTCGGAGATGGGAAACTCCACATGCCGCGAGACGATGCGAAGATGCTGTGCTTCCGGCCCGGCACCGTGGCTCCATTGCACGCCGCCCCGGGTCACCATGTCGGTGACCTTGATCGTATGATCCCAGAGCGAACGGGAAATCTGCGGCAGGTTCGCGCTTTTGCCTTCCGGCGCGATCTGCCAATACCACCCCGAATAAACCCGTTCGAAGCGCGGATCGGTGAAGCGGCCTTGCAGCGACACTTGCCCCGCCGGCCCGGGCTCCGCGGCAGCGATCATGCCGTCGAGATCGAATTTCAGGCGCGCGTCGAAATCGCTTTCCACCGACGAACGGAAAACGCCGGACAGAACAAAGCCGCCGACGACGAGCCCCAGGATTGTCCACACCGCCGCGGCCGCAATCAGCCGCGCCTGGAGGGAATCAAGCCTTGGCGCGATCTTCGTTCTGAGCGTTCGGATCGTCGAGGCAATAGCCAAGGCCGCGCACCGTTTGAATCACGTTGATGCCGAGCTTCTTGCGAAGACGGCCGACAAACACTTCGATGGTATTCGAGTCGCGATCGAAATCCTGATCGTAGAGATGTTCCACCAGTTCGGTGCGCGACACTACCTTGCCCTTGTGATGGGCGAGATAGGAGAGCAGCCGGTATTCCAGGCTGGTGAGCTTCACCGGATTGCCGTCCACGATGACGCGCGATGCGCGCGTATCGATCTTGAGCGGGCCGACATCGATTTCCGATGTGGCGAGACCGGCGGCGCGGCGCAGCAACGCGCGCACCCGTGCCAGCAATTCCTCGGTGTGGAACGGCTTGGCGAGATAATCGTCCGCGCCGGCGTCGAAGCCCGCGACCTTGTCGCTCCAGCGGTCGCGCGCCGTGAGAATGAGAACCGGCATGGTGCGGTTTTCCTGGCGCCATTTTTCCAGAACCCGAACGCCATCCATCTTCGGCAAACCCAGATCCAGGATCACCACATCGTAAGGCTCGGTGTCGCCGAGGAAATGTCCTTCCTCGCCGTCGCTTGCCGTGTCCACGACATAGCCCGCATCGCTCAGCGCTTTCTTGAGAAGGCGCTGCAGATCGGAATCGTCTTCAACCAATAGAATGCGCATGTGTTATCCGCCGTGATGTCCGTGGCCGCCGCCATGCCCGCCGTGGTCGCCACCACGCCCGCCATGACCGCCGCCCCAGCCGTTATGCCCCCCACGACCGTTCCAATTGTGCTCGCGTCCTCCAGGCCCATGATCCCAATAGCCGCCACCGCGATACGGATTGCCGTAGCCGCCATCGCCGCCATTGAATCGCCCGCGCGGAGAATTTTCGAAATCCGGCGGCGGCGCATCGGGCGGCGGCATGTTGTTGCGATAGCTGCGGCGTCCTCCGCCATGTTCGACGCCGAGCACGCGGCCGGTGCGCGCGTCGGTATCCAGCCATATCACGCGGCCTTCGGGCGTCATCCATTTCAATCGGTAATGTGGATTGCCGCCTTCATCGGTGAAGGGACCGTCCGCGTCATAGAATGTTCCGGGATGATCGCGCCGAATCTGCGGCAGAACCCGATCCAGCGGCTGCACATCGGGCGCGCGGCGCGGTTGCGCGAGGGCGGGCTGCAGACCCACCGCCACAACAGCCAAGGACGCCAGTAAAACGAGCCGAAACATTGGGTTTTTCTAACTTTCCCGCGATGAACGGCGCATGAATGCGCCATCCAGAGTCCGTTCAGCCCGGCCGGCGCAATCTCGCTTCCAGATGAATTGCTCTGCCGGTTTGAATTTTCACCATAACCGAAAAGAGCAGCGGCCTTGAGGCCGGGTCTTACGGCAAGCCCCTCCCCGTAAGGCACGTCGCCGTCAAGCGAGAGCCCGCATCGGAGAAATCCGGTGCGGGTCTCTCATATATATGTCCGCGATTTCACGGATGCCGTATTTGGTGGCCTACGCCGCGCGAAACCGGCAGCGCTGGTAGTTGAATTGCAAAATGATGGGGGTACCGCCCCCACCCCCCTCTTTCCTATGCCGTTTCCCGCACCGTCAGATATTCGGCGGACGGGGCGCGTTCGGTAGCGAGGCTGTTTACCGGCGCGGCTTCGTCGGCGAAGCCGATGCCCATGCCGCAGAAGATCATCTCGTTTTCGGGGACCGACAGATATTCGCGGATCTGCGGATGAAACATCGCCCAGGCCTCCTGCGGACAGGTGTGCAATCCATGTTCGCGCGCGAGCAGCATGATGCTTTGCATAAACATGCCCAGATCGGCCCATTGGCCCTGCTGCATCTGCCGCTCGATGGTGAAGATGAGACCGGCAGGCGCACCGAAGAACTCCCAGTTCTTCGAAAAGAATTTCAGGCGTGATGGTTTGTCTTCGCGCGGGATGTTCATCGTCGCATACATCTGCTCGCCGACGCGGAAGCGGCGCGTGCGGTAAGGCTCGGTGAGTTCGGGCGGATAGATGTGATATTCCGGCGGCGTTCCCATCGGATGTTGTTTGCGGAATTCGGTGACGCGGCGCACCAGCTCGTCGCGCGCGGGGCCGATCAGCGCATAGACCTTCCACGGCTGCACATTGCCGCCGGAGGGGGCGCGCGCGGCTTGCGCCACGATCTTCTCGATCGTCTCGCGCGAAACCGGATCGGGTTTGAACGCACGAACGGTTTTGCGCGTGGCGAGCGCTTCGCTGACTTTCATGGCGGCCTCGATGAAAACGCGTCTAGCATGGCAAAAAGACCCGCCGCGTCAATCCGAGGAGAATTGACGCGGCGGGAAGTTGCCGATCTTAAACGAAGCGCTTGGCGATTACGACGCGGCTGCGGTCGAAACGCCGTGACGCACGGTCATCGCGAGGATCGCGGGCACGACCAGATTGATCGCCTGATCCGGCGCGAGATTGCCGGTGAGAAACCCGCCGAGCGCACCAAGAATGGTGAGCGCACCGGCGATGTATGTCTTGTATCCGGAAAGCATGTCTTTCCTCCTTTCGGTTTGTTGTTGGTGAGACGAAATCCGCGCGGCCCCGATGGCGGCGCGGTTTTGAAGCGCGCCCCGAAGGACACGCCGCAAGGAACTCCGGAGCGGCGCCTTCAGTGGGCCAGATAAAAGCCGGAAATGATGATCGAGCCTGAGGTATCAACGGGGATCTGGCTTGCGCCGCCGCCGCCCGCCGGCGTCTGCCGCAACAGGATTTGCGTCGATGCGGGGCCAAGCAGGCAGGTCATGACATTGCCCGCTGTCATGCCGATGTTCTGCGGATAGATCGAAAGCGCCGGGCCGATGGACGCAGCGCTCGTGAATGGCAAGCCGTTCACGATGAGGTTACCGCTGCCGGTGTGTGCGCTCCAACTCAACTCGATATCGATCCAGACGAGCGGGCCGATCTTCACATATTGACCGACCTGCACCCCATAGGTCGCCGCGCCCGCGACAGAGGTGCCGTTGATCAATGGCGTGAATGTGCCCTCGGCATAATCATCCAGAGTGTTGGGATCGGATGACGCGTTTTGCGTCGTTGGAAATCTGATCTGGCCTTCCGGCAAGGTTACCAGCCCGGAGCTCTGGCTGAGTTTCAGCGCTTCGTACCAGGTCGAGCCGTCGGGGGAGACTTTGAAGTGGAAATCGTCGTCACCCGCGATGCCGATCTCGGCGCGGCCCGAGAAATTGTCCTGATAAATGACCGATGCGGTGTTCGTGGCCGCCTGCTTGCTGAGCGTCACGCGCATATCGCCTGAGCCGCCGTCCGAGGTTGGGAGGCCGGAGAACAGCGCCGCCTCCGATTGCACGGAAAGCTTGTTGGTCGCATCGGCGGTGGTATTCACACCCACATGCGGAATGTTCTGCACCGAGATGAGGTTGCCGTAATCGGTCCACGCTGTACCGTCGAAGACGATGAGCGCCATCTCATCGGCGACATAAGCGACGAGGCCGGCGAATGGCGCATAAAAGCGCCAGCCGCCATCGGCGCAATAGGCGATCTTGCCGTCCTGTCCCGCCCACGCGCCGGTGCCGGTGGCCTTGACGAGATAGGTATCGCCATCGTTTGGCGAAGATGGTGGCGCGGACAGATCGCGGTCGAGAAAGCGCGCGCACAACAGCGCATCCAGTTGATAGAGCGCCTCATTGTGGGTGACGTGCTTTTGCGCCTGCGCGGCCGCGAGCAGCGGCGCACCGGCGCGCGGTGTGGTGTCGGTCATGGAAAAATCTTTCTTAAGAGAAGAAGATGCTTGCCGTCTTGCCAGCGCCGCGCCCAACGACGCTGGAGAGCTGATAGACGGTGAAGCGGAATGGCGACGGCAGGCCGGACGGAAAGTCGGTTGCAATCTGCGCCGCAGTGTAGCCGAGGGACGCGGCGGCGATGTTGGCAAATGTGCGCTTCACCGCACCGGCGCTGTCGAGGATTTCGATATCATAGGCTTCGGCGGCTTCGCTCATCGGGATTTCGGTCTGATCCCAGCCGTCGCTGGCGGGGGATCGGTCGCGGCGAATCCAGAAGAGGCGAAGATCGCCGCTATCCGAATAGACGGCGCTCAATTGGCATGGCGCGACGGGGTACATGCCGATGCCTTCGAATTCCAGTTCTGCGCCCTGATAAGCGGAATCGGAAATCGGCTTGCCTTTTGGCCCCCACAAATACTGAAACGGCAATGCATATTGATCCTGCGTCAGCGAAAGCTGCTGCAGCGCACCATTGAGAACGACCACCCGTGCACCGGCAAGAACCGGATCGCGCATCGCGCTTTCCGTGCCCGCCTGCCCGCGTAACAGCCGCGACAACATCCATGTGTTCGGCGCGGTGAGCGTCGCGGTGGCGAATTGCAAAACCTCCCAGCCGCCATCTTCATTCTGAATCGCAAGCACATTGCCGCCCGCGAACACGGAGAGATCGTCCAACGATGCCAGCATGCCGTTGGCGAGCTTGACGCCGACGCTGTTCACAGTGTCCCACCGCCAGACGGGGCCGGAGAACAGATCGGTGGTGGTTTCGCCGATATCGGCGGCGAGTGTGAGCGCGGTGTCGAGTTGATAGTTGGCGTTCGTCGCGCTGCGCAGAATGAACACCGAGCCTGGCCATGGATCGGCACAAGCGGCGGCGAGCGGCGCCCATGCGTTCTGATCGCTGCTCAACAAGGGTAGATCGAGAAACACCGTGAGCGCGCGGCCCGCTATTGACGATTTCGCGGCGGGAGGCACGCGCGCCACGCCGGGGAAGATTTCATAGATCGACGGGTCGGTGGCGATGGCCTGAATGGTGCGCGCACCGGCATCGTCGATTTCGTTGAGGCGCAAACGGCGCGTGCGGTTGCCGGCGTTCAATTCCACCTCGTCCGCCGGATCGAGCGACAGCCACGAAGGCGCCAGCGCAAATTGCGCCGTCTCGCGTTGGACCCAGGCGTCCTGCAACAGCCGCGCGCCGATACCGGAGGCCTGCGCCTGATCCATCACGATGGGCAGCGTCGATTGCGCGATGCGATCCGAAGCTGCCACCAGCCGCCGCGCTTCGGTGACGGATTGGCGGTAATCGTCCGCGTCGATGTAAACGATGCGCGAAGCCAGCGGCAGATCGGTTTCCTGCGCGCGGTTGAACGAGAAGCCGAAGCTTACATCGCCATCGGGCATCACCAGATCGCTTTCTTCCAGCGCCGTCGCTGTGGGCTGGCCGCGCATGCGGAACTTCACCACGCCTTCGCTTTCCACCGCGTCGAAATGATAGGCGACCGACAAGGGCGTAATCGCATCGCGCGGGCTCATCGTGTCGGTTACGGCAAAACCCGTGACGATGCCGACGAGGTTCGAGACATCGTAGTTCGTGAAATTCGCATCGCGGCATAATGCGGCGACGAGATCGGCAAGTTGCACCGCGCCCAGCCGCCCGTTCAGCCAATGGCCCAGCGTATAATTGCCCGCATCGCCCCACACATCGCTGCGCGCCGGGAACGCCGGAAAGGGCCGCGCATCCCAGCACCAGATGCGCGTATTCGCGACATCGACCATGCGGCCGGCATAGACCGCTGAGGCTGGGTTGTTCGCGCCGTCCGCCCAGAAGTTCAGATGCGCTTCGAGGAAGCGGCGTTGGATAAGATCGTCGCGTGCTCCATTGGAATAGTAAGGCAGGAAGCTTTCGCTGGATTTGGGATCGACGAAAACATTGGGCTGATTGGTGCCTTTGTCCACTGCCGGGCATCCCAGCTCGGTGAAGACGATTGGCTTTCCTTGCGGCACCCATGCCGTCGTGCTCGCGCTTTCGCTACCGTCGGCGCGATCGTGATGCGCGTTGCTCCACCAGTTCCAGATATCCTTCGCGCGGAAAACCCATGGCTTGCCGAGACCATCGGTGATCGGCGTACGGATTTGCGCGGCGCGGTCGGCGTCGTTGGCATAGAACCAGTCGTAATCTTCGCCGCCTTGGATGTTGCGCGCCAGATAGGCCGCATCATGGATATCGGTCGGGCCGTGGATGGCGTCGTAATCCAGATGCTGCGTGCCGTCACGCCAATCGGAGAGCGGCATGTAATTGTCGATGCCGATGAAATCGATATTCGCATCGCTCCATAGCGGATCGAGATTGAACAGCACCGCGCCGGGCGCATCGCCGGTCTGGTGGTTGTTGTATTCGCTCCAGTCGGCGGCGTAGCCGATCTTTGTGCCGCTGCCGAGAATGGCGCGCACATCGGCGGCAAGAGTCTTCAGCGCCGCGACCGCGGGATAAGACGTTGCGCCATCGCGCACGCGCGTCAGCCCGCGCAGTTCCGAACCGATGAGGAAAGAGTCTACGCCGCCCGCCGCCGCGCAGAGATGCGCATAATGCAGCACCATGCGGCGGTAACCCCAATCGCTGCCGCCGCTCCACGAAATGGTTGTGCCGGTCACAGTGAAATCGGATGTGTCTGCGCTGCCGAAGAAAGCGCCCACTTGTGTTGCCGCCGCGCTCGTCTTGTCCGGCGAGCCGGAAACACGGGGTGCAGGATCGCAAGTAATGCGGCCGCGCCAGGGATAGGCAGGCTGTCCACTCGCGCCCGTATAAGGATCGGTGAGTGCATTGCCCGCAGGCACATCCATGAAGAGGAAGGGGCAAAACATCACGCGCAGACTGCGCGCTTTCAGATCCGCGATGGCCTGCACCACGCTTTCGTCCGATGGCGTGCCGCCATAGGCAGGCTTGCCATCAACGGTACTGACAATATGCGCCGCATCGCGCGCTACACTGTTGACGCTCCATGTCTCTGGATAGGTCTGCTTCGTCGCGTTTTCGACGCCGGGCTTCACCGTGCAATCGCCACAACGCAGATCACTGCCGAACCAGCCGACCACCAGCGACACCGCACCGACGTTCGGTGCGAGCGCCTGCAACTGATCGAGCGAAGCCGTGATGTCGGCAACACCGGCGGCGCTGTGCGCATTCTCCGGCACGGTGGCGCCCGCGCCATCATCGTCCGTCACCACATCGGTGGCATAGACGAACTCGCCCGCGCCGGGGATGAGCGCCACGCCGGGCAACACATTCTCCAGCGCGCCGGGATCGGTGTCGGAGATGGGACGGATGATCTCGAATTGCAGTTGCGGAATGCGATTGCCGAACGCGGCGAGCGGCATATCCTCGAACACAATATAAGAGAGGCCGCGATAGGCGGGCGTGTTGCCCTCGCCTTCGATCTCCTGGATCAGCGGATCTTCCGTTTGCGCTTCACCGCCGGAATAGAAGCGCGTGGTGTAAGGCGACAGGTCCAGAAGATTGCCATCCGCCCATACGCGGCCGATGGCGGCCACCTTGCCCGCACACAAACCAACCGCGAAGGAAATGGAATAGGCGTAATCGATTTCCGTCACAGAGCTTCCGCCACCCTTGCCGCCCGCGCTGGTTTTGCTGGTGCTGGATGTTTCCTTGAAATTGGTCGCCCAGATCAGTTGCCCCGCCACGCGCACGCGGCCGAACACACGCGGAATCGGCGCGCCTTCGGTGGAGGACTGGATGTTGATGTCGCTGAGGCGCGGACCTTGCCGCTTCACATTCGTGCCGGGCGCCAGCGCCGCGTCGATCTCGCTGCCCGCGAACGCACCGATCGCGCCGCCAATCGCCGCACCGGACAGCGTGGCGCCGAAGATCGAGATGCCGCTGCCCAGCAACGCATTGCCCGCGGCTTCACCCGCGATGCCAAGAACAAGAGAGGCCATTTTGGTTTTTCTTTCTTCACAAACAAAAACGGCGGCCCAATGGACCGCCGTAAAAGACATAAGCCGGTCACCTGACGCGCAGCTTGCGCGACACACGGCCCTTTTTATTTCAATGGATGTTATAAGCGGTGCATTTCGCGCCGACGGACTAATGCTCTCGAAGCATTTCGCCCATCAATGCAATCACACCAAGCAAACCACCTATCCCCATATAAGCGCGCGACGTCAGCGCATCTCTCAAAAGATCAGACGAAAAGACCGCTCCCATCATTAGGAAGAATGGCATCAAGGCCGCTCCACTTAGAGCGTCCCTAACACAGTGAAGGGGAGGGGTATCGAATGAACCTAGGACGACTTTGCGCCTAATTGGGCGATGCCCGCCGCAAAGAACACTCAACGCAAGCGAAGATGAATCGATCCAATTTCCGTCGAATTGCAGCATCGGCGATGTCAGAAAAAGTGCATCAGCTTAAGGACGACTGCAGATGCGGTCCCCCCCGCCGTCGCACCAATAACGGCTTTCGACAAATGCGGATCGATACCCAAATAGGGCGAGATCGAAGTTGCAATGCCAAAGTGCGGAGACACAATGCTTGCCAAAGCAATTCCAATCACGGCGCCACCAAGGCATAGGCGCGCCACAGTGAGCGCTTTAAGTACTACGCGCCGACTTTCCATCGAATCCCCACATCCGGATGCGGGCGGGATGATATGAAAATTTCTCTGTGCCACAATAGGAAATTGGCCTTTCCACTCAAGGATTAACGCAGTGCAGCCTCATCTGTTCCGAGAGAATCGCAGCCATTATTCAAGATAACTCAAATAAAACAGCGCCTTGAATGAACTTTGCCTGAACAAGACTTGGCCAAATCTCTTTGGTTCGCGGATGTAGGGAGTTCTGGTCTTCGTTCAAGGGCGTGCTGTTGGGCCCCGGCCCAGGACGCGCTCGCGCCATTTTCACTCGCCCCGATCCTGCGAAATACGAAAAACAAAAGCCAACCTTTTCCGCCATCCGAGTGAGAGCACCTCTTCATTCACCTGCGTGTTCTGGCGGGCGTGGATCAGCGTCAGGCCATGCGGATTGCTGGCCACGATCCCGCAGTGTTTCGCGGGGCCATTCGGCAGCATGCGGAAGAGCGCGACGTCGCCCGGCGCCATGTCGCGCTTGTCGATCTCGCGCAGAT
>Ga0153956_1002492_pt1 | contig 13440 bp, 17 predicted proteins | sample TSFL040MetaG_FD_104704 | JGI IMG/M metagenome (GOLD analysis project Ga0153956, IMG submission 104704) | Attine ant fungus gardens microbial communities from Florida, USA - TSFL040 MetaG | ecosystem: Host-associated > Fungi > Mycelium > Unclassified | place: USA: Florida, Wekiwa Springs... | reverse complement strand
TGCCGAAGCACGCGAGATGATCAAGCTCGCGTGGCCGCTGGTGCTCACCCAATTGGCGCAGATGGCGATCATGACCACCGATGTCGTGATGCTGGGCCGCTTGGGCAAAACTGCGCTCGCCTCGGCCGCGCTGGGCAATACGGTGTTCTTCTTCACCTGGCTGATCGGCTGCGGTCCCGTCGCGGCGGTGTCGCCGATGATCGCGCATATCCTGGGCGAGCGTCCGAACGATCGCGCTGGCGTGCGTGCGGCCACGCGCATGGGCTTTTGGGCCGTGCTGCTGTTGTCGGTGCCACTGATCGGCTTCCTGCTGCTCACTCGTCACACGCTGTTGTTTCTCGACCAGACCGATGAACTGGCGACGAATGCCGGCATATTCGTGAGCGCGTTGTGCTGGGGCCTGCCCTTCTCGTTGGGCTATCAAGTGCTGCGCAACTTCTCGACCGCGCTGTCGAAGCCGAACGCCTCGCTATGGGTGATGGGTTTCGCCATCTTCTTCAACGCGTTCGGCGACTATGCATTGATCTTCGGCCATTTCGGTTTTCCGAAACTGGGGTTGCTGGGGTCGGGCATCTCAAGCGCGTGCTCCTATGCGTTCAGTTTCTTCGCGATGGTCGTTGTGGTTCAACTCACGCCGGGCTTGCGGAAGTATCGCATTTGGCGACGCATCCACCGCCCGCACATCGAAAAGCTGTGGGAGGTGTTCCGGCTCGGCATGCCTATCGGCCTGACCATGATCTTCGAAGCCATGCTGTTCAATTCGGCGACGCTGATCATGGGTACCTTCGGCACTGCCGCGGTGGCGGCACATCAGATCGCGCTGAACGTGCCCTCTATCACCTTCATGGTGCCGCTCGGCATTGGCATGGCGGCGACGGTGCGTGTCGGCCTGGCGGCGGGTGCGCGCGATGGCGAAGCGGTGCGCCGTGCGGGATGGCTTGCCATCGGCATGGCGGCGGCCTTCATGTTCTGCACGGGCATCCTGCTCTGGATTTTTCCGGACCGGATTGCGGGCCTCTACTTCGCGGACGAGGGCGCTAACGCGGATGTGATCCGGCTGGCCGTCGTCTTCCTGCATGTGGCGGCAGTTTTCCAGATCGTGGACGGCGTGCAGGTGACCGGAGCGCTATCGCTTAGAGGCCTGAAGGATGCCCGGGCACCGATGTGGATCGCGGGTGGCAGCTACTGGATCGCGGGCTTCCCGACCTGTCTGCTCTTCGCTTTCGGCTTCGGCCTGAAGGGCTTGGGGATATGGATCGGACTTGCCTTCGGCCTTCTGGTGGCGGCGCTGACCATGTGCTGGCGGTTCTGGTATCTGAGCCGGAACCGTTGATTTGAGCGGCAAAAATGAGAACCGGAGGTGGCCAGCCACCCCCGGTTTTCAGTCCTCAAGGCCCTATGGACCCAGCGGAATCCCTGCTAAGATTGAGGTCTGCTTCGGTTTTTCCGTTGGGAGGACGGCCCGATGCGCACCAGAATTTTAGCTAGCGCCGCGTTGATGAGCGTGGCCGCGTTTTGCTCGCCCGCTTTCGCGGACGACTCTTCGCTTGGCCCGAACGATGAAGTCATTCCGGTTGTTGCGCCCGGCGACATGATCGGCGTGGCCTGCGGCCCGCTGCAGGTCGCGCAGAAAGACAGCGATGTGCGCGTCGTGCTCACGGTCTCCGCGAAGCCCGGAGACAAATCTCCCGGTTACGGCAAGGTGCTTGCAACCGAGCAAAAGGTTGCAGCGGGCGCGGTGCAGGTGACGATCCCGGATCTGCCCGACATTTCGGATCATACTTATGACCTTACGGTCTATGTCGTAGGCACAAAAGGGGCCCAGACTTGTGACGCGGGCCACGTAAAAGTCGCGCAACAGCGGCTACAACAGCCCCGCGGCGATCACTCCTAACGCCACAGCGGCAATCCAGATCGCAATGCGCACGTGACGCGTGCGCAGCGCTTGCGCTGCAGCGATCTGGCGCACGGTTTCTGGATGAAGCCGCATTCCGCCATCGGCAAGCATCGTCGAAACGACTTCTGCATTGCGCAGCAGTTGCGGCAGTTCACGCGCCAGACGGCTCAGCGCATTCACGCCATCGCCCATCTCCTTGAGACGCGCTTCCGGCCCTATCTGCTCCAGCATCCATTTCTCAACGACCGGCCCCGAAGACTCCCAGATATCGAAATCCGGATCGAGAGCGCGCGCCACACCTTCGACCACCACCATCGTCTTCTGCAAAAGAACGAGCTGCGGCTGAGCCGGCATCTCAAAGCGATAGGTTGTATCGAATAGCTGCGCGAGGAGCTTTGCCATCGAAACATCGCGTGCCGTGCGCCCGAAGATCGGCTCGCCTACGGCGCGGAGTGCCTGTGCAAAGGTTTCGATGGGATGGATCGGCGGCACAAAGCCTGCGTCGTAATGCACCCGCGCCACGCGCATGTAATCACGCGCAAGAAAACCGGCGAGTGTCTCGGCGAGGAAGCGACGCATCGCCGGATCGAGCCGGCCCATGATGCCGAAATCGACGGCTACCAGCCTGCCCGCGCCATCCACGAACAGATTACCCGGATGCAGGTCGGCGTGGAAAAAGCAATCACGCAATGCTTGCGTGAGGAAACTCTGAACCACGATCACCGCAATCTTTTTTGGATCGTGGCCCGCCGCTTCCACCGCTGCGGGATCGCGGATCGGCGTGCCGTCGATCCATTCGCTGGTCAGCACGCGATCCGAGGTGCGATTCCAGTCGATGGCCGGCACACGGAATTCGCGGTCGTTCTTCGTGTCCTGCGCCAATTCTGACGCCGCCGCGCCTTCCATCCTGAGATCAAGCTCGATCGCGACAGAAGCCGCCAAAGTGTTCACCACATCGCGCAGGCGCAGCCGCCGCGCTTCCGCCGACCAGCGCTCTGCAACACGCGCCGCGAACGCAAAAGCGGAAAGATCTTTGGCGAATTCTTGCGCGATGCCGGGCCGCAGAACCTTCACCGCGACCTTCCTCGGCGGATCGTCCGTCGTCTCCGCGATATGCACCTGTGCGATGGATGCCGCCGCAACCGGCTCACCAAACGACGCGAACAGCGCATCCACCGGCTTGAGCAGCGAAACTTCGATCTGCTTCTTCGCTGCGTCCGTCGCGAATGGCGGCAGGCGATCCTGCAACGTCTCCAGCGCGCGCGCCGTCTCCGCACCGATCAAATCCGGCCGCGTCGCCAGCACCTGTCCAAGCTTGATGTAAGCAGGCCCCAGACTCTCCAAAGCATGCGCCAATCGCAAGCCCGCCGGCACCGCCGCACCGTCACGTTCGCGCGTGCCCAGCACCCGCCGCGCAAAGCGCAGCGACCACGGCAATCCGTCGAGATATTCGCGCGGCACCAGCGCATCGTGCTGCGCCAACATGCGTGCGGCGTGATGCAGCCGCCAGAAATCCGCCCACGCGCCCATCAGATTTTCCAGGCCGAATGCATGGCCGCGATGCCGCCGGAAAGATTGCGGACCTTCACCTGCGAAAGCCCCGCCGTCTCGATCATCTTCTTGAACTTCGCCTGCGGCGGGAAGCGGCGGATGCTTTCGGCGAGATAGCGGTAACTCTCCGCGTCCTGCGCCACCCATTCGCCGATCTTGGGGATCACGTTGAAGGAGAAGCGCTCATAGAGTTCATCCAAAATCGGCGCTTCGACCTTGGAGAATTCCAGGCACAGGAACCGCCCGCCCGGCTTCAGCACGCGCAACGCTTCGGTCAGGGCGCGGTCGATATGAGTCACGTTCCGGATACCGAAGGCGATGGTGTAGCTGTCGAAGACGTTATCGGGGAACGGCAACGCCTCCGCACTGCCGCACACCCATTCCAGCGCGCGCTCGTCTTTCGCGTCCGCGCGGCGCACGCCTTCGTTCAGCATGTCCTGGTTGATGTCGCAGACCGTGACTTTTGCCTTGCCGCCGCGCAACCGCGCCATATCGGCGATGCGGAACGCGATGTCACCCGTGCCGCCGGCCACGTCCACGGAATGCCATCCCGGCTGCGGGTTCAGCCATTCCACCATTGCATCCTTCCAGATGCGGTGGACGCCCGCCGACATCAGGTCGTTCATCAGGTCGTAGCGGCTGGCGACCGAGGAAAACACCTCGCGCACGAGGGTTTCCTTCTCGGCCTCCGGCACGTCGCGATAGCCGAAGCTGGCAGTGGATTTGGGATCGGCGGTCATGGCAGAAGCACAGTATAATGCCTGAGCTCCCCGAAGTCGAAACCGTGATGACCGGCCTCAAGCCCGCGCTGGAGGGCCACCGTTTCACCCATGTGGAGACGCGGCGCAAGGACCTGCGCATCCCCTTCCCGAAGGACTTCGCCAAACGGCTGAATGGGCGCAAAGTCGTAAAGCTGTGGCGCCGGGCCAAATACATCATGGCCGATCTGGACGACGGCGAAACGCTGGTCATCCATCTGGGCATGAGCGGTCGCATGACCGTGTTCGCGAAGAACAAAAGCCAAAAGCTCGGCCAGTTCCACTACGATGCCGTTCCCGACGAGCCGGAGAAGCACGACCACGTCATCTTCGACACTGACGCGCCGGCGCGGATCGTGTTCAACGATCACCGCCGTTTCGGCCTGATGACGCTGATCGACAGCGACAAGATCGAAACCCACAAGCTGTTCAAGGCTGTCGGCGTCGAGCCGTTGTCGAAGGATTTCGATGCCGCATTCCTGAAAGATGCCCTCAAGGGCAAGAAGACACCGATCAAGTCCGCCCTGCTCGATCAGCGTGTGATCGCAGGGCTCGGCAACATCTATGTGTGCGAGGCGCTGTGGCGCGCGAAGATCTCGCCCAAACGCCGCGCTTCCCGCGTGAAGCCGGACGAGATCGCGCCGCTGGTGAAGGCGATCAAGGACGTTCTGGAAGAAGCGGTGAAGGCCGGCGGCTCCTCCTTGCGCGACCACAAGCAGGTGCATGGCGAACTGGGCTATTTCCAGCATCACTTCGCGGTGTACGACCGCAAGGGAAAATTTTGCCACCGGCAGGACGACGGCGTGATCAAGCGCATCGTCCAGAGTGGACGGTCGAGCTTCTATTGTCCGGTGTGCCAGAAATAACTTTCTCACGCGGGGCAGCAGAGACGCGGAGTTTTCCTCTACTCTCTCAACCGTCATGACCGCCCAAGTGGCGGCCATCCATTTTCCAGAGACGGAACGCCTCCTGCACCGCTTCTGGAAGATGGATGGCCGGGACAAGCCCGGCCATGACGGGGTTGGGTTTGAGGGTTGAACTCCGGGCCCCGCGTGAAATCTATTTTGGCTGCCAGAATTCCAGCTTCGTCCCGTCCGGGTCGATCACCCAGGCGAATTTGCCCATGGCGTCGTCGTCCATGCGGCCTTCGATCTTCACGCCCTTGGCTTCGATCTGCGCGAGAAACCCGTCCAGATCGTCCACCGCGAAATTGATCATCACGTCGCGCGTCGATGGCGCGAAATACTGTGTGGCTTCTTCGAAAGGATTCCATACCGCGGTATCCGGCGATTGCGGGCTGTGCTTCAGCAGCGCTCCGCCCCAATCCTCAACCGCCATGCCAAGCACATCGCGATACCATGCGCTCAACGCCTTCGGATCGCGGCTCTTGATGAAGACGCCGCCAAACCCCGTGATCCGCGCCATTGCCCCGCCTCAGCTCAAATTCAGCTGCCACGATACGCCGAACGGATCGACGCACCAGCCGAATTTTTTGCTGAAGCCATAATTGCCCAATGGCATCAAAATTCGCTGGCCTTCGCTCAAGGCGGCGAACAGGCGGTCCAGCTCCGCCTCGCTGTCACATTCCAGAAAAAGCGATATCGACGGCGTGAAATCAAAGGCATGCTTCACAGGACTGTCACTGGCCTCGAACTTCACGCCGTTCAGCGTGAATGCCGCGCGCATCACCGTGCCGGCCTTGTCCCGCCCGCCCGGCCCGTCCGGGCCCCACTTGGTCATGCCGTCGATCCGCGAATTGGATACCAGCGAGGTGTAGAGATTGAGCGCTTCCTCGCAGCGGCCAGTGAACATCAGGAATGTCGAAACGGATTTGGTCATGGATGCGCTCCCGTTTGCTATTCAATCTCTAAGCCGTCATGGCCGCCCAGCGTAGTGGCTATCCCTTTCCAGAGACGATCGGAAAGCATGTCGGATCACGCCGTGCTTTAGCTTCGACAGGTTCTGGAAAATAGATGGCCGAGGCAAGCCCGGCCATGACGGAAAACTATGCATGCGCCTGCTGGGCCGCCGTGCGCGTGTCGCCATGCGCGCGGCCGGTCTCCAGATAAGCCTGCAGGCTCGACAAAATGCGCGGCCAGCCGCCGGACACGGCCTGGATGAACTGCGCGTTCTCCTTCTCGATCGTGTGCGAAATGGTCAGCTTGGTAAGATCGTCTTCCTGCGCCAATTCATAGACGCAGCGCGAATAGCCTTCTTCCTTCAGCGCCGGCCGAAACTCGTTGCGCCATTTGATGACGGCGCGATTGGGTGGATCGCTTTCCAAGATTTCGCCGATGTCGGTCAGCCCATGCTGCGGCATGTACATCTTCCACGAAGAGCCCTTCTTCCAATCGCTCTCCTGATGCCCGCCGAACCAGTAGAGTTTCTGGAATTCCGGCATGGTCAGCGCATCCCAAACCTTCTGCTTGGGCGCGCGGATGTAGGTCACATACACGAACGAGCTGCCAAGAGAGTTATTTGCCATGGCCATTACCCTTCCTTGTTTTTGGTGAGCCAGATGTTCTCGGTCTTGCCGTTTTCCAGCAGTGATTTGAGATTGGAGAGAACCTTGGGCCAGCCGCCGGAAATGCTCGCCGCCATTGCCGGATCGTGTTCGAGCTGGTCGTGCGTGACCGTCAGGCAGACAAGGCCTGCATTGTATTCCGCGATATCGAAAGTGACGCGCGATGGTTCTTTGGAACGGTCCGGCCGGGTCCAGGTCATCACCAGTTTGTGCGGCGGATCGCATTCCAGGACCGTGCCGTCGATCATCACCGTCCCGGAATCGTCGCCGTTCCGGTGTTCCCAGCGCGAGCCCTTCTTCCAGTCGGACACGTTGTAATGCAGCCAGTATTGGCGCGCGAATTCCGGCTTGGTGATCGCATCCCAAACCTTCTGCGGCGTGGCGTAGATGTAAGTGACATAGACATAGGCGCTCATGCGCTGTGCTCCTTCATGTAATCCAGCATTTCCTGCGGCGGAGTCGGCGGCGCGATCTTCGGCACCGCGCCGGTTTCGAGAAGCGACTTCAATCCGCTCAGGATCGCGGGCCAACCGGAACGGCCGCCGCCCAGCAGGCGCTCGTCAATCGGCGTCGGATGCTCTTCCAGCATGGTGAGGCGGATCACGCCCTCCCCGGCATCCTCGATGCGATAGGAGACGATAGCTTCAGGCAGGTGTGTAAGCCCCGCCATGCTGACGATGCGCCATGTGAAACGCAGAAGTCGCGGCGGCTCGCAGGCGAGAATTTCCCCTTCGATATGCTCGCTGCCGTCCGGCATGCGATAGCGGATGCGGCCGCCCTGGCGCCAATCGCCTTCGATGATCTGCCCGAAGAAATATTGCCTGGAGAATTCACTTTGCGTCAGCGCCGCCCAGCACTTCTCCGGCGTCGTGGCGATGTAAGTGACGTAAACCGTGCTTTCGGTGGTGAGCTTCGCCATCAGTCTTCCTCGCTTTCGAGTGCCTTCTTCAAATCGGATAGCGCGCGCAAACGGCCGCGTTCGAACTTGCCGATCCAGCGATCGGCGATGTCGAAGATCGGAACCGGATTGAGGAAGTGCATCTTCTCGCGCCCGCGTTTCTGCGTGGCGACGAGGTTCGCCTCTTCCAGAATATCCAGGTGCTTCGTCACCGCTTGGCGGGACATGTCGAGGCCCTCGCACAATTCACCCAACGTCTGACCGTTTTTGTCGCGGAGCCGGTCCAGCAACTGGCGGCGGCTAGCGTCCGCCAAGGCGCGAAACACGGCATCCATACTCATGTAATTCAATATGCAACCTTATGGTTGCCTTTTCAAGTGCTATTCTCGGAAAAAGATTCGCAATGGGATTGTTGAGATGAACCGCCAAATCGGCCGTTTCGCGCAGATATTGCCTTTCGCGGCGATCGGCCTTTCGATCCTATCGGTACAGGTCGGAGCCTCCTTCGCAAAAAGCCTGTTTCCAGTGGTGGGCGCGCAGGGCACTACGACGCTGCGTCAGGTGATTTCCGCGCTGATCCTGCTGGCCCTATTTCGTCCATGGAGAAAGCCGCCGCCCCGCGCTACTTGGCCGGCGTTGCTCGGCCTCGGCGTCGTGCTCGGAACGATGAACCTTGTCTTCTACATGTCACTGGCGCGGATTCCGCTTGGGATCGCAGTGGCCGTGGAATTCACGGGGCCACTCGCAGTCGCCACACTCACCTCTCGTCACTGGATCGATCTGTTGTGGGTTGGGATGGTGGTGCTTGGATTGCTCGCACTTCTGCCGGTAGGGGATGCATCACACGCGCTGGATATGACCGGCCTTGCACTGGCGTTGGGCGCGGGGGTGTGCTGGGGGCTCTACATCATTCTGGGCCGGCGTGCGTCTACCGCCGGCACGACCCAAGCCACTGCTATCGCAATGACCATAGCGGCTCTCACAGTGCTTCCCGTTGGCGCGGCGTCTGCGCTTCCAACCCTGCATCAGCCGGCGGTCTTTCTCGACGCGGTAGTGATTGCGATCCTTTCGAGCGCCATTCCGTACACATGCGAGATGTTCGCATTGGGTCGGATTCCCGTGCGTGTGTTTGGCATCCTCATGAGCTTGGAGCCGGTTGTGGCCGCGCTCGCCGGATTTGTGTTCCTTCATGAAGCATTGACGATACGCCAGATCCTGGCCATCGCCGCCATCGTAGCGGCTTCGCTCGGTACGGCGTTGACAATGCAAAATCAGGCAGAAATCCGCGACCTTCAGGATCATCCATGAGCCGGATCATCGTCACACCGCATCTGACGGTCGATGAAAGCCTGATTTCGGAGCGGTTCACGCATGGTTCCGGGCCCGGGGGACAGAACGTCAACAAAGTCGCCAGCGCCGTGGTCCTCCGCTTCGATGCAAGACACGCCGCCTTGCCCTTCGAAATCCACGCACGATTGGAAGCGCTCGCCGGCTCGCGGCTGACGAAGGACGGCGCCATCATCATCCGGGCTTCGCAATATCGCGACCAGCAACGCAACCGAGAAGACGCTCGCGAGCGCCTGGTCGCCCTGCTCCGCGAGGCCGCAGCGCTGCCGAAGAAGCGCCGCGCCACCAAGCCTACCCGCTCATCAAAAGAAAAACGGCTGGAGAAGAAGAAGGTCCGCTCGCGACTGAAGCAGACACGCTCCAAGCAGTTCGACGACTAGGCTTTCTGCCAGATACCGAGCTTCAGATTCCAAGGCGCCACACGCTCGACCCGCAACAGATCCTGCTGGGCCCAGATATCTTGGGCGAGTCTGGTGCGGACGTGCTCTTCGCTCTCTGCCATCGCCAGCAACAGCATGTTCGGGGTGCCTTCCAGCGGCCCGCCCAGCACGATGAAGCTTTCCTTCGCCAGGCCGTTCATAAAGTCCGCGTGTTCATCCCAGCCGACCTGCTCCTCAAGCGCGCAATCGCGGTTCCAGTTTGCGCCGCGCGTGCGCAATATGAAGAAAAGGCGCTTCATCTCATGTTCTTTCCTCGATGAAGTGATATTACACGGCCCGGACGAACAGGCGTGGCAGGAGTGACCATGGAATATCAGAACATTATCGCCAAGGTAGAAGGCAAAGTCGGTGTCATCACCCTGAACCGCCCAAAGGCCCTGAACGCGCTGAACAGCGAGCTCTTGGCCGAGCTGATTTCGGTTCTGGAGGAATGGGATCGCGGCACCGAGATGCGCTGCATCGTCCTCACCGGGTCTGAGCGGGCCTTCGCCGCCGGTGCCGACATCAAGGAGATGGCGCCGCAGTCCTATATGGACATGTACAAGTCCAACTTCTTCGCCCATGTGAACGATCGCATCAGCGCGATCCGCAAGCCGATCATCGCGGCGGTCGCGGGCTACGCGTTGGGCGGCGGTTGCGAGCTTGCCATGCTATGTGACTTTATCATCGCAGCGGACACCGCGAAATTCGGCCAGCCTGAGATCAATCTCGGTGTCATGCCGGGCATCGGCGGCACTCAGCGCCTCACTCGTTTCGTCGGCATGTCCAAAGCGATGGAGATGTGTCTCACCGGCCGTAACATGGATGCGGCCGAGGCGGAGCGCGTCGGTCTCGTCTCGCGCGTTGTGCCCGCCGCCGACTTGATGGCCGAAGCCATGAAGGCGGCGAATGCGGTTGCAGAGAAATCGGTGCCGATCGTGATGATGACCAAAGAAGCCGTGAATGTGGCCTACGAAACCAGCCTTCACGAGGGCGTCCGTTTCGAGCGCCGGGTCTTCCACTCCATGTTTGCCACCAAAGACCAGAAGGAAGGCATGGCCGCCTTCAGCGAAAAGCGGAAGCCGGACTTCAAGGACCAATGAGCCCCAATTGACCCCCGGACGGTCGCGGGCTATACGCCCGCCTCCTTTCGAATTCAGGACCACCAATGCCCAATATCGCCTCGGCCAAGAAGCGCACCCGCACTACCGCAAAGCGGACGAAGATCAATCATTCGCGGCTGTCCCGTATCCGGACCGCCACCCGTAAGGTCGAGGAAGCGCTCGTCGCCGGTGATTACAAGGCCGCCCAGGCCGCCCTCAAAGCCGCAGAACCCGAGATCATGCGCGGCGTTTCCAAGGGCGTGACCCACAAGAATGCGGCGGCGCGGAAAGTTTCCCGCCTCACCAAGCGCCTGGCCAAGCTCAAGAGCTGAAATTCCCTTCCCGCAAGTCTTGGTTTTTTGCTATATTCGACAGGCTCGGTCGCCAAGACCGGGCCTGTTTTATTTTTGTCCGTGTGCTGAATAAAGGATTTTAACCTTAGAGCTGCAGACCGAAATCGGCACAAGAGGCGTCAGTTTTGTTAACCTGTTGATTCGGCTCGAAAACAAAAATCCGTATGCGTTACATACACTTAGCGCGTCAAAAAATCGTCGTGAAAACGTAATTCCTTAACAGAATCGCCTTTCGTTCTCTTGATTCGTGGTCGGCACAACGCCTATCGTTAAGCCGTTGAGACGGGGCCTGTGCAGAAATGCCTAAGACAAAAATAAGTAAAAACAAAGTCATAGCAGGCATTTTGGGCAGCAAAGCCAGAAATCCCAAGTCTTAGTTCCAGTAATTACTTAAAAATTCTCCGCCAGCGGTCTGCAAAACGGACCGCCTGGACAAGGCGTCTCTATGGGGCACGCAGACATGCCGACGAACAATCCCACTCCCGACTATGCCGGCGACATCGATGTCCGTCAGGCCTGGGACATGCTGGCAGCGGATTCGAAGGCACAGATGATTGACGTCCGCACGGCTGCGGAATGGACCTATGTCGGCCTGCCCGATCTTGCGCCGCTGGGCCGGGAGATTCACGCCATCGAATGGCAGAGCTTTCCGTCCGGCGAGATCAACCTGGATTTTGCGCGCACTATCGCCGAGCAAATGAAACACGCTGGCGCCGGCGCAGACGCGCCGCTCCTGTTCCTATGCCGCTCGGGCGCGCGCTCCAAAGCCGCTGCCATCGCGATGACGCGCGCAGGCTTCACCCGTGCTTACAACGTCGCCGGTGGCTTCGAGGGCAATCTCGATGGCGATGGCCATCGAGGCAACGTGAACGGCTGGAAGGCCTCGGGCCTGCCTTGGCGACAGAGCTGACAGAAATCTGATTGGGGAAACCGGGCCGTCCCGCGGCACCGGGCAAAAAAAGAAAGGGCAAAGGGAAAATGGCACAATCAATGGCGAAATCGATGGATTGGGATGCACTTTGGCTGGCCGCACGCGAACGCATGCGTCGAGACATGGGCGACGCGGTATTCGACGCGTGGATCCGACCGTTGAGTTTTGTCGCTGCCGAGGGCACCGACCTCAAAATCGGCGCGCTGACTCCCTTCGCGCGCAACTGGGTGGCCAGCCATCATCTTCAGCGTATTGAGCGCACGCTTTCCGCCGAAAGCGGAGCGGCCGTGACAGTCAACATCGTCGTTGCACCACAACGTCCCGTCGTTGCAGCCGTCTCTGCGCCACGCGAAGCCGCGCCCGTGCCTGCGGTGGAAGCCGAAAAGGCGCCGGAGGGCCGCCGCGCACTCTCCACCAAGGTCCTGCAAAGCACGCAGACTTTCGAAAACTTCGTATCTGGCCCGGCCAACGAGTTCGCCTATCGCGCCGCCAAGGCGCTGGGGACAGGCGAAAACGAAGAGATCTCCCTGCTTTATGTCCACGGCGGATTCGGCTTTGGAAAATCACATCTGTTGAATGCTATCGCGCTTGAAGCAAAGAAGCGGGGCAAGCGCGCCCTGTTTCTCGGCGCAGAAGATTTTATGCGCCAATTCCTCGGTGCGCTGAATCGCAAAGAGACACTCGGCTTCAAGGAGGATCTGCGCGCCGCCGATATTCTGTTGATCGACGATCTGCAGCATCTCTGCCGCTCGACCTACACGGTCAGCGAATTCCTGCACACGCTGAACGCCTTCTCCGATCTGCGTCGCAAGTTGGTGATTGCTGCCGATAAGGCGCCAACCTCGATCGACAATCTCAGCGCCGACGTGCGATCGCGCCTATCGGGCGGCCTCGTGATCGCGTTGGACAAGCCCGATCGCGAGACCCGCCTGGCCATCCTGAAATCCCGCGCCGGTGAATTTGCCCGTGCGCGTGGCCTTGCGGTTCCCGACGAGGTTCTGGAGCACATCGCGGGCAGCGAAGAGAACAGCCCCCGCGACCTGGTGGGCGCGTTCAACAAGGTTGCAACTTACGCCGACTTGACCAAGCAACCGCTGACGCTGGAGGCAGCCCGTCATATTCTCGGGCAGGCGACCGTGGCCGCGAAGAAAACCTCCATCGAGGACATTCAGCGCAAGACGGCCGAGTTCTACAAGCTGGAGCTGCGGGACTTTCAGTCACCACAACGTTCCCGCCGTGTGGCACGCCCACGCCAAGTGGCGATGTTCCTGGCGCGCGAACTGACCATGCGTTCGCTGCCGGAGATCGGCAAACGCTTTGGCGGCCGCGATCACACGACAGTCCTGCACGCCTGCCGCCGCATCGCCGCGCTTTGTGACGAGGACACGATGTTCAAGCAGGAGGTGGATTTCCTGCGTCAAGTGCTCTCCCGCGGCGTGAACTGAACACCGGAATTTGCCCGATTTCGCGCTCTGAAAAGGACACGGGATCGGGCGGTTTTGCCCCTCAAAACCTGTTGTGTTTGCCTGCCGCCTGATATACTCGGTGGCTTGAGTCTGGGCGCCTAAAAATCGCTAACGATTTCAAGGGGTTACGGGGCCAGTTTTGGCTGTCCGAACGGGCTGTTTAACGCGACAGGATCGAAGCGCAAAACCGATG
>Ga0153956_1002491_pt1 | contig 13441 bp, 13 predicted proteins | sample TSFL040MetaG_FD_104704 | JGI IMG/M metagenome (GOLD analysis project Ga0153956, IMG submission 104704) | Attine ant fungus gardens microbial communities from Florida, USA - TSFL040 MetaG | ecosystem: Host-associated > Fungi > Mycelium > Unclassified | place: USA: Florida, Wekiwa Springs... | reverse complement strand
TGCCGGTAAACTTCTTTGCATAGACCGAAGGATCGGCGTGCGGCGCACCGTTGGCATCGCCCTCCATGGTGATGGTCGGAACGGTGATGACCGGCGCCTGGGCGAGCTTCCTTTCGTAATCGTCGTACTTCGCCTCCCCCTCCGCAAGGGCGAGCCGCCAGCGATAATTATGGATGGAAATGGCGACATGGTCCGGATTGTCGAAGGCGGCGGCGGACCGCTCGAAGGTCGCGTCATCGAAGTGCCAGGACGGTGAGGCGGTGCGCCAGATCAGCTTCGCAAACTCGCGCGTATTCGCCTGGTAGCCGAGACGGCCGCGCTCGGTCGCGAAATAGAACTGGTACCACCAGGAAAGTTCCGCCGCCGGCGCCAGCGGCTTCTTGTTCACCTCCTGGCTGCCGATCAGATAGCCGCTCACCGATACCATCGCCCGGCAGCGCTCCGGCCAGAGCGCCGCCATGATGTTGGCGCTGCGCGCACCCCAGTCGTAGCCGGCGACGATCGCCTTCTCGATGCCGAGCGCATCCATCAGCGCGATCATGTCGGCGGCGAGCGCCGCCTGCTGGCCGTTTCGCGGCGTGTCCTCCGACAGGAAGCGCGTGGTGCCGTAGCCGCGAAGATAGGGAACGATGACGCGGAACCCATTGGAAGCGAGGATCGGCGCGACATCGACGAAGCTGTGAATGTCATAGGGCCAGCCGTGCAGCAGCAGCACGGCCGGGCCGTCGGCGGGGCCTGCTTCCGCGTAGCCGATCTCCAGCACGCCCGCCTTCACCTGCTTCAAGGCTTCGAACTTGGTGTGGCCGCCGGCCTTGCCGGCCGGCGCGGCGCTGGCAATGGCGGCCCCGCCGAGCTGGGCGGCGGCGATGGTCATCGCCGCCACACCGAAGAAACGGCGGCGCTGGTGATTGATCTCGGTCGACAAGGGCTCTCTCCGGGCTGGATTGTTCATGACGGACAGTAGGCCGGCAGCATGTATCGTCGTTGTGTCGTGCCGGCGGCGCGATTGCATGCGCATGTAGCATTCTGCCACCCGGATACGTTCCGATACAATCGCACCCTCGCCGGGCCGGCCCGCCGGCATTTCGTGTCGCTCTGTAGCGAGCCGGCGCAGCCACACACTTCGGTACATTTCCGTCCGCCTGCGGACACATGCCGGATACCTCGGCTCGACCAGAGTGGCGTCATCGCTGGCCGGGCGGCCTCCTCCCATCCCGCCCGCCGGCATACCATCCAAAGGAGATGATGATGACGCTTCTGGTGATCGCCTATATCGGCGGGGTGCTGACCATTCTCAGTCCCTGCATCCTGCCCATCCTTCCCTTCGTCTTTGCCCGCGCCGGCCAACCCTTCCTGCGCAGCACGCTGCCGATGCTGGCCGGCATGGCCGCCACCTTCGCGCTGGTCGCGACGCTCGCGGCCGTCGGCGGCAGTTGGGCCATCCACGCCAACGACTACGGTCGCGCAGCCGCAATTGCGCTGGTCGCCATCTTCGGAGTCAGCCTGCTTTCGCCGCGGGTGGCGAACGCCGCCGCGCAGCCGGTGGTCAGCCTCGGCAACAGGCTGCTGAACGTATCGAGCAAGCCCGGCTCGGCCTCCGAAGCGGTTCGCTCCTTTGCGCTCGGCGTGGCGACCGGCCTGCTCTGGGCGCCCTGCGCCGGCCCGATTCTCGGCCTGGTGCTGACGGGCGCGGCACTTCAGGGCGCCAATCTCGAGACCACCCTGCTGCTCTTTGCCTATGCGGCGGGTGCGGCAACCTCGCTCTCCACGGCGCTGCTCGCCGGCGGAAAGATCTTCACCCGGATGAAGGGATCGCTCGGCGCCAGCGAGCGGCTGCGCCAGGGCCTCGGAGTTGCCGTTCTCGCCGGCGTCGCCGCCATCGCGCTCGGCTTCGATACCGGCTTGCTTTCACGGCTGTCCTACACCAGCACCGCCTCCTTCGAACAGGCGATCCTCGACAGGCTGCATGTAAAGGAGGCGGCCGGCGTACCATCGGAAGTCGTAAGCAACGACAAGACGATCGGCATCGCCGGCGCGGCAAAGCCGTTCCGCAGCGACCTGCCCGTCGAAGGCCACGCACCCTCGCTTGCCGGCGCCGTCGAATGGCTGAACTCGCCGCCGCTGACGCAAGAAGCCCTGCGCGGCAAGGTCGTGCTGGTGGATTTCTGGACCTATTCCTGCATCAACTGCATCCGCACCCTGCCCTATGTCCGCGCCTGGGCGGAGAAGTATAAGGACCAGGGCCTCGTGGTCGTCGGCGTCCATGCCCCGGAATTCGCCTTCGAGAAGAAGATCGACAATGTCAGGAAGGCGGTCGGCGATTTCGGCATCACCTATCCGGTGGCGATCGACAACGACTACCGCATCTGGCGCGCCTTCTCCAACAGCTACTGGCCGGCTCACTACCTGATCGATGCCAAGGGGCAGGTCCGCTACCACCAGTTCGGCGAGGGCGAATATACCGAGACGGAACAGGCGATCCAGGACCTCCTGCACGAGGCCGGCGACGGCCGCGCCGAAAGCGCTCCGGTCGCGCCGGAGGCCAAGGGCGCCGAAGCAAGCCCCGATCTCGGAAACATCCGCTCCGGCGAGATCTATCTCGGCTACCGGCAGGCGACGAACTTCGTCTCTCCGGAAAAGGTCAGCACCGACGCGCCGCAGGACTATTCGGCCGGCAAGCCTCGCCTCAACCAGTGGGGCCTCGCCGGAACCTGGACCGTCGGCGGCGAGCAGGCGACGCTCGACCGGGCGGGCGGCTCGATCGCCTACAGATTCAGCGCCCGCGACCTGCATCTCGTGCTGGGTCCCGGCGCAGCCGGCAAGCCGGTCCGGTTTCAGGTGACGGTCGACGGCAAGGCGCCCGGCGCCGATCACGGCGCCGATACGGATGCGGCTGGCAACGGCACGGTGGCGTCGACCAGGCTCTACCAGCTCGTCCGCCAGTCCGCCGGGGTGGAGGCGCGCGACTTCGAAATCCGCTTCCTCGATCCCGGCGTCGAAGCCTACGCCTTCACCTTCGGCTGAAACCTCTTCCTTCTCAGACAGCCAACCATAGGAGAACCCTCATGAATTCCCGTTATCTTTCCACGCTCGCTATCGCCTTTGCCACCAGTGTCATCGCCTTCACCGCGCAGGCCGCCGAGGTGAAGAACATCGTCATCGTCCACGGCGCGCTGGCCGACGGCTCCGGCTGGCGCAAGGCGACCGAAATCCTCGAAGGTCGCGGCTTCAACGTCTCGATCGTCCAGGAGCCGATTACCTCGCTCGCCGACGACGTCGCCGCCACGAACCGCGTCCTCGACCTTCAGGACGGCCCGACGCTGCTCGTCGGCCACAGCTACGGCGGCATGGTCATCACCGAGGCCGGCAACCGGCCGGATGTCGCGGGCCTCGTCTACGTCGCGGCCTTCCAGCCGGACAAGGGCGAGAGCCTGCTCGATCTGGCAGGCTCCAAGCCGCCCGCGGGCACAAGCGTCAGGGAAACGAAGGACGGAAAATTCCTCTATCTCGACCCGCGGGCCTTCGCGAAGGACTTCGCCGCCGACCTGCCGAAGGACGACGCCGCGTTCCTCGCCCGCTCGCAGGTCTTCGCGGCCAAGGAAGCCTTTGCCGCCAAGGCCGGCGATCCCGCCTGGAAGACGAAAAAGAGCTGGACGATCGTCGCCACGCAGGATCGCTCGATCAATCCCGACCTCGAACGGCAAATGGCCAAGCGCGCCGGCAGCGACGTGACCGACATCAAATCCAGCCACGCCGTCTTCGCCTCCAAGCCGGAGGCCGTCGCGGACGTCATCGAAAAAGCAGCCAAGGCAGCCGGCCAATAGGGCGCTAAGCGGCGGTCCGGTCGCTCGCAGCCGGGCCGCTGCGCTGCTTTATACGCTTCGCCGGCACGCCGACGTAAACGCCGTAGGGCTGTGTCCGGCCTTTGACGACGGCATTCGCGCCGATGACGCAGCCGCGCGCGATATGCGCGCCGCCGAGGATCTTGGCGCCGGCGCCGATCCAGACGTCGTCTTCGATGACGATCGGTTTCTTGATGATTCCCTGTTGCCGGATAAGGGTGCCCGCGTCCTCGAAATCGTGATCGAAGGAGGCGATCATCACCTGCCCCGCGATCCTGACGTCGTCGCCGATCGTAATGCCGCCATGTCCCAACAAGATGCTGTAATCGTTGATCGAGACATTGCGGCCGATATCGATGCTGCCGCTCTGCGCGTCGAGAATGACGCCGCGCCTGAGCATGGCCTTCTCCGCCAGCCGTATGCTGCCGTTCTTCCAGCGCAGCACCGTGCCCGGCGGCACCTTCGTTCCGCGCGCCATCTCCAGGGTTCCTCGGCGAAACAGCGCCTTCAAACGATAGAGCACGGCGAGATTGGGCATCGGCAGTCGCTCCGTCCTTCTTTTTTAAAAAGGCTTTCACAGTTTGCTGTCACCGACCTGAATAGCAGCGGCTTATACATGAAAAAATCATAACTTCCTAAAATTCAAATGCATCATATAGTAACGACGCCGGCCGCGCTCCAGTTCGGCCGCCCCGCAATCCCCTAGCGACCGTCTGGTCAGGAGTTCTGTCGATGACGCCTGCCGCCTGCGATGAAGCCGCATCCTACGGGGTGATCGCCTGCGCCGACGCCAACATGCTGCCTGCGGCCTGCTGCGCCCTGCTGTCCATCCGCGACCGTCTAGCGGCGCCGAAGGCGAGGTATCTGCTTCTTGCGGTCGGTGCGGGCGAGACGCAGATGCGCGAGATCGAAGCCTTTGCCAGCCGGCACTCGATCGCGATCGAGGTTCTGCGCGATCCGACGCCGAAGGCGGAAGAGCCGGCCTTCGGCCGCTGGTCCCGCGCCACGCTGGCGCGGCTCTACATGGACCTCATCGTACCCGGTAATATCGATCGCCTGCTCTATATAGATTCGGACGCGATTGCCGTAGCCCCGCTCGACGGTCTCTTTCGGGCGGACCTCGCCGGCCGGGCGCTCGGCGCCGTGGACGACTATCTGATGGCCTTTCCGGACAAGATGAAGCGCCGCCGGCAGCGAATCGGCCTTGGCCCGGAGAGCCGCTATTTCAACGCCGGCGTGCTGCTCTTCGACTGGCGGAAAAGCCTTGAGGCCGGCCTCATTCGAAAGGCGCGCGAGACCTTCGAACGGGAGCCGGAGCGCTACGAGGCGCACGATCAGGACGTGCTCAACATCGCCTTCGAGAACGATTGGCAGCCCGTCGACCCGCGGTTCAACGCGCAGACCGGCATCCTGCCTTTCGTCGGCAAGCCGGCGATCGTGCACTTCACCGGGCGCAAGAAGCCCTGGCAGGCGGTCGCGCCGTGGACGCATCGGCGGATGAAGGCATTCTACCGCGAGGCGTTGGCCGGCACCGCCTGGGCCTCCTTCTGCAAGCCCTCCTCGTTTTCGGATCGCATGACGAGCTTCGCCGGCCACTACTCCACGCAACTGACGACCCCCTCCAAGATCGCCAGCGTCCGCGCCTATTTCGGCGGCAGTCCGGCGATGCCGGCCGCGGCAAAACTGTCAGTGCACAATTCGTAAGTGTCTAAATTAGGACATATTTCATGCCATGTTTGAAACCGGTTTATGATGCGAGGAATCATGACAGATAGAACCGCACGGATATTCGTCGGCTTCGATTCCAAGGAGGTCGTCGCCTATCACGTCCTTTCCCAAAGCATCATCGAGCGCTCCTCCATTCCGGTGGAATTTTCGCCGATCGTCCTCGATCACCTCGGCGGCGTCTTCACGCGCGAGCGCAATCCGCTGCAGTCGACGGAATTCTCCTTCTCGCGCTTCCTGGTTCCCTGGCTCAGCGGCTATCAGGGCTGGAGCCTCTTCATGGATTGCGACATGCTGGCCCGCGCCGATATCGCGGAACTCTGGGCCTTGCGCGACGAGCGCTACGCGGCGATGTGCGTCAAGCACGACTATCAGCCGAAGGTGGAAACGAAGTTTCTCGGCCAGACCCAGACGAAATACGAAAAGAAGAACTGGTCGAGCCTCATCCTCTTCAACAATGCTCAATGCCGGGCGTTGACGCCGGACTATGTGAACACCGCGACCGGCCTGCAGCTGCACCAGTTCAAATGGCTGGAAGGCGACCACCGGATCGGCGGGCTGCCGGTCTTGTGGAACTATCTGGTCAACGAATACGACCGCCGCGAGGATGCCAGGATGGTGCATTTCACCGACGGCGGGCCTTACTTCGACGACTACCGCAACGACGACTATGCGGACGAATGGTTCGCCATGCGCGACCGCATGCTCTTCGTTCAGCAGAAATAGGCTTCGGGGGGCCTTGCGTGTCGGTCCAGGGCGAGATCACGGAAACGAACGGGCCGGCGGCAGGCACCAGCACCGCGGGGCTTGCAAGCGCCGAGGACTGGCGGGCGCTGCTCTCGCGCTTTTCCCATATCGTGCTGGTGGCCAACAGCGAGGCCGTGAACCTTCCCGAGCTTCGGCGCGATATGCCGGAAACGGCGCTCTTCGTCTTCTTCAACAAGGTCTACAAGGTGCTTTCGGAGCCGTTCAGCGGCAACGCGCTGCTGGTCGCGCGAAGCGGCACCATGGGCGCCAATATCGTGCACCGCCGCGAGACGTCCGACGTCCTGAAATTCTTTCCCAATCCCGGCTTCCTCGGCATCCTCAACATCCGCGTCGAGGCCGGCGAAAGGCTGAGCCCTCCCGCCGATTTCGGCAGCGCGCCCGCCGGCCATCTCGACCTCGCGAGCTATTTCACCGATTTCTACCCCGCCGGAAAGCTGGCGACGAGCGGCTTTGCCATGGCGCTCTGGCTGAGCGAGCTGCAAGTGCCCGGCCGCATCGTCCTTGCCGGCTTTTCGGCGCGGCGCAGCGAGCGGTGGAAGGTCTTCTCGATCCACGACTGGACGTTCGAGCAGGTTTTCCTGCGGCTTTTCTCGCGGCTCGGCAAGATCGAGATCGTCGGCGGCGCGCAGGCAAGCTCCTTTGCCGGCCTTGCCAAGCGCTTTCCCGACGTCCCGCCCGCCGAGATCGCGCTGGTGGCGGCCGAGGTGCTGTCGGAACGGCTGGAGAATACCGACAACCAGATCGACCGGCTGATGTCGATAACGAAGGGCTTGCGCAGCCTCGACAATTTCTTCCGCCGTTTGAAGCCGAAGACCCGCAAGGAACGGTTCCTCGCCGCGCAGCAGAAGGATGGCTGACCGCCCTCACCCGCCGGCGGCGCCCAGGAAAGTGAGCCGGCTCATCAGCGTATAGGTCGATTCCGACATCATCAACGCCGTGAAGATCAGCACGATGACCGGCGGCAGCAGGACGGCGCAGACGAGCGCCAGCCGCTCCCATGCCATGTGCATGAAGACGGATACGATCAGCCCCGCCTTCAGCACCATGAAGAGAACGATCAGGAACCAGCGCGGATAGCCCTGGACGCCGAGATAATCGACGAGATAGGAAAAAGTGCTGAGCACGAAAAGCAGCCCCCAGACCAGAAGATAGAGCCTGATCGGATGCTGCTGCGAATGCGCCTGCCCCTGTGCCGCCGTTGCCATGACGCGCTCCTCACCACAGATAGAAGAAAGCGAAGATGAAGACCCACACCAGGTCGACGAAGTGCCAGTAGAGACCGGTGATTTCGACGATCTCGTACCGGCCCTTGCGGCTGGTGAAGAAGCCCGGCCTCTCCCGGTCGAAATCGCCGCGCCAGACCTTGCGGGCAATGTTCAGGAGGAAAATCACGCCGATGGTGACGTGCGTGCCGTGAAAGCCGGTGATCATGAAGAAGGACGAACCGAATTGCGCGGCCCCCCAGGGATTTTCCCAGGGACGCACGCCCTCCCGGATCAGCTTCGTCCATTCGAAGGCCTGCATGCCGACGAAGGAGGCGCCGAGGATGGCGGTGAGCAGCATCAGCGCCGCCGTCCTGCGGCGGTCGCGGCGGTAGGCGAAGTTCACCGCCATCGCCATGGTGCCGCTGCTCGAAATCAGGATGAAGGTCATGATGGCGATCAGGATCAGCGGAATGTCCTTGCCGCCGATCTCAAGCGCGAAAACCTCGCTCGGATTGGGCCAGGGAACGGTCGTCGACATGCGCGCGGTCATGTAGGCGAGCAGGAAACAGCCGAAAATGAAGGTGTCGCTCAGGAGGAAGATCCACATCATCGCCTTGCCCCAGGAGACGTTCTTGAACGCCCTCTGGTCCGAGGCGATGTCCGCAAGCGCGCCTTGCAGGCCCGCAGGCCTCAGGAGCGATTGCCCGGCATGGGTTTGAGCGGTTTCGTCCATCGGTTCCATCTCCCTCGAGATGCGGTTCAAGTGATCAGCGCGCGGCAAAGCCCCGCGAACTGGTTTGCCCAGCCGGTCAGCAGCGCGAAGAGAACCAGCCAGACCGCCAGCATGAAATGCCAGTAGACGGCGCAGAGATCGACACTGAGGCTGAGACGCTCACGGCGGACGCCGCTGAAGGCGCGCGACGTCGTGCGCCCGAGCGCCGCAAGACCGCCGAGGATATGCAGCCCGTGCAGGCCGGTGATCATGTAGAAGAAACTGTTGGAAGGATTGTCGGCAACGACATAGCCCGCCGCGACGAGCTGACGCCAGGCGACGATCTGCCCGCCGAGAAACAGCACGCCCGCCGTCAACCCCATCAGGAGGAAAAGCCGCGTCGCCTCGATATGGCCGCGCCGCACCTCCGTCTTCGCCCGCTGCAAGGCGAGGCTGCCGCCGGCAAGCACGGCGGTATTCACCCAGAGAAGCCGCGGGATCGGGATCGCCCACCAGTCCGCCCCCTCCATCCGTGTGAGATAAGCGCTGATCAGCAGCGCGAACAGCGCGCCGACCACGGCCAGGAAGATGCCGAGGCCGACCTTGGCGGCAGCCACCGGCGAGCCCTGCCGGGGCGGCAGATCACCGATATGCCCCGTCTCCAGCCACGGCTTCGACGTCAGGCGCTGCTGCGCCGCCCACCAGCTGATGATGACGGCAAGGACGGCCATGAAGACGAGGATGGCGATCATGCGACGGCTCCGTGCATCGGCGGCTCCAGCGACGGCTGGTTCTGCGGGATGAAGTCTTCCGGGGCGCCGGGCACGCTGTAATCGTAAGGCCAGCGATAGACGATCGGCAGGTCCCTGCCCCAGTTGCCATGCGCCGGCGGCGTCTGAGGCGTCTGCCATTCGAGCGTCGTTGCCCGCCATGGATTGCCGCCCGCCGGCCTGCCGCGAAAGAGGCTCCAGACGAGGCTGAAGAGGAAGAGCACCTGTGCGGCGCCGACAATCAGCGCGGCGACCGTGATGAACTCGTTGAGCGTATGCACGGAAGGCGGAATGAAGACGGTTTCGCCAAGCTCGTAATAACGGCGCGGCACGCCGACCAGCCCGAGATAATGCATCGGAAAGAAGATGGCGTAGGTGCCGAGGAAGGTCACCCAGAAGTGGATCTTGCCTATCGTCTCGTCGAGCATCCGCCCGGTTACCTTCGGATACCAGTGATGGATCGCGCCGAAGATGACGAGCAGCGGCGCCACGCCCATGACCATGTGGAAGTGCGCGACCACGAACATGGTGTCGGAAAGCGGCACGTCGACCACGACATTGCCGAGGAAGAGGCCGGTCAGCCCGCCATTGACGAAGGTGACGATGAAGGCGAGCGCGAAGAGCATCGGCAGCGTCAGGTGGATATCGCCGCGCCAGAGCGTCAATATCCAGTTATAGACCTTGATCGCCGTCGGCACGGCGATGATCAGCGTCGTCGTGGCGAAGAAGAAGCCGAAATTCGGGTTCATGCCGCTCACATACATATGGTGCGCCCAGACGACGAAGCTCAGCGCCCCGATGATCAGGATCGCCCAGACCATCATGCGGTAGCCGAAGATGTTCTTGCGCGCATGCGTGCTGATCAGGTCCGACACGATGCCGAAGGCGGGAAGTGCAACGATATAAACTTCCGGGTGGCCGAAGAACCAGAAGAGGTGCTGGAAGAGGATCGGGCTGCCGCCGCCGGGCTTCAACTGCTCGCCCATCTCGACGATGGCCGGCATGAAGAAGCTGGTACCGAGCAGCCGGTCGAAAAGCAGCATCACGCAGGCGACGAAGAGGGCCGGAAAGGCAAGCAGCGCCATGACGGTCGCGGTGAAGATGCCCCAGACGGTGAGCGGCATGCGCATCAGCGTCATGCCGCGCGTCCGCCCCTGCAGCACCGTCACCACATAATTGAGCCCGCCCATGGTAAAGCCGACGATGAAGAGGATAAGCGAGGAGAGCATCAGGATGATGCCCCAGTCGCGGCCGCCCGGCGTGCCGGAAAGCAGCACTTGCGGCGGATAGAGCGTCCAGCCCGCCCCCGTCGGCCCGCCCGGCGCGAAAAAGCCGGCGACGAGCACGAGGACCGCGAGCAGATAGAGCCAGTAGCTCAGCATGTTCGCGTAAGGAAACACCATGTCGCGCGCGCCGACCATCAACGGAATCAGATAGTTGCCGAAGCCGCCGAGGAAGAGTGCCGTCAGCAGGTAGATCACCATGATCATGCCGTGCATGGTGATGAACTGGTAATAGTGCTCCGGGTCGATGAAGGAGAAAGAACCCGGAAAGCCGAGCTGCAGGCGCATCAGCCAGGAAAGCACCATCGCCACCACGCCGATGGCGATCGCCGTCGAGGCATATTGGATGGCGATCACCTTGGCGTCCTGGCTGAAGACGTATTTCGTCCACCAGCTATGGGGATGATAAAGCTCCACATCCTCGACTTCGGCGGGATTGATCATGTCGCCGGCGCCGGCTCGAATGTCGACCATCGCATGCATCCTCCCGTTCAGTTTGCCGGTTGCACCTGTTCTCCCGATGCCATCATCTGCGCGAACGTCGGCTGCTGCTGCAGCCAGGTGCGGTAGGCGTCCTCGTCCTCGACGACGACCGTGCCGCGCATCTGAGGGTGGCCGACGCCGCAAAGCTCGGCGCAAAGAATCTCGAAGGTTCCCGTCCGCGTCGGCGTGAACCAGAAATAGGTGACCGAGCCGGGGATCATGTCCATCTTCGCCCGGAACTCGGGAACAAAGAAATCGTGCAGCACGTCGATGGACCTCAAGAGCACCCGCACCGGCTTGCCGACCGGCAGATGCAGGTCGCCGCCGTTGATGACCACATCGTCGAGGCTCGCCGGATCGGTCTTGATCACGCCGAGCGGATTGTCGGCGCTGACGGCGCGGGTATCGGCCCGCCCGAGCCGCCCGTCGGCGCCCGGCAGGCGGAAACTCCATTGCCATTGCTGACCGACGACTTCGATCTCGGAGGCGTCGCGCGGCACGGTGATGAACTGTTTCCAGACGACGAGGCCGGGCGTCAGCATCGCGGCGACGCCGAGCGCCGTTCCTCCCGCAAGCCACATCTCCAGCCGCCGGTTCTCCGGCTCGTAAGCGGCGCGGCTGCCCGGCCGATGGCGGTAGCGCAGCAGGCAATAGGCGACGAAGCACACCACGGCGACGAAGACGACGCCGGTGATCCAGAAGGTGATGCTGGTCGTGTTGTCGATGTACTGCCAGTTCGACGCGATCGGCGTCCACCACCATGGGCTGAGAAGATGAAAGGCGACGGACGCGATCACCAGCAGAACGAGAATCAGCGCAACAGCCATATCCTGCTCCCAGACCTTGCAGCCCGGTCGCGGACATGCCCGCGACACGTCCTAAAGATCCTCATCAGTATGTCATGAACCTCTAAAATGAGCAATCGGCGCCCGGCGCGAGCCTTTCGGCGCGACAGCGACCGGCACGCGAACAAATCCGCGCCCGCGCCACCGCCGATCGCATGGCCGGCTATTTCGAATACTGCTTCAGATAGGCGATGAGATTGGTGATCTGCGTGTCGTCCTTCAGCCCGACGAAGGTCATCTTCGTTCCCTTCACCTTGGCCTTCGGATCATGCAGATAGTCGCGCAGCGTCGTCTCGTTCCAGACAAGGCCGGCCTTGCCGGCCGCCTGCATGGCCGGCGAGTAGCTGAAATTCGGATGCGTTCCGGCCGTGCGGCCGAAGACGCCGTTCAGCGACGGGCCGACCTTGTTGGTGTCGGTCTCGGCGATATGACAGATGCCGCATTTGGCGAAAACGACCTTCCCCGCCGCGGCATCTCCTTCCTGGGCGACCGCGGCAACCGGAAAAAGAGCGGCAAGGGATATGAGAAGCGCACGATAGGACATGGCAAATCCTCATCCTCCAAAGGTTTGCCCCGACACCGGCCACGCGTCGCCGCCGCCGATTGCGCAGCTTTATGCGCATTTCAAAAATTAGACCCGCCAAATAATAAGTCAATCGATCCGAAAGGAGAGGATGCCGCCGGCAGCGGCGGAAAGCTGTCCGCGCCTCGCCACCCGAAAACCGCTTCGCTCTTTTACGGTTGCGAATTATGAGGAGAGCATGAAACCGACGCTCTTCACCCTTCAACGCATCGAGACCTCCGCGCAGGAGATCAGGAAGAGCCGTTTTCGCGCGATTGCCGCGCCGGTCGCAAGCGAACAGGCCGCCAAGGATTTCATCGCCACCCATGCCGATGCCGGCGCCAACCACAATTGCTGGGCATGGCGGATCGGGCAAGGATACCGTTTCAACGACGACGGTGAACCGAGCGGCACCGCGGGCAAGCCGATCCTGCAGGCGATCGACGGCCAATCCCTCGACCATGTCGCCGTCGTGGTGACGCGCTGGTTCGGCGGCATCCTGCTCGGCAGCGGCGGGCTGATGCGCGCCTATGGCGGCACCGCCGCCATCTGCCTGCGCGCCGCCGAAAAAACCGCCATCGTCGCCATGACTGCGGCACGAATATCCGTCGACTTCCCCGACCTCGCCCGCATCAAGGCCCGCCTGACGGCCGTGCCCGGCGTGACGATCGAAGAGGAACATTTCACCGAAACCGGCGCCGACCTCCACCTCCTCCTCCCCGCCGAAGAGGCCGCCACCCTCCAACGCCTCGTCACCGACCTCACCAAAGGCCGCGCCGTGATCGCGATCCATAGCTGAGCGGCGAACAAAACCCTCCTTCATCACTGAGTGGGCTTATTTCTCCGAAGGAGGCGTTTGAAAGCCACTGCTTTTCCCGAGCCGGATTTGAAGTAGGTTTCAAGCTCTCTCGCATGCTCTTCTGTCTCGACTGCGACATAAGATTTCAGTTGAGCGGGCAGATGCGCGCTCGTTGAAAGAACATGCCCGCTCTGATGCGAGGAGAAACGACGTTTCAAATCGTTTGTGGAACCGACGTAAATGTCGCCATTGCTCAATTGAAGGAAATAAACATACCACATTGAAGCCGTCAGTCTCCTTGCGCTGCTTCGCAGCTTCAGGAGATCACCCTACGCCTTTGGCTTCGGATGGCCTGCCACCCGAAGCCAAAGGCGTAGGGTGGCGGAGAGGGTGGGATTTGAACCCACGATACCCTTGCAGGTATGCCGCATTTCGAGTGCGGTGCAT